>Ga0210406_10001387_pt1 | contig 29544 bp, 27 predicted proteins | sample IncBWC30MmetaG_FD_155454 | JGI IMG/M metagenome (GOLD analysis project Ga0210406, IMG submission 155454) | Forest soil microbial communities from Barre Woods Harvard Forest LTER site, Petersham, Massachusetts, United States - Inc-BW-C-30-M | ecosystem: Environmental > Terrestrial > Soil >... | reverse complement strand
CGAAATCGATGGACTCATGCTGCACCTCCACCCGCCCGCGTTTCATGTTGAGCACGTGGTTCACCACGATGCGGTAAAGCCAGGTGCGAAAGCTGCTCCGACCCTCAAACGACGAGAGCCGGGTGAGTACTTTGATGAGGATCTCTTGCGTGGTGTCCTCAGCATCCTGCGGATGGTGGAGCATGCGAACGGCGATGTTGTAGATCCACGTTTGGTGCCGCTGGACTAGGTCTTCGAGCGCCTGGTGATCTCCCGAGCGGGCGCGTAGAGCAAGGCTTTGGTCCTCGTGGTCTGGGGAATTATCTGCTAGCGGATTATTGATCGTCATGGTGCACCTCCAAGCGCCCATATGCCCTGGCTCGATTCTCAGAGAGCCTTGGGTATTGCGGAGAAGTGGGCGCTCACAATCTTCCACTGCCCGCTTTGTTTGATGAAGACCAAGGTAGTTCGGCCATGGATCGAGAGAGTCTTGCCGTCTTTCGTTACTCCCGTAAACATGTCGTGGGCATTTACGATACCGACGGTATCGCCATAGACGCGGCACGATGGTTGCCGGAAGCCGAAGCTTACTGATGCCAAGCCCTCCACCACCTCGTTGAGATACTTGGCGAAGAGCGGCTTGCCGTCGAATCGGTACGGAACGTGGTCGAACATCTCCAGGTCATCAGAAAGCATCCCCAGGAAAGTCTTGACGTCGCGCTGATCGAAGGCACCGGCGAACTTCTGTGCTAAGGCTTGGAGTTCCGTCACGCTCATGGTTGTGTCTTCTCTGATGGGTTAGACACACGCCGCGGCACAGTGTGACAGAACTATACCGCCGAATCTGCCCCACTGCTGGGGGGCATGGGCGAATGGAGCCTTAAATTAGTTCGTGCTCGGACGACGAGCAACACGGAGACACTTCCGCGCCCGCATTCAGACCTAAGCTGAGGGTTTCAATGGGCAAATCTCGAATGCCAGTTGCAACCCACAAATTCGATGGTTGCAGGGTTCGTGGAAGTTCTTGAAAGAAAAGAAATTTTGGTTGCGGGGGGCGGATTTGAACCACCGACCTTTCGGTTATGCGATCCGACCCACCTTTCGATGAGAGTCGGACTGTACCTTTCTCCACGAGGGTTGCTCGCCATCCCGTCTCTACGCCTTCCCCCCCCATTTCCAGGGGCTTGGTTCGGTATCGCCCTATCGCTCACCCCACGTAGGTTCCACCGACTATGACGCGTGATCTTCCGGTGCGTTGCTGCGCCGGACGCCCGAATTGCAAAAGCTCTATTAATTAAGCAGTTGACTGCGCCTCCGCAGGAGTCACTGACGCCAAGAACTTGGCGAGGATTCTATTGATTAAACAGGAGTTATCTGACAAGTTCTTGGAGAGGATGCCCTGGAAGCCCCAAGGAATCCTTGGGAGCATTAGGTTATGAACCCAAAACTATTAGTACTTTCAACTTACAAGACGCGGGTGGCTCCCAAAAACCCTTGTAGGGAACGTTTGGGAAGCGTTATTGGACAGTCGAAGTTTTTCGATGTTCTCCCGCAGTTCAGCCGTGCGCGTCGGCTGAGCCTGGAAGCTCCGAGTGCGACTCGTGAGTTCTCGCCCGGGATATGTCGTCAGAGTCTGACTGCTGTTACTGACCCTAAATGGGCGATATCACCAACTTCCGTGTTGCTCGTGATCCACCCGTAATTGTCTGTACAGGGTGCGCGAATTCAGTCGAGTCTGAGATCTCGAAGGGTTTTGAAGTGCGCGAGGTCATCCGACAAAAGGGTTTCCTTTCTGTAGCGCAACTGCCCTGTACGTATAGAGACGCTCATAATCATGCCGTAAAAAAGGAAACCCGCTCGGTGACCCTTCCATGTCGCACACCCTTCGGTTCACGCCCCCCTTGCCATTCCATCTAACCTCCGCCATAATAAGAGTTTGCCTCGATCTCACCGGACTCTTCCGGAACAAGGATATAAGACCCGTGTTAATGATTCGTCTGGCGCGCAGAGGTGCGCGCAAACAACCGCACTATCGCATTGTGGTGATTGAGAAGGCGCGCGCTCGCAACGGCCGTCCGGTGGAAGTGGTCGGAACCTACAATCCCCGCACCAACCCCGCCAGCGTCGACTTCAAGCGTGATCGCGTGGAGTATTGGATGTCGAAGGGCGCCCAAATGTCGGACCGGGTAAACAAGCTGTTCTCCAAGGCTCCGGCTCCGGTCGCTGCCGGTTCCGCCGCTTAACCACCCGGCAAGGGCATGACGTCAGTCAGTGGCATAGGGCCGCGCTCGACGCAGGTTACTCGATCCTTGCTGTACGTTCACTGTGAGAATGCAGACTATGACTGAGCCTTCTGGAGATGTGCGCGTTCTGGTTGAGCTGATTGCCAAGTCGCTGGTCGACGCTCCGGACGATGTGTTCGTCGAGAAGTTCGATGACGACGTGATTGAACTGGAAGTCGCCGAGAGCGACGTGGGTAAGGTGATTGGACGCCAGGGACGCACGGTGCGTGCGATGCGCGCCCTGTTAAGTGCCGCGGGCCATAGAGCGCGCAAGCGCTATACGCTCGAGATCATCGAGTAGGCGGTTCGATTTTGGGGAAGGGCACGCCTTCAGGCATGCCGGTAGAGGTTTTTTCCAGATGTCGGGGCTTTAGCCCTGAGGTTTCGTAATCGTGCCCCGTGATTCCTGACGCAAAGGGCGAGTTCATCACGCTGGCCCGCATCGTGAAGACGCAAGGGCGGCACGGTGAGGTCGCGGCCGAGATTCACAGCGACGTTCCGGGACGCTTCGCCCAAGCCATGAAGCTGTTCGCGCTGCCGAAGTCGCAAGACGCTCGCCGCGAATTGGAAGTCGAAGATCTTTGGCCGCACAAGGGTCTCGTCGTTCTAAAGTTCCGCGGCGTGGATTCGATGAACGACGCCGAGCTGCTAGTCGGATCTGAGTTGCAGGTGCCGAGCACGGAGCGCGCCGACCTTGAGTCAGGCTGGAACTACGTCAGCGATCTGATCGGTTGTGTGGTTCTCGATCACGGCAGAGAGATCGGCCGGATCGAAGATGTTCAGTTTGGCGCCGGGGAAGCTCCGTTGTTGACGGTTGTTGACGGCGCAGGCAAGAAGTTGGATGTACCCTTCGCCGAAGCGTACTTGGAAAGCGTGGATCTAGCGCAGAGGCAAGTGCGCATGATCCTTCCCGCGGGCTTGCTGGAAGTCAATGCCCCGCTGACGGCGGAAGAGAAGCAGGAACAGCAGTCAGAAAGAAAGAAAAGGCAGTAGGGGTCCTCAGTGCCCTCTGTGGTTCAAGGTTTAGGTTTTAGGTCCAGATGAAAGCCGATATTCTGACGATTTTTCCCGGCTTCTTCAGTGGGCTACTGGATCACGGAATTACCCGCAGGGCCTGCGAGATGGGCCTGGCGAAAATCGAAGTCCACGATTTGCGGCAGTTCACGCACGACAAGCACCGCACCGTGGATGACCGCCCTTTCGGCGGCGGCGAGGGCATGGTGCTCAAGCCGGGACCGCTCTTTGAATGTCTTGAGTCGTTGGTGCTGGCATCGCGGGAAGACCGCTTGGCTGGGCGCGCAAAGCAATCCGTAATTCTGCTTTCCGCGCAGGGACAGCGGTTCACGCAGCAAGTCGCGGCGGAACTGGCGGCGCTCGATCGAATCGCTCTGGTCTGCGGTCGCTACGAGGGTGTAGATGAGCGGGTCGCAGACTTCCTCGCCGACCGGGAGCTTTCGATTGGCGACTACGTGTTGAGCGGCGGCGAACTGGGCGCAGCTGTGATCATCGAAGCGGTGACCCGTTTGCTTCCAGGCGCAGTGGGGAACGCGGCTTCCACGCGGCAGGAATCATTTACCGCACAAGGGGAGTCCGCAGCGGTGGGTGGAGCAGACTCGACATGCGGCTCCGGCGGGTTGCTGGATTATCCGCACTACACGCGCCCTGCGGATTTTCGCGGAATGCCGGTTCCGGAGGTTCTGATCAACGGCAATCATCAGGAAATTCGCCGCTGGCGCCGGCAGCGGGCTTTGGAAAAAACGCTGCGCAACCGCCCCGACCTGCTGGAGGGCGCAGAACTTAGCGACGAAGATGCAGAAATTTTGGCCCGCATCAAGGATGGCGAGGCTAAAAGAGATTGAAACGATATTGGGTCTTAGAGCCAGGATCTCCCGACACCCGAGAACTTAAGACACGAGACCATAGATTCTAGACAAACGAAGGATAAAAGATCATGTCAAACCTAATCATTGAAAAACTGCTGGCCAAATCTCAACGCACCGACATCCCCGGATTTCGTCCCGGCGACACCATACGGGTCCACGTAAAAATTAAGGAAGGCGATAAGGAACGTGTGCAGGCCTTCGAAGGTGTGGTGATCAAACGCGACAATGGTCCGCAGGCTAGCTTTACCGTCCGTAAAATCAGCTTCGGCCAGGGCGTGGAGCGTATTTTCCCCGTTCACTCCAAGGTGATCGACAAGATTGAACTGTTGCGCTCGTCCAAGGTTCGCCGCGCCAGACTATTCTACCTTCGCGGGCTCCGGGGCAAAGCTGCCCGTCTGCGCGACGTCGAGAAAAGCTAAGATCGATGGATTTCGTAGCACGTTTTGAGGGGAAGCCTTCGGGCTTTCCCCCGAACGCCTACCTGATGTCGGCCGTCATACTGCCGGCATGATCGGCTCAGCCGGCGCTAAAGTCCGCCCGAGTGTTTCTTCCTGCCCTGTTCTGCCTCGTACTCATTTCTGGTGCCAACAAAAAATTCGATCTTGGCGCCCACAGGTGTCCCGTCGTCCGTGGCAAAAAACCGAATGCGAAAAGCCCCACACAGCACCTTCGCTGGAATTCTGGAATGATGGCCGGGAGTTGGTCAGCAGAGTCGACGTGATGACCCTCCCGTTCCTGGGCACGGGCAGCACCTATGCTTCCCCACGCTTCTCCAGGGGCAGTGCGTCCCTGACTCCATTTCCAGCCGGAAGTTCCCGGTGAAGCCGGATGGGATTTCGACGATCACCTGGGGTGCGGCACGGTTCTTGGAGCACGCGCTGGAAGCGATCCGAAAAATGGCGGAGATCACGGTCGACCAGATCCTGCGATTCATCCTTTGACCTCTTGCATTCTGGGCGGAGAGGTTTATTGCTACAAACTCTTGCGAACAGGCACTCGTGCCACAACCTCGGTACCGCTGGCGCTCGAATTGATTTCCAGGCTGCCTCCGATCTCACGAATGCGTTCCGTCATGCCAGCCAAACCAACCCCACTGCCGGAACCATCTTCACGGAAGCTTTGTACCACGGATGGAGGTATACCGCGGCCGTAGTCTCTCACTCGCAGGACAACCTGGCTGTCCGCTGTTCGCAGACTGACGTCGGCACGCTTTGCGCCAGAATGCCGGTGGACATTGGTCAGACTCTCCTGCAACACCCGGAATAATACGAGTTCAGTCGGTTCCGGCAACCGCGCAGCACCATCGTGAATATCCAGGTTGACATCGATGCCGCTGCGCTTTCCGAATCCTTCCACGAACCACCGCGAGGCCGAGTTCAGTCCCGCTTCATCGAGAAGCGGCGGATGCAAGAGATGTGAAATGGTGCGTGTTTCAGAAATGGAATCATCGAGCAGCTTGATGCAATCTTGCAGAGCGGTATCGGCGGGCAACTTCACTTGCAGCGTCGACATTGCCATTTTTGTTGCTGCCAAATATTGCCCGACGGAATCGTGCAGTTCGCGCGCGAATTTCCGGCGTTCTTCATCTTGCAGGGTCAACAGCCGGGCGCTCAGAGCACGTTGCGCAAGCTCGGCTCGGGAGCGCGCCTTCACCTGATCAGTCAGTAATCGGTGGTGCAGGATAAACAGGACGAGCGCAAGAAAGAGGCTGGTGAGCAGGATTTGTGCAGTGAGCCCTCTGGAACGACTGGCCTTCGCCTGACGCTCGGTCAATAGTTTCTCTTCGGTATCGAACATCCGCCGCAAGAGCCGGTCCGTGGCTTCCGCGATGGCTAAGCTCTGCCTGCTAAGTGCGGCTTGGGCGGCAGGAGCCGAGCTTCCTGTTCTTTTGAGCTCCATGGCCTGAGACATCAGAGCGATTCGTGCCTCTTTCAATTCAGCAAGTCTTCGAGTATCGACTTGTTGCCGGGGATTGTCGGCGGTAAGGCGCTGGATTTCCGACACCGAATTCCGCAGTTGGCTTACTACGTCAGCCTGCTGTACCAATAAGGACGGATCGCCGGAATCGACATACTCTGAGCGCAGCCGCCCGGCTCTGGCGGTCGCGATGGAAAACTGCGATAAAGCGCTTTGTACGTCGCGGGTGTGGCGGACCCAACCTTGGCTGGAGTCCATGCTGGAGAAGGCAAGATATGCGGCGCAACTGCTCAGGAGAAGGAAGATTATCGCGGCGGTCAGAGCCGCATTCACCCTTCCAATTGAGGACATTCCAGCCAGACCTGTGCGGCATTATAGATGATGACACGGTGAGAATGCGCGAGGGCTACAGACCTGGCGCATTCCAGACCAGGCACCCGTTGCAGGATAGGCAGATGGATGGTTGGATCGGAGGCAGGATTATCCGACCACGGCGAGTGGCTCGCTCGAAACTTCAACCTCAACGAAATCCGGGACTTTTTTCATGCGTAGCCGGCTCAACACGTAGCTCAGCAGGGGGCGGTCTCCGCGGCGGATTTCTTGAAACTCCACGCCCATCCCGAGGTTGTCTACCAGATATTTCACCTGCGCTTTGACTGAAACGTGGACGTCGAACATGTTCAGCAGAAGGCGAAAGTCGGTACCGGGGCGCAGAATCTCTGTGGACGCGATGCGCGCGCCGAATTCCGAAATCTGCTGCACTTCACCTTCGACCTGCTGTACGCCATCCAGTACATTCGCATGGCCCGCCACATAAAACCGAGGACGTCGCCTGCGGTTCGCGTCCGGACGGCTAAACCCACGACCGGCACCCTTCGCACCTTCGGGATCGATGGGCTCGTACTGCTCTTCCATCAGACGCAATTCTTCGTCCCACGGAGTTCTGCCCTCGACGCATTGCACGGCGAACTGGCCGCGCAAAGCCGAAGAGGCATCTGCCGCCCATACGACCTGGCACACGGCTTTATTGCGGCCGCGCTCCACCATCACGAGGTCTCCGATGTTGGCTGGACGCGAACTAAGCAGCCGTGCTCCGCGCGGGTGGATGTCATAGGTACAGGCCATCTCGGTCGCACCGCGGCCTTCCTGCCCGATCAGACTCCATCGCACGGGAAGCGCCAGATGAACCAGCTTTCCTGTGAGCAAGCCGTCCGCTGGCGCCGGTTTGGTTTTGCTGGTCAAGAAATTCCACTCCCCTCAGCTTCGACTGAGGTGAAGTTACCAGTACATGTCCCAGTGGGCAATGTACGTCCGTACTCCAGGTAATGGTTACCATCTGGTATCACCCAAGTGGGGACGCGCAGCCTTTGGGCTTCCGAGTCTCAGAAGCCAGCAAAGATGGTGTGAGGCAATAGCATTGTCATCCCGAGCGCAGCGAGGGATCTGCTTTCTTCAGCGGAGCATCAAAGTTTGCTTGCAGGAATTCCTGCTCTCGACGAAGATGGTGAAAACTCCCATTACGTCTGTGATGAAGTCACCCGCCGCACGAACGATCTCGCCCTCCGCAGCCAAGCTGCGATTTCTGAAGAAGCTGCGCTGCACGTTGCGTTATGAAAAGCAGGCCTGGGCGTTGGGCGCGTTGCGGGTCGCCGGCGTCGACGAAGTTGGCCGCGGATCCCTGTTCGGTTGCGTCGTGGCCGCAGCGGTGATACTGGATCCGGGCTATCGTCTGCGCGGGTTGCGAGATTCCAAATTGCTGCTCGCCGCGCGGCGCGAAGGGTTGGCTGAGCGCATCCGGGAGCACGCCCTGGCATGGGCGGTTGCGGCGGTAGATGCGTCTCGGATCGATCAAATCAATATCTACCAAGCCTCCCGCGTGGCCATGCGGGAAGCGGTAATGGGCCTCGCTCCGGCTGCGGATCATTTGCTGATTGACGCGCTTCGCATCGACTGCGGGCAGCCCCAGACCTCGATCATTCACGGGGACGCGGTCTCCGCGTCCATTGCGGCAGCTTCCATCCTGGCGAAGGTGGAACGCGATCGTATGATGTGCGAATGGGACACCGTGTTTCCCGCGTACGGCCTGGCCTCGCACAAGGGATACGCGACGGCGAAACATCTGGCCGCGCTGCGCGAGTTCGGGCCCACCCCTCTGCATCGCCAATCATTCGCGCCCGTCTGGCAGAATCCTGTGCCTCAGGAGGCGTTTGGGTTCATGGAAGATGACGACCTCGGGCTCGAAGCATCGGCGGCGGGATGACTAGGTTGGTGCGGATTCCAGGAAGATTTCCACGGTGTTCCAGGAGGGAACACTTTTAGGGCAATTCTGTACGTACAAGAATATAAGTATAATCTTACATATGAAACAGCGCGAACGAGTTACGAAAAGCAAGAAGAACCTCCAGCCGGGGACGAAAGCCGCGGGCCCGGGGGCTCGACGGAAGACGACTTTGAGCCTTATGGCGCCGGTAGAAGAATCGAAGCGGCCCGCGGTGTCGATGCGGGAAATGATGGAGTTCTACAAGCCGATCAAAAAGCCGGTCACGTTGCGACTGGACGCCGATGTGCTTGCATGGTTCCGCCGGGATGGACGCCTCTATCAAACGCGAATCAACGGCGCCCTGCGAAAGGTGATGGAGCGGGAGACGAAAGAGGCGGGAGAGTAGTTGGACGCCGCCCGGCCCACGGTCGTCTGATCAACCGATCGTCAAAGTCTCCACCGTGCCGCCAAAGACGCGGCCAGGATGGAGCAACTGGCCACACGCGTTACTACTGATTCAAGTCGTGCTGCAATTCGGTTACTAGTTTTGTATTCTTCGCCAGGGCGCGCTCGAGAATTTCGGCTTGTTGTTTCGCTGTGCCCCAGTCTTGCTTTTCTACCGCCTCGGTCAGGCCTGGCAATTCAAGGTGCGCGTAGGTGAAACGGGCGCCGTAGAGGATGTGTTTGAACCAGGGACGGCCCGGAATGCCGTCGGGGTTGAGCCAGTTGCGCTCGACTTGCATCATGGCGTGATTCAGCCTGAACGCGAGTTTCGGATCAACTGCGCCGGATGCGAGTTTGCGCTTGACGGACTCATTCAGGCGCTTGCCAGCGACTTCGAAGCTGTCGATCTCTTTCTGCACTCCCGCCAGATCAAGCTTGGTCATGTCGTTTCCCTTGTTGAGTTCGTCCACGAACTGCCGGACGTTGCTGGCGTAGCTGGCGAAATCGAAAGGAAGCAGGTCGGCATTCGCCAGGCGCAGCGCGGTTACGCCCCAAAGTTGCGACATGAGCGTGTGGTATCGGTAGCCTGGGTCGCCGAAGTGGTTCATCCAGTAAAAGTCGTCGTAAGCGGAGTGGTAGACGCCGTAGTCTCCGTCGAATTGCAGGCCGATGACCGGCATACCGACGAAGTTCAGAAACACGGTGTGGTCGGAGCCGCTGCCGATGCGAGTGTCGGCAAGGCCTGAATCCGCGACGCCTGAATCGTTCATTTGGCCCGATTGCTTGCCTTCCTCTTTTTCGCGCGCGGCCGTCGCCTTCCACGAGTCATACAGACTTCTGCCAGACGGATCTTGCAAAGAGCGGGAAGTCTCGACGAGCATCGGCGCGAGCGAAGCGACGGCCTGGCCGTGAAAGTTCGGTCCTGATGTGGCCTCATCGACGTTGATGTAGGCCACGGCTTGGCTGCGCAGTTCGTCGGCGAATTGCTCTCCCCATTCGGTGGAACCGGTGAGGCCCACCTCTTCGCCGTCCCAACTACAAACCACCAGCGTGCGGCGGGGACGCATGCCGTCTTTCGCCAGTTGGCCGAGGGCGCGCGTCAGCTCCATCATGGAGGCGGTTCCACTCGAGGGATCGACGCCGCCGAAGACCCAGGCGTCACGGTGATTGCCGAGCACCACCCATTCATCGGGCAATTCCGCGCCGCGGATGCGGCCTTCAACCACATAGTAGGGCTGCGTGCCGTTTTCCATCTCGATCTTCAGATGGACCTTCACGGCGTCTCCGCCGAGGTGATATTGAATCGGCAATCCGCCTTGCCAGTCAGTCGGAGCAAGCGGGCCGTCCATGTTCTCGAGCAGCGGCTTGGCATCGTGCCAGGAAAGCGGCAGAGCCATAATCTTTGGCGCCGACTCGGATTGCTCGATCGGAATGCGTTTCGCACCAGGGACCGAAGCCCAGCCTGGCGTGAGTGGATCGCCGGGGACGATAAAGTCGTAGGTGATGGCGCCGCGTTGGATGTGATATTCCGGGCCCCAGGGCCCGCCGGGATCGACTTTGCCTTTCGTGTAACCGTCCTCTGCGGGATCGCTGTAAATCAGAATCGCGGCTGCACCTTCGCGCTGCGCCGTGAGGGCCTTGAATCCGCGATAGCTGTAGGGATTGGAATAGCGCACGAGGACGAGCTTGCCCTTGACGCTGATTCCGTTCTTGCGCAGCACATTGTAATCTTCGGGATTGCCGCTGTGCGCGTAGACCACGGCAGCGGTCACTTCGCCCGAGATCGACATGCCGCTCCAGGCGCCGCTGATCGCGGGATTCTTCGAGTCCGGATCGGCATCGAGTGCGGCTTCGCGCAGGATCGCCTGATAGTGAACCGGCGCAATCATTTCGAGCGAGGCGGCTTTCGGATTTGTGCCGTAAACATCGTAGCGACGGATGATGACGTCTTCGAGCCCTTGCTTGCGCCATTCGCCGGCGATGTAGTCGGCCAGTTCGTTATTGCGCTTCGAACCTGCGACGTGGGGCTCGGAGGTGAAGATGCGATGCTGACGGCGTTCTTCGTCGGGGGAGGGAATGGATTTGAATTTCGTTTCGATTGCGGTTTGGTGGGCGGCGGAGGTGGGAGTAAAGCCGAGGATGGAGGTTTGGGAGTGTGCGATGAGAGTGCACAGCAAGGACAAGAGCGCGAGAGGAAGCGAGCGGCGCGTAATGTTCATGGATGTTCGGGCGCTTGAAGCTGCGCCATGCAAAACAGCAGCGCCGGCATCTTGCCGGCTGTCGCGGGGCCATCTTGCCCGCGCAGGTGGCGGCGAGCCGCCATGACGGCGCCGGGACGGCGGCGCTACAAAATCATTTCGCTTTCAGAATTTCACTCAGCAAGTCTGGCTTTGAGTCGTCGCGCACCAGGTGCGGATATTTCTCGCCACCGTGATAATCGATCTTGTACGTTTTGTAGTAGTCGGTATTTTCGACCAGCAAATCGAGTGGAGCGTGGCCGTTCTTCGTCGCCTTCACCGCGTCGCGCAAGATCTCCGGAGAAAAGCGGCGGCCATTCACGGCGACGAGTTTCATCCCCGGACCGATGCCGGCTTTCGCGGCGGGCAAGCCTTCGGTGATATCGCTAATGGTGCCATCTTCGTTTAACAAGAGGCCGAACGCGAGGGCGGCAGGCACGGTGCGGTTCATGCTTGCACTGCCAGTCAACATCTCCGAAGGAATCTCGTCGTATACAACTTTCCACCCGCTGCCCTCGACGCCTCCCAGCGGCGCGCCCGGTCCATGATTGGTGAGGCGCTCAGTCCAGAAGCCGCGCCAATCGTAAGGTGCGATCTGATTGAGCGCACTGACTACGTCGTCGAAGGTATAGGGCTTGACCATCGGTCCGGTGCTGGGCGCGCCGTGGAAAAGTTCGCAGAAATCATCCAGGGACTTGGCGCCTTTGGTTTGCTGGCGGATGATAACGTCGGCCCAGAGCCAGCTCAGCGTGCCCTCGTCATAGAAATCCGTACCTCGGCGCCACGATTGCCAGGCTCGCGGAGCGAAATAGAGCTGGGGTGCGGCGTCGGCCGTGTCTTGCAAGTTGCGCCATACGCGGCCGGGAGTGTGATGATCGAGCATGTCGGCTGTGATGGCCAGATCGTCGCGATCCTGCTCCGCGGTAAGCAGTCCACTGCGAGCGGTGAGCACGAAGCCCAGATAGTTGGTCAGGCCCTCATAAACCCAGAGCAGGTCATCTTGCATGGGTTGCTCGTAGTCGGGCGTGGCAAGATCGGCGGGACGTCGATACTTTCCGTTCCAAGAGTGAACATATTCGTGAGGCAACAGACTTGCAGACAGTTTGCGAGAGGCATCATCGACCAGCGCGCGCTCGTCTACCCGGCTGTCGTCGGATTCATGGTGCTCCAGACCGAAGTGTGCAACGTGATCGCTCAGCGTGTAGAGGAAGTGATAGTCGCGGTAATGATGCGCACCGAAAAGTCTCTGAGCCTGCTCGACTAGATGTTTGTAGTGGTCCCAAACTTCCGCGGGAGCTTCGAGCGCGGCGGCGCTATCGGCGGCAATATCCATTTCGGTGACCGGATCCTGGGCGAGCGGCACGACCTTGAGAAATTCACCGGTGATGACCGGCGAGTCGACGAGCGTGGTGAGGGAAACAGTCGCGAACTTGATTTCGTTCCCGCTGTGGCTGGCCACGGGAAGCGGGGTGCCGAACTTCCAGCCGTCCGGAAGCTTCAGGCTCGCGCTGTAATTGATGTCGTCCGACTGCCAGCCCTTGGGATAGAGCAGAACCTGATTCCAGCTGATGACCGCGAGCTTGTCGGTGGCTGAGGAACCCGCAGAAAATCCACCTTCGAAGATCGCCGGAGACAGAAAGTCGAGTTCGGCGGAGATCTCACTGATGCCGGCCGGGACTTCCACGTGGATGGTGAAGCCGTCGACCAGGTCGCGACGCCACTTGAGAATCTTTCCGCCGGCACCGAACTTCAAGCCGGCGAGGTCGATCACGGGGCCGTCGGGGGCGTGCTCGCCGGGAATCCACTTCGGGTAATAGAGGGTGAGATCGCCGGGGCTGGCGGGAATTTTCAGCGAGGCGTGGAAGACCTTGCGGGGGGCGGCGGTGGCGTCGACGGCAATGGTCACAGTGGGCGAAGTTGCGCACCCAGCGGGAACTGTCAACATTATGACGAAGACGGCTCCCAACGTCCTGGAGAGTTTCATTCTTTCGAGGCCTCACATTCGTGATGAATCGCACTGGATGCTGCAGAATTTTAGACTATAGCAGTCCGGGAGCGCGGCGGTACAGCAGAGCGCGGAGGCAGTTTCTATCGGGCTTGGCGATCGACGTTGCAGGCTTCGCAAAGAACTGCCGCGCAGGCCGCAAAGGAAGAAAAGCCAAGCCCTTAAATCTGTGGGCGGCCGCAGACTGCTATCATTCCGCTGATGTCCCGGCGCGGAAAATTCATTACTTTCGAAGGACTCGACGGAACCGGTAAGAGCACGCAACTGCGAAAACTGGCCGCCGTGGTGCGCGCGGCTGGACACAAGGTGGTCGAGACGCGCGAGCCCGGCGGAACCCTGACTGGAGAGAAAATCCGCAAAGTCGCGCTCGATTCCGGGACAGCGGGGCTTTCGCCATTGGCCGAGATGGCGCTGATGTTCGCTTCCCGCGCACAGCATATTTCCGAAGTCATCGAGCCAGCTCTGACGCAAGGCAGCGTTGTGCTGTGCGATCGGTTCACAGATTCGACGGAGGCCTATCAGGGAAGCGGCCGCAAACTGGGCAGCGAGGCCGTGCGCGAACTTCACCGCGTGCTTTGTGGAAACCTGCAGCCGGATTTGACGATTCTGCTCGATTCCGACGCGGCGGCCAGCGTGAATCGAGCTCGCCTTCGGAATCACAGAGCCGCAAAGAGCTCCAGTCGTGGCCACGACGAAAACCGCTTCGAACAGGAGACGCGGGCTTTCTTTGCCCGCGTCCACGAGGGATATCTTGCGATCGCGAAGCGAGACCATGGTCGCGTTGCGGTGGTCGATGCCCGCGGGACACCGGGGCAGACGCACGAGCGGATTGTGGAACTGGTGCGGAGGAAGCTGAAGCTGTGACAACGGCACTTAGCAATCAGCGCGCGCTGTCAGGCGCCATTGGATCCGAGCAAAGTGGCATGATTGATGTGTTCGCGAACTGCTATCTGCCAAGTGCTGGTAACTGAACATGTTTTCTGATTTTCACGGTAATACTCAAATCGTCCACCGCCTGCGCGACATGCTGGCGCGTGACCACTTCCCGCATGCAGTGGTGCTTGCGGGCGGGCAGGGATCTGGAAAGTACACGCTGGCGCTGATGTTGGCGCAGGCGCTGAACTGCCTTGCGCCCACCACGACCGACGGCCTGCCCGACTTCTGCGGGAAGTGCTCCAACTGCGTGCGCATTGCGCAGGCGGTGGATCTGGATGCCCGCTTCGCAGAGGCCGTGGAAGCACGCGAGAACTTGCGCGAGACTGACAAGAAAGAAACCCGGCTCTTCGTTCAAACCCATCCAGATGTGCTGGTGATCCCGCCCGATCCTCCGCAGATGATGATCAAAGTAGATCAGGTGCGCCGGGTGATTGAGACCATTTATTACCGTCCGGCCGAGGGTAGGGAACGGGTTTATATCTTTACCGACTCGGCTTTCATGAAAGAGGCGGCAAACTCGCTGCTCAAAGTGTTGGAGGAGCCTCCCGAGTTTGCGACGATCTTTCTGCTGACGGACAATGCCGGCGAGCTATTGCCGACGATCCGCTCGCGGTCGATGGTGTTCCAGCTGTGCGCCTTGTCGGCGGAGGAAATCGAGCGCCATCTAGCCGAGCATCGTCCCGAATGGAAGGCCAGCGAGCGCGCTCTCGTCGCGCGTCTCAGCGAAGGCGCGGTGGGACGCGCCCGCAGCTTCGATCTCCCCGGCTACGTCGCCGCTCGCGCCCACGCGATGACGATCCTGAACTCCGCCTTGCGAACTGGAGAGCACAGCGAGCTGTTCAAAATCACCGAATCCTACCGGGCGGGGGCGGAGGGGCGGGAAAAGATCGAGCAGCTGATTCGCACCCTCTATTCTTTACTTCGCGATCTTGCGTCGCTGGAAGCGGGGGCTCCGGAGCTGATCCGCAATACCGACATCGCGTCTGAGCTCAAGCGGTTGGGCGAGTCTGCCGACTTCCAGTGGATTACGACGGCTTCCGACGGGTTGGCCGAAGTGGAGCGCGGCATGCGCCGCAACCTGCTGCGCTCCCTATCCCTCGATGCGTTTGCAACGGCGCTGGAGAAAGGCTAGCGTCCTTCCATTTTGTCCTGTCGCAGGCTGCACCCGTGCAGAGGCTCTGCTAACTTCTCTGTCCAACACTTGTCCTAGCCACTCGCGAGACAAACGTCGCGATGAAGAGGAAGCACGCCGGTCTGGTTACCGTCAATTTTCTGAGCCTGGCCGTCATCTCCCAAACCAGCCCTCCCGCGAACACTTTGACCACGCCACGGTCCTTTTCGACTGGTTCGCCAACTCCCGCGGTGAAAAGCTTCGCACTTTTATCACACCTCCCAATCACACAACCGGTAAGGTGCCCGTAATCTTCTTCGTCGGCTGGTTGAGTTGCGACAGCATGGAGTATCCCGACCGAGGCAGGCATGACGGTTTCGGAATTCTGCACGCCGCCGGATAGACGAGTCTGGATATGCGACTGTTCGCATGGATAAACCGGCCGCCGGCAAGAGCCAGGGCGAATGCGCAAAGGCTGATTTGAGATCGAGATCACAGGTTGGCCGGCCGCCTTCAATGGCAAGGCCAAGTACGACTTCACCGACCTTGATCGTGTCTTCGTTGTCGGCCTATGCAACCGCAGCGGATTTCTGCCATGCACCCCGCGAGCTCCCGGTGCGCGGCTTCATCTCCTGTCGCTCCTGGGGCGTACATGGTACGGGCACAGGTTGGAACTGGAGCGCCGCCGGCCGAGGTGAACACCGCGGTCAAAGCTTTTGCGGACTTTTACGATTGGTACCATGATGAATGGGATGACTCCCGGGCAGGTTGTCGCGCAGCATCCGGAGTAGACGAGCCTTTGGTGCGAACGCCCCAGAGGGGCGCTACGGTAGTCCGGCTGTCGTTTGTCAGCAGCTACAGGGGTTGAACCTCGGCGAAGTCTGGCAGAACGTGAAGGCGCCGGTGTTAGTCATTCGCGGGAGCGCCGACTCTGTGAGGAGCCGAGCGGGCGCCGAATCCATTGTGCACGACCAGATCCATCCGGAAACCCCCGGTCTCTCTAAATCGATGACATGACGCACGACTTTACGGTTAACGGTAAGTCCGCCGACCAAACTGATCCCGACATTGCTGAACTGGAGGAAAGCGCAACTTCGGTCCCGGAGCAAAGTAACCCTCGCAAGGTTACCTTCGACCTGCCGGGCTCGACATCTGGGACTGTTCTAAGCCGTATATTTTCAACTGATTACATATATTACTTCGGTGGTTCTACGCCCTTCGGATAGATTGCCCGACACCGTCCTCCCCCCTATAATCGTCCTACTCTGGTTCAGAATTCTCCGTCGGTTCCGGGTAGGACATGGGGAGGGCGAGGTTTGTCTGGGTGCCCTTCCAGTCGAGGTTCGAGAAAGGGTGTGCCCGGATTATGCGAAAGCGTCTGAAAATCGCATTCATGCTGACGGCCAGTACGGCAATCGCGACTTCCTCATCTCTCACTATGCCCCTGTGGGCGTCCGAGGGTGACCGCGCGTCCGCGGCGATCACCACCACCGACGAGCACGGGCGGAAGATTTATGTGAACGAATCTGTACCGGAACCGAAACATGCCACCCCGGCAGCGCAGCCCAAGCGCGCATCGCTGGTGTATTGGAGCAGCAAGGACAATCGGTGGAAGCCGGTACCTTCTGCGGGTACGGCGTCCATGCAGGCGGCGCGGTCGGCGGCGGCGGAAGTCAGCCAGTACTTCACCCGTGAATCTGCGCAGTCCGCGAATGCCAAGATCATTGCAGCTAACGCCCGCGGACATCAGGCTTCGCAGGAAGAGATTGACGCATCGATCGTGATGGCAGCGGCCCGTCACAATGTCGATCCCAACCTGGTGCGCGCGGTGGTCAAGGTCGAATCGAACTTCAACTCCAACGCGGTTTCACGCAAGGGAGCCATGGGCCTCATGCAACTCATGCCCTCGACGGCACGCCAGCTGAACGTAAGAAACCCGTTTGACCCCGATCAGAATGTGGACGCCGGAGTTCGGCATCTTAAACAGCTTCTAGAAAACTATGGCGGCGACGTGAATTTGACCCTGGCCGCCTATAACGCGGGTTCGGGCGCCGTGGCGCGCAGTGCGGGTGTCCCGCGTTATGCGGAAACGCAGAACTACGTCCGCAGAATCACGAACCTTTACTACGGTGGATTTGATCTTTCTCCATCCGGTCCCAGGCACGATCCCGTGCGTGTTCAACGAGATGCAAGGGGCGTGCTTTACATCAGCAACACGGATTAAAATTAAGGCATCTGTTTAACTAAGAAGTCTCTCAGGTACCAAGGCATTTCAACTGCAACGGCGGATCGAGACAGTTACGGACCGACGACTGTGAAAATGACAACGAGCCAGCGCAACCTGCGCTGGGGAGCGCTGCTGTTGCTGCTGGTTCTCCCCGGTCTGTCTGCCCATGCCCGCTCCCGCACTCGCCACAGTCAGGCCTGGGCTCGTGAACGCTTTGTTAGCGCCGAGCGCATGCGCGAGGCGCTGAACGGACGTCCTCCAACCGAGCGCACACGCCACGAGTACCAGAGGGTTATCGACGCCTACCGCAACGTTTATTTCGGGGCGCCGACATCGGCCAAAGCCGATCCCAGCGTGGTTGCCGTCGCCGAAACGCTGGTCGAGATGGGACGCCATTTCGAAGACGACAAGATTCTGAACGGGGCCATTGCCCAGTACAAATTCCTGCGGAAGGAATATCCGGGTAGCAAATACCGTTGCGATGCCCTGTTCACCATCGGTGAGATATACAAAGACGATCTCAACGATGCCGATCAGGCGCGCGCGGTTTTTCAGGAATTTCTCCACCGCTATCCGCAGAACCGTCTTGCAGAAGATGCTCAGCAGGCCGTCCTTGAGATGGATCGCGAGGCGGAGAACGAGCGCAAGGCCGAAGCCAGAAAGCAGAAGAAGGCTGGCAAAGAGACCGCAGACAAGAACAAAAACAAGAGCACCGAAAATTCTCAGGCCAAAGGCAACGACGCGCTTGCCGAAGTTCCAGCCGATCTAAGATCCAATTTGAAGACGGATCCAGCTTCCCAGGAATCTTCCGAAGCGCGTCTGGACCACACCCATCCCGAACATAACGCGCGCGTAACCGGAATCCGGCACTGGTCCACGCCGGATTACACCCGCGTCGCGATTGACCTGGAGAGCGGCATTCAGTTCGGTTCGCAAAGAATCTCCCATCCGGAGCGTATCTTCTTTGACCTGCGTGGTACCAAGCTGGCTTCCACTCTCGTGGGCAAGAGCTTTGACGTAGATGACGGCTTCCTGAAGAAAATCCGGGTCGCGCAATTTCAACCGGGGAGAACGCGAGTTGTGCTGGAAGTGGACAACCTTTCGGACTACGAGGCGTTTTTGTTGCCCGATCCTTACCGGCTGATCATTGATATTCACGGGAAGAATAACCGGAAGAATATGCATGCCAAGTTGCTGCGAGACACGGCGGCAATGGCGGACGCCGAGGCCCCGCCGACGGCTGGATCGGGGACCGACAGCTCAACTTCAGACGAACTGACTCCCGAAGCGGCATTGAAAGCTGCAGAAGCCAAGGTGAAGGGCGATCTGCGCGCCGAAGCCGGGACCGCGCCCGTTACCCGCGAAGACGTAGGCGACGAGACGAAAATTGCACCGAAAACCGCTGTCACCTCCGCCAAATTGCACTCCACGCTTTCCACCGAAAAGATTCCCGCGACGGATAAGACAACGACGCCGGCTGTCACCAAGGTCGTCGTGGATGCGGACGACGAGGACGAAGTTCCAACACCCCCGAGTCATGCGCGTAGTAAACCGGCGTCGCGTCTGGCTTCGAACCGGAGCAAAGAGAAAGAGTTGGACATGCGCGAAGCGAAGCCTACGGCCAGTGGCGACCGGTCGCTGATCCGCGCCCTGGGGTTGAAGATCGGCAAGATCGTGATCGATCCCGGGCACGGCGGACACGATACCGGGACCATCGGTCCGAACGGCTTACAGGAAAAAGATCTGGTGCTCGAGGTTGGTCGCCGCTTAGGCAAACTGCTCGAAACGCGGCTGGGTGCCGAAGTGGTCTACACGCGCAAGAACGATACTTTCATTCCGCTCGAAACCCGTACTGCCGTTGCTAACCAACAGCGTGCCGATCTGTTCATTTCGATTCACGCAAATTCGAGCCGCGATTCGGACGCTCGCGGCGTGGAAACGTACTACCTGAATTTCACATCTTCGCCGGAGGCTCTGGAGGTCGCAGCGCGAGAGAATGCCGTCTCGGAAAAGTCGATCTACGAGCTTCAGGATCTGGTGAAGAAGATCGCGCTGAAGGAAAAAATTGAAGAATCTCGCGAGTTTGCCGGCGATGTGCAGTCGTCACTGCACAGCGGGTTGGCGGCCAAGTCGCCCGCCATCCGCGACCGTGGAGTAAAAAAGGCGCCGTTTATCGTCCTCATCGGTGCGAACATGCCGTCGATCCTGGCGGAGATTTCATTCGTGAGCAATCCCACCGACGAGCATCGCCTGCAGACCAGCGAATATCGGCAGCGAATTGCCGAGTCGCTTTATCGCGGAATCGCGAAGTATGTGGATGGATTGAGCGGAATAAAAGTGGCCAGCAAACTGGAGAAAGCTGCCGGCCAATAGGTTCGCCTGCGGTACGAACGAGTGATTCCTGCCTACTGAATCGAGCTTCCTACTTGTGAAAAGATGTTCGATGCGTTCGAGCCGATGAGCCGAACCGTGCCGACGACGATCACCAGCACCACCGCAAGCATCACCGAGTATTCGGCGACATCCTGACCATTTTCATCTGACCAAAGATTGCGTAATGAATTGTTCATAATCTTGTCTCTGTCCCCTTCGAAACGCCTATCGCCCGCAGCGTTCCCGGCTGCGAAACGGGCTGGCGCCTATAGTCAGTAAAACTCAGTCCCCAAGCCTCGCTATCTTGGGTCACAGCCTGCAGCCCGACCTGGAATTCGGAAGTTCCCTGCAGCTTCTTCGTCCATATCACACGAAACTGAATTCTTCGCTGCCGATAAAAAACCGTGATCTCATCGTTCGCGTGCAATTCGTGACGCACCGAACCCAGACGCACTCCATCTGGGGTAACGTCCAGTGTATGCACTAATGTTTCAAAGACCTTGCCAGCTTCGTCTTTGCCTTTGACTCGTACGGGAAGAACTGCCTTGGTGCGATTCCCGCGCCGCTGGTCCGTTTCCCTGCTGTCCCAACCCATTCTGCCACCCAAGCTAGTTTGCTTGAGGAATTGGGTTGTGGGAATGGCCCTGACGTGTAGGACCAAGGCACGAAGGTAACCACTCTTGCCGATGATCAAACTGCTGCCGGATCAGAGCCTTGCGGGACCCGTGAAACTTTTGTTCCCGCTCTGTGGTCTAATTGGTAGAGGAATTCTGCACAGCGGGGCCATTTCATGAGTTTTTCCCGGTCTGTCGGTAGCATCACCGCTCTCCTATGTGTGCTTGGTGTCGGCTTTGCGGCAAACACTCCTGCCGCTCAGTCGCCGGCCCATCCTTCCACTCCTTCTCGCTCCTCGAGCCAGCCAGCAGCTCTGCTTCCGCAACAATTCGGTGGATGGGAGATGCAGGGCCCCGCGCAGACCAGCACGGACCCCGCAGCGGCGGATCCCACGAATGCCGCCGTTCTGAAGGAATATCGCTTTTCGGATCTGGCTTCCTCTTCTTACACGCGTGACGATGGCCGAACGCTCAAGATTCGGGCCGCTCGTTTTGCTGATGCTTCAGGAGCATTCGGCGCCTACACGTTTTACTTGCAGCCGCAGATGACGAAGGAGCAAATCGGGGATCAGGGAGCGTCGCTGGGACAGCGCGTTCTTTTCTATCGCGGCGATGTGCTGGTGGACGCGCAGTTCAGCAAAGAATCTGCCATGGCAGGAGCGGAGTTACGCGAGTTGGCTGGAGCGCTGCCACGTCCCAAGGGAAACTCTGCGAACCTTCCCACTTTTATTGAGTTCATGCCGCATCGCGGTTATGTCGCCAATACGCGAAAATACGTGATGGGGCCGGCAGCGCTGGCGGCGCAGGCTCCGCCGGTTCCCGCGGATCTGGTGGACTTCAATGCAAGTTCGGAAGTATCGATCGCGCATTACAGTACGTCGAGCGGGGAAGCAACGCTGATGCTCATTTCTTACCCGACTCCGCAACTGGCCGCCGAACATCTGCGTCGCATCGAGGCAGCACACCACATGACGCAACCGCAGGCCGGTATTTCCAACGTCGAAAACTCCGGTCCATTTTTTGACAAGCGCACCGGGCCAATCCTCGCGATCGCGACTGGCCCAGTTTCCGACGGCGATGCGAAATCTCTACTGGACATGGTGAACTACGAAGCCAGCGTCACTTGGAATACGCCGAGCGAAAGCGCGCAGGTGCGCGATCTCTACATGCTGATTCTTAATATCGTCATCCTGTGTGGAATCCTTGCAGGGTTCGCGATCGTTGCGGGAGTAGCGTTCGGCGGAATCCGCATTCTGATGAAGCGATGGTATCCCGACAAGGTCTTTGATCGGCCGGAGCACATGGAGTTCATCTCCCTGCATTTGACCGAAGTGGCGGTCAAAGGTGCCTCCCAGGGCGAAGTTGAAGGAAGCCGGCAGGCGCCGCAAAACCCGGCTTGACCCGGGTAAGTAGCTTTAAATAGATTGGCTTAGACCTCCCCTGGGAGAATTTCGTCTCACTTTGCTACACTTGCCTTCGGTATTAATTCTTTTTGTAAACTGTTGAAAACAAAGACATTTATTTCACAAAAATCCCTTGACACCCCCGTTTTTGGACTCATAAGATTTGTCGCAGAAAGTTTCTACGGATTTTCAAGCTCCGTTGGAACTATTCTCCCTTGAAGAAGAGGCCGCCCTGTTGCCGGGTGGCCTTTTCGTTTTGCCTTTCGTCCCGCTGGCGCGCAAATTAGCTTTCAATATCATCGGTGCGAACATGAGCGGAACCCTTTCAAGTTTTGCACGTATCACCTGTTGAGAGTATTTTGTGGTGCTGTGCTGGTAGTCGAACTCGTGAGCGGAGGAATTCATGTTCTGCGATGGTTGTGGCGCAGCAGTACACCCTGGTCAGGCGTTCTGCAGCAACTGCAGTAAGCGGATTGTGGGCCCCATCTCACTGGCGCAACCGCGCCCCGGCCGCGTGCAGGAGCATGTTCGGCTGCTCGGTCTGTTCTGGCTGGCGTTTTCCGCGTTCAACACGGTCGGCGGCATTGTCCTCTATGTTATCGCCAACACTTTGTTCGCACGTTTTCGGCCGATGGGAGCACCCGATGCTCCGACATTTTTCTTGCGCCCGCTGCTGAGTGTCGTCGCGCTGCTTCTGTTGGCGAAAGCTGCTTGCGGATTCCTTGCTGGATGGGGCTTGTTGCAACATGAGCGATGGGCGCGGGTCCTCGCTCTCGTGCTGTCTTTTATTTCTTTGTTCACCAACATTCCGTTTGGAACGGCGCTCGGCATCTACACCATGTGGGTGTTGCTCCCCGCAGAATCCGACCACGAATACGAAGCTTTGGTGGAAGCGCGGGCGGCAGCGTAGTTTGAATCGTGACGTTCGCAGCGTAACGCCCAAATTGACGAGCCTGCAGTGGACTCCGCCGCCACAGGCGTGGTGTCTTTACGCTTTTGAACCTTTCAACCGCCCATTTAGAATCGATCACAGGCCGACGTAGCTCAGTTGGTAGAGCAGTCGATTCGTAAAAGACCCAGGCTTAGGTATGTTGTTGTGAAGTATAGGTGGCTTGAGGTTGTTTTGGGCGTTTTAGGGTGTTCCTGAGCACCTTCCGTAGCTTCCGTGCAGCAGTTTGACAGACTGGCGAGCAGCCGCGAATACCGCCGTTACGGACGGTCATTGTGTACCGATGCTCAAGTTTGATGTATGAAGATTGGGCTTTGCTCCGGGTGGGATAGGATACTCCGCTTGCCTACACACCCAAGTATCCCATCCTGGTCGGTTCGCCCACACCGCCTCGGCCAAGCGCCGAATCGCTCCATCGCTCGATCAAGCCGGAAGTCACCTCGGTCACAGGCTTGCCCTCAGGGAGTACGGCGTTCATGGGTCGGAGTGATTTTGCCATGGGAAGCGGCTCGCGGGGGGCCGGCAGGAAGCCGATTCTAGGTCGAGGCGGATTTAGCTGCCGGATGAAGGCTGGGTTCGGTCTTCGCAGTTCGGAAGCTAACTAAGGCAGCCTTTGGGGCCAAGCTGCCGGGGGGCTAACTGACATAGGGAGATTGCGGTTTTTAGTTTCAATGAAGCGGAAGCTTTGAAGTCGCTCGACTTCTGAGCGTCCATCCAATCAATACACATGGCGGATAAGCTGCCAGCAATGCAATCGCGTACCAACGCGGTTCGGTTCTCCATAATGTGACGACCGAGATCGTCCCCACCACAATACCGAGGCCAATCAGACTGACCATGTCAACTCGACGAGATGGTCGGGCAATTAGGCAGCACAGTAACCGCCAGCCACGGTGTAGAAGCATTGGCTAATCAGATCAGCGACAAAGTAATAGAGCGGCGGTCTTCCGTCCCGGATTAGCGGCAGCAACAGTTGTTCCGTAGCTACGACCAGAATCGCGTTAGCTGCGTATCCAGCGATTACTGCTAGGATGATGCGTCCAGTCTGCCGTTGCGACATGCGTTCGTCTGTGGCCCGCTCGCCAGTTCAACAATAATAATAATAAAGTGATGCCCGCCACCGAAGCAGCGGGCTCTACTGCAAATCCGATGTTGCTATGCCGCCTTCCTCACCCGAGCCCACCGCGCCCGTTGAGCCGCCGCAATCTTGCGCCGGGCTGACGCTGACATTGTGCGCTTCACAGGTACTGTTTTCGTTCCCGCCGCTACCTGCGATCCCTTCCTTACCTTAGCCCATCGCGCTCGCTGTGCCGCCGCGATCCGGGCTTTGCCCGCTGCCGACATTGTGCGCCCCGGCCGAGTTCCGTTGCGCGAGGCTCCCGTACCATTTCGCCCGACCAATCCTTCGATTACGGAAATCGCCGACTGTAACTGCGCCAGCTGTTGTTCTACTTGCTTGTGTTCCTGCCGAAGCTGCTGGAGTGCACTGCTTAGATTGGACATTATTTACCCCCATTATTTAGACAGCGTAATGATTTTAGATGGTCGCGAGGATTGTTGGCTACTTAAGTCCCCGCAAGGTTGCGGTGGATTTTAGATCAGACGGACAATTGTGCCGCCAATTCTGTTGGCGCGTTAGTGAAGATCACCGACGTTCCCTCCGATTCCAATGCCAAGCCAGAGACTCTGGGTCCACGATGTGAACAGCCCGCGACCATTTCGCGGTTTGAATCGTGCATTTTTCCCTATTCCGAGCCGAACACAGAGAACCGCCAGTGGCGGAGAGAGTGGGATCGTCTATTGGTTAAGACCGAATCGTTGAAACCTCAAGAAACCTCAATAGGTCGCCCAGCCGTGCACACAATTTCAGGGTAAAGAATACACTCCAAAGAGGCCACAGCCTGTACACTTGGCACACTTTGGCGCACATCCACGGCTGCAATCTGAGAAGCTGCTCGGCTTGTGAAGTGAACAGCATTTGACCGCCATAATCCTTCTGGTCGGATATTGAGACGGTATGGACGTCGAACGCATCATTGACGAGATCGAGCAGCTACAGGAAATGTTCGAAGCGCCGGATATTAGGCCACTCAGCGCAAGTGACCTGTCGGCCGCTAATCGACGGCATGACGAAATGCTCGCGCATAGCCCGTGGTTTCGATTGTGGCAGCGGTACGAAAGCGGGCTTCGGATTGAGGGCTAGTGCCGCCTTCACCGGAAGCCCATCGGGTGCGGAAACGTTATCACGGATGATCAGCGCCCCGCCATTGATCTCCCAGCAACGTTCGTCAAATCCGCGAAATCGGGCGGGCTATTTCTTGGATCATAGCCGTCCTCTGTGCACGGGCTTTCAACTCGTATGCGCCATCCGGTCGCGGGCAGATGTGCCGCAGCGGCGAGCCGACTATGTCTTTTGTAACTTTCCACTTGTGACCATCCAGAGGAGAATCTGGCGATGGACTCCCCGATTCTGTTGTGCATCGACTTTCCACAAGCCTTGGAGCTTCGCAAGGAGACTCTGGAATCTCACGGTTATCGCGTCAAGATTGCGTCGAGCCGCCACGCCGCAATGAAAGTGTTGGAGGAATCGTCGGTGGCTGCGGTTCTATTGGAATACAAACGGGAGGGTGTGGACACAGAAGCCGTAGCCTGCGACATTAAAGAGCGGTTTCCCAACCTGCCGATCATCTTGCTCTCAGCCTATTCCGAGATGCCAGAGCGAATCCTCTGGCTGGTGGATGAATACTTGATGAAGAGCGAACTGCCGGAACGGCTGGTACCGACCATCGAACGAGCACACAGGCTTGCACCACGTTCTAACGTACAGTACAGCGCGGGGCCAACAGCGTAGACCCCTCGACCTTGATCGGTGGCAGTTCTAAAGGAGTGGGACGAACATTTACGCACCGTTCACCCTCGTCAGTGGGAGCGGGAACAGAGAAAGAGGGCCGCCGCATGGCCGCACGAGGGCCGTCTCCTTCCAATCAGAAACAATCTTGAGGTCGAGGAGTCCTATCGCGATTTATCAACAAATGACACCGCAGGAGAGAAGAGCTACTGCTGTCCAACCCATACGACGAAGGTCAATTCGTCATCCTCGTAGTGCGCCGTGATCTGCCAGCATCCTATTGTCGGGAAGTTGATACCCGTCATGATGAATTGATCGTCTTTTGTCCAACTTCCATTGCCTTTTCCGTCGCTCTGGAGCGGCCCAGCCCGCGAGTCAATTCGCCTACCGTTTACTATCAAATTCGGACGCGGTTCAGCGTGCGGGTCATATCCTTGTCGCCAAAAAGCCAGCTTTTGCCTGAACGTGGGATCGCTTGGGGTGTAGTGCCCTAACCCGATCCACGCTCCGGTTTCTGGGAGGGCGGTCCATAACCTGTCGGTCCCGAACCAGAACTGGCCACGGGATGGTTTCGCAGGATAAGACGGTGGTGGCGCAAAGGGCTGGTTTGCAGGCTTCGTAACGGAGCACGTCTTGGGCACAGCGGGAGCTTGTCTATCTTGGCTAATGGAAAACGATGACAAAGACAGCAGACACAGCAAGGGAAGAAGGCGTATGGACAGCATAGAGCCTCCAGTGCTTTTCGCTTATTCTACCGCTTCCTAAGACGCTCAAAAGGTGGCTGTTGTTAACAGGCCATGACACTCCCCCCTCAGCCGTGTCAGCGCATTATGAAAGAGAGCCCCGCTTTCAGAAGGTGGAAGCTCGATGTGCGCCTCCTCTGCCGGGTGGAGCGGAACCAGTTTCCGGGCCGCTGAAGTCCAACGGGTTTCCCGGCGCACTGTTACGCCAGCTTCGGGACGGACCCCGAGTCGGCGCGGTCCCCATCACTGCGCGAAAGGGAATCGGACAAGCGCCATTCCGAGCGCGAATGCGAAACCGTACCCGAAGGTTTCGACGGGAGTCACCTTCTTTCCCCACCTCCGCATGGCGGCTCCAACCGATGACAGCACAGACCCAGCGATGATAGGACGGATTAAATAGGCTGATGCCATGAAATCCTATGGGATGCTCGCGATGAATCAGGCGGTGTGGCAAAATAAGAAGGCTCAACACCCCAGCGAACACTTCGAGCAATCCGTACATGACGCCAGTCAGGATTTTGTTTTCCTTGATGGCGTCGGTAAGGCCTGTGAACACATCCAACGATGCTCTGGACGCGAGGTCCAGAACAGCCGCCGCAATTAACTCCATGAATGCTTCGAGAAGCAACTCAGCAATTGCGCCGAGTATCGCCGCCAGTAGCTCGTCCACGTCGGTAGGCACGAGAACTACAACTGTCGAGAACAGCACTTTATCGCAGTTCCCGCCGAGCAGGAATCGGGCGCAGACTGGAGGGCAGTGGAGTTGCCCCGTTGGGGTCCAGCACATTTTCAATGGCGCCCTGTTTAGTCAACGGAGCGGCAGGGCGCACATTCAGCGCAAACCCAGCAATAACCTCGCTGCTACAGTGAGCACAACGAAAGTGCCAACTAAACAGCAAAGGGCGGTGATCAGTGGCTTCGTCCAAGGCTTCCGCTCATAACCATATCCCCAAGTTTCGTTGACGTACTTTATCTGATCTTTACCGAGGCCAAAAATACCACCCCAACAGAAGACCAATTGGAGCCAACTCGAAAAAGAACTCGGGGATGAACGGAATGGGCATGAGAGCGAATCCACAATAGGCGATTATGGCCATGAAACGGCTTGAGTCTCAGGTCGCTTGTACAGCACTTGTTCAGCAGAAACCGCCAAGCAATTTGGTAAACTAAAGAAAGCAAACCAGAAGCCGACGTAGCTCAGTTGGTAGAGCAGCCGATTCGTAATCGGCAGGTCAGCGGTTCAAGTCCGCTCGTCGGCTCCATTCTTTTCAGAAGCTTACGGATCAGTTCACCGAGACCTGCTGCACATCTGCTGCACGAGCTATTTTTGCTTCCAGTTGCTTCATGGCGTCCGTCACCACTCTCGGCACGGTCTTGATGTAGCTCCTCTGCGTCGTGCTGACATCTTCGTGGCGCAGGATCGCTTGGATCACCTTGTCCGGCACTCCGAGTTCGTGGAGATTCGTGGCGAGGGACATTGGCAATTATTTTCTGGGAGAAATTGAAATGAACGCACGACCAGTGGTCAAAGAGATTTTAATCGCCCGTAAGCTGAAGAGGTGGTCAACGATTTGCCAGTGCAGGCACATCGAACCGTCGATCCCCCGTTCCCGCGCACGCAAGAACTATTGGCGATTGTTCCACCGTTACAGAGAAATCGCGGCGAAACTTGGCTTACACGAGTGGTCGGTACTCTAGCCCGATCTGGAGATTTGGTCCCGTGCAACGATACGAAGGTCATTTACCTCCGAGTAGGCGGAACAATTGGATTACGGCAGGGGTCCAAATAAGTAGATGCGCAACAAGCGCGTTAGAACGGCGAAGCTTTTCTGTAGCGTCGATCGCACTCCATTTGTAGCCGTGAGTGCTACTTTATTTGCGATGTTCGTGTTCGCTCTCATGCTGACAAATGGACTGCCGAGGTTCGGCCGCTCGGATTTACCCAAGGTCAATAATCCCATCTGGGCGGCGGACGCGAATGAAGACGACGCCATCGTTCTCGTGGTTATGTCCAACGGCAGGGTTTTCTGGAGACAAGACCCAATCTCAACTGATGACCTGCGACATGAACTCCGTCACCGTCTGGAACGCAATCCTCAAGCCCAAATATTCCTAGCCGTTGATGCCCACGCTAGTTACGCAGACGTTTCAACGGTCTTGGCTGCTGTGCGCTCGGCTGGGGTGGAAAGGGTCGTCTTTCTGGTTGACCAGCGTAAGATCGGGACCTCGGGGATAATCTATCCGCAGCCTGACTTTTGGGACGTTGGCGAACTTTGGCGCAGGATGGACTTGCTGAGCCGAGCAAATTTTATACTGCTCGCATTCATGCTGGCGAATGCGGGTGCAATCATCTGCTTCCGCCTCTACCGGTACAGCACGGCTCGCCGTGAATCCCGCACTTTCATCCATGACGCTGGCTTGCCGCTCCGCGAGGGCAAGTTCGATGAAGTAATATCCCTCGCCGCACGTAACAGGCGGAGCCACGTTGCGAACATTGTTGCCGAGGTTTTAGCAGCGTACGCTTCGGCGCCGCCAGAGTTTGCTAACACTGAAGCGATTGCACTCGCCCAACGGGCCTTCCAACGCCGCAGTAAACTACTCACTGCCCACTTGAAGTGTGGACTTGGTACGTTCGCCACGACTGCGTCTGCCGCACCGTTTATCGGTTTTCTTGGTACGGTGAATGGCATTGTGGGATGTTTTACTGGAATTAGCGGATCGCGTGCTGGAGCATTGGGAGAAGTGTCATCGCGGATTGCCGCAGCACTTCTCCTTGGCGCTATCGGAATAGTTGTGTCGATTCTTGCCCTGTGGTGCTTCTACTACGTGCGTGGCCGCGTCAAAGTGCTTGAGACCGAGATATCGAATGCAGAGCTTGAAGCGGTCACATGCCTCAAGGCTCACCCAGAGTGGCGCGAACAATTTGAACACTCGTCCGCGACGACAAGACTCTTTACCGTGGGGGACGCCTCTGCTGGCGGCCGATGGGAAGTTCCGTACGATCGTCAGCGGCCTCTGTTGCTGGCCTTTTGGGGTTGCGCTCTGTACGTGATGTTCCTTTTCGCTCAGGCGTGGTCGTAGTTGTATCCCTGAGGGTGCATCGTCAGCAATGGCTTACATTGGCGAAACAGTGCGCCGGGAAAGGCGCTGGACATCGGCGGGTGCAACTCCCTCCCCGGAAACTGGTTCGCTCCACCCGATGGCAAACGAAGTCGGTTGTTTCTCACTAACGAAAAGCACAGTTTTCTAAGGATTTCCCTGCGACCGCAGCCGAGCGGCACCAGCCCCTTTGCCGGGGGTGAGCGTAAACATCTGGTTGCAACAGTTAGGCCC
>Ga0210406_10001386_pt1 | contig 29553 bp, 31 predicted proteins | sample IncBWC30MmetaG_FD_155454 | JGI IMG/M metagenome (GOLD analysis project Ga0210406, IMG submission 155454) | Forest soil microbial communities from Barre Woods Harvard Forest LTER site, Petersham, Massachusetts, United States - Inc-BW-C-30-M | ecosystem: Environmental > Terrestrial > Soil >... | reverse complement strand
GTTTGCCTGCCCGACTGTACCAATAGGCTGCGTTGTCCTGATCGCCTTCCTTGCGATGTAGTAGCCTCTTCGCCGCCTCCGCATTGCCACGCTGCGGAATAGAATCATTCAGCAGAATGTTTTCCGCTACTGACATAGCGAGCTTTCTTGCCTGCCGACACACGGCGACCCTCGCCCGCGCCGAGTCGAAGGACGAAATCACCAAGCCTTTCTTCAAAAACCCGTCAGTCGATCTGCTGCGAACGCTGGGCCTTGAGCACGAGCAGCGATACCTGCGGGAACTATCTGAGAAGGACGGTTTGTCGATTGCCCAGATCGCCATCGGCGGCAGTTGGAAAGATGCTGTTGCCGAGACCGTCGAAGCCCTGCGCAGAGGAGTCGATGCCGTCTATCAGGGAACCTTTCTGGACGGGCAATGGGGCGGACGGTCAGATTTCCTGCTCCGGGTCAACACTCCCAGCGCCCTCGGGTCGTGGTCCTACGAGGTTGTGGAAACAAAACTGGCACGCTCCACCAAGGCGACAGCGTTGATTCAGCTTTGCTTTTATTCGGACTTGCTGGCTCGGATTCAGGGCATGGAGCCCCAGTGGATGCATGTTGTATTGGGGGGTACCGCCGATCCGGAACCCTTCCAAGTTCAACGCTACATCGCTTATTTCCGTAAAGTCAGGGGTGAGTTTGCAAAGGCGTGGAAGCTCGAAGCCGATACCTATCCCGAGCCCGTGGAGCACTGCGATGTGTGTTCGTGGTTCTCGATATGTGACACCCGTCGCAGGGCGGACGACCACACATCGCTGGTCGCGGGAATCTCGCGGAAGCAACGGAAGGCGTTAGCGGAGCGTGCGGTCAGCACCGTTGCTGATCTCGCAAAGCTGCCCATTCCGCCCAAGCCGAAGATCGAGCGGATTGGAGCCGCCGCACTCCTCCGCATCCGGGAGCAAGCACGCCTTCAGGTGCAAGGTCGTGAAGAGAGACGGCTCATTTACGAGTTGCTTGATGGCGTCGAGGACGATAACGGGCTCGCCGCGTTGCCCTCTCCGTCGTCGGCAGATATGTTTCTTGACCTCGAATCCAATCCCTACGTGCTCGATCAAGGGTTGGAATACCTCATCGGCATCGTGACGCTGCCCTCGAATACGGGCAAGGAGCCAGCCTATGAAACCCTTTGGTCATTTATCCGCTCGGAGGAGAAGCAGGCATTTGAGACGTTCATAGCAAGAGTGATGGAGCGTTGGCGTCGGAACCCGGAGATGCACATCTACCACTACGCGCCCTACGAGCCAACTGCCATTAAGCGGCTGGTCGGCAGGCACGGAACGTGCGTCGATGAAGTGGATGAATTGCTAAGGGCCGGAGTCTTCATTGACCTGTACCGCGCCGTTCGGCAAGGCATTCGAGTTTCGGTCGAGAGCTATTCCATCAAGAGACTCGAACCACTCTATAGATTCACCCGAGCCGTACCACTCCAAGACGCAAATTTCGCCCTCCAGTCTTACGAGGCAGCGATGGCGCTTGGACATGATCTGGGGGAGATCGGCGATCTGCTCAAGACCATCGAGGGCTACAACCGGGACGACTGCCTGTCGGCGCTGCGACTGCGAGATTGGCTTGAAGATCGCCGCAAAGAACTGGAAACCAAATGCGGTCGTGAATTGCCACGACCGACGCCCAAATCCGGCGAGCCTGCCGAAAAACTGAGTGCTCGGCTTGCGGAAGTACGTGCAGTCATGGCTCGCCTCATCGCCCTGCTCCCGGCAGACGAGACCGAGTGGAAGGATGAAGACCGGGCAATTCGGCTCCTTGCGCAGATGTTGGAATGGCATCGGCGGGAGGAGAAATCGGCTTGGTGGGAGTACTTTCGGCTATGCGGACTAGCCGACGATGAACTCGAAGAGGACAAGAGTGCTCTGGGCGGACTCGTCTGCTTGGGGGAGGTCGGTCGCATCAAGCGGTCGATAGTCTATCGGTACAGCTTTCCGCCGCAAGACCACGCTATCGACCGGGCGCTGGAAGTCCGTGATCCGAGGACTGGAAAAAGCGCCGGGGAGCGAGTTGCCTTCGATGAACGCAATCGGACGATTGATCTCAAGCGAGGCGCTTCATCTGCCGTTCTGCACCCGACCGCTCTTGTCCCCTTTGACATCGTGGATTCCACGGTGCTGAGCGACAGCATCCTTCGTATGGCGACGTGGGTGGCTGATCACGGCATCACCGGAGCGGGAAAATTCCGGTCCGCACGGGGACTCCTCCTTCGTGAACGCCCGTCCGTACTGCGGGGTGCCGTGGGCATATTGATCGGCGAGGACGAGCAGTTATCAGAAGTCGCAAAAGCTCTTGTAGGATCGCTTGCCCAAGAAGCCTCTGTGCTCCCGATCCAAGGGCCTCCGGGCTCGGGCAAGACTTTTACAGGGGCTCGCATGATCGTGGAGCTTGTGAAACAGGGGCGGCGGGTAGGAATAACCGCCGTCAGCCACAAAGTAATTGGCAACCTGCTCGACGAGGTGTGCAGCACCGCCGCTAAAAATGGGATTTCGCTCAAAGCAGTGCAGAAAGCGAGCGAGGGAAACGAGTGTCAACATTCGGCGGTGATAGCGGAAGACAACCAAGGTGTGCGCAATGCCCTCAGCACTGGGATCGCACAGGTCGCCGCAGGATCGGCGTGGATGTGGGCTCGCGAGGATATGGCGGACTCAGTGGACGTCCTCTTTGTGGACGAGGCAGGTCAGATGGCTCTGGCGAACGTGCTTGCGCTTTCCCCGGCCGCGACCAGCATTGTCCTGCTTGGCGATCCGCAGCAACTCGACCAGCCACAGAGGGGACTACATCCGCTGGGTGCAGAAGTCTCGGCACTTGGTCATCTGTTGAATGGTCGGGCAACAATAGCCGCCGATCAAGGGGTCTTCCTGACCGAAACACGCCGCCTTCACCCAGATGTGTGCGCGTTCACCTCAGAGCTTTTTTACGAGGGGCGGCTTACGCCACGTCCTGAGAACTCGAAACAGCGCCTCAACGCCGCCGATCCGCTCGGCGGCACGGGTCTTCGCTTTGCCCCGGTTGAGCATACGGGAAACCAGAATGAGTCACCGGAAGAGGTCGAGCGAGTCGCTGCTTTGGTTGATGGTCTGTTACGAGCCGGGGCGACTTGGACGGACAAGAAGGGTGAAACGCACCCAATCGGAATTAGGGACATCTTGATTGTGTCCCCATACAACGCGCATGTGGCGGCGCTGACAGACAGGCTTCCCACTGGGTCGAGGGTAGGAACGGTGGACAAGTTTCAAGGACAGGAAGCGCCTATCGTCTTTTACTCGATGGCAACATCGACCCCAGAGGACGCACCGAGGGGGATGGAATTCCTGTACAGCGGGAACCGCCTGAACGTGGCGGTCTCACGTGCTCGATGCGTAGCCGTGATTGTCGCCAGTCCTGCCTTATTCAACGTGCAGTGCCGGACTCCACGCCAGATCGAGCTAGCCAATGCATTTTGTCGCTATTTGGAGATGGCTCGCTCGATTTGACATTCGTGGCACAGGTCAAAAGAGCGTGGTTTGACTCGGATGTTGACAGTAGGTAGGCTGCAAGAGGTTTGGTCAAATGTAGGAGTTCCAGCCGTGTGGACTAAGAGCATCTACCATCCGGGGTTGAAGGCACATAGACTCCTCCGGGGACCCACAGAAGACATTGTCGAGCTCAAGGCCCGCTTGCAGTGCGAGGCTTGGGATCAGCGATGGGCAAAAATACAGCAGGCGCAAGCGAGACGGGACGAGAAAGAACACACGCTTTTGCGCCTTGCGCAAAAAGCGGAACTAGCTCTCCAACGCACCCGAGATGTTGAGGCAGAACTAACTTCACTTCAAAGAATTTTGCGTGACGGCATTGAAGTTGACCATGTGCTTGAGTGGGACGCACTGAAAGACCAGTCATTATTCACCACTCCTCGTCCTGCGATTCCTAAGCCGCAGTCGGTACCGAGACCACCCGACATGACCGACGCGCAATTTCAACCGAGGCTCAGCCTTTTGGATCGATTGCTGCCCTCTCGTCGCGAGCTGAGGAAAGCTGAAGCGAAGGACAGATTTCGAAGTGCACACAACCTGTGGGTAGTGGGGAAGGAGGTCGCCGAAAACGCAAACAGCGAAAGCGTGGCAAGACACAAGGCGGAAGTGGAAGCATGGGAGGAGCAAAAACGACTCCATGCAGAGGGAAAAACAAGGCAGCACGCAGCGATTGAACAACTCCATGCTGCTTACGAGCACAAGGAATTAGATGGGCTCCGCGAATATTGGGACCAAGTGCTGTCCCGATCCGAATACCCGGATTCCTTTCCGAGGGGCTTCACGTTTGATTACATCTCAGAGGCTAAGCTTCTCGTCGTGGAATATTCCCTCCCGGACGTTTCATGTTTTCCGAAACTAAAGGAGATCAAGTACACAAAATCAAGAGACGAGTTCAAAGAGATGCAACTGTCTGAGAAAGCGTTACGCGAGATATACAACGATGTGCTCTATCAGATAACCCTCCGAAGCGTCTTGGAATTGTTCCAATCGGATGTGGTGGATGCTATCAATACGATTGTTTTTAACGGCTGGGTCAATTCTGTCGATAAAGCCGTCGGCAAGGAAGTAAACGCATGTATTCTGTCCCTACAGGCTACTAAAACCGAATTCATGCAACTGAACTTGGCCAACGTGCAACCGAAAGCATGCTTCAAGAAGTTGAAGGGTGTGTCAGGTAGTGATCTACTCGGACTCAGCGCAGTAAGGCCCATTCTGCAACTCAACAAAGAAGATAAACGGTTCGTGCTTTCTTACGGAGTAATAGGAGAACTGGACGATTCTGTAAATCTCGCAGCCATGGACTGGTTGGATTTTGAGAACCTTATCCGCGAAGTGTTTGAGAAAGAGTTTACTAGTAATGGTGGGGAGGTGAAGATCACACGAGCCAGTAGAGACGGTGGGGTAGATGCGATTGCATTTGATCCCGACCCGATCCGAGGCGGTAAGATCGTTATTCAGGCAAAGCGATATACAAACCCCGTTGGAGTCTCCGCCGTGCGCGATCTTTTTGGAACGGTGCATAATGAAGGAGCCACGAAAGGGATATTAGTAACAACTTCAGACTACGGCCCAGATGCCTATGAATTTGCGAAAGGTAAGCCTTTAACCCTCTTGAGCGGGAGCGAGCTGCTATACCTGCTTCATAAGCACGGTCACCGTGCGCGAATAAACCTAGCTGAAGCGAAGAAGATTCTGGCTGCGGAAGAGCAAGCCGAGGGGAAGGGCGGACAATGATCAAGAGGGCTTCAATGCTTGCTTGCGAGTATTTCCGACAAAAACAGTCGATGATAGACATCATCGAATTTCTTTCGCTACAGGTTGCCGGTCTTAATTCGGACGGGGGCATGCGCTCCCTAGACTTCATCCGCGACGTTATCTGAGCAACTCCATCACAATGCTGAGCCACTCCGCATCCAGCGGCTCCCGGCACAGGGGCTTGCCAGCCCGGCCATACCAATACGCTGCGTTGCTCTGGTCGCCTTCTTTGCGGTGCAGATAAGCGTGAACCCACGAACCCTCGAAGCCTTTGTCCTGCTGGGCGGACTCGTGCGCTCGCTTCCAATCGCCCTTGGCATCCCGCCACAACGCGGCGAGGGCAAGTGTGAGGTTCGCCGGGGGTTCGGTCGCGGTGAGCGATTGTCGGAATTCGTCGAGGGTCATGTTGCGTCCCATGAGGTGCAGTGTCTGGCAGCCTCACTGCCAGTGTCCTCATACGTTATCAATCTTTCGCATGACGCGCACGGCTCTGCAATCCACGCCCAAGCCGGCGACGCCGCGCACACCAAACGCAGGGCATTACACTAGAGAAGGAGAGGCATGATGCGCGAAAAGGTCAACGTCTTCTACTATCCCAGCATGATTGCAGAGGAGACGACCCTCAAGAAGGCAATCCTTCTTTTTGATGAACTTCACTTCATAGACAGACCGTCTTTCATGTTCGGCAATTTTGGGACGGTTGGCACGGCATCTTTGCTGCGTGCATACGAGCAATCATTCCGCGAGAACGGCGTACCTCTTTACGTCCATTCCCCGCGTGACGGCCCTGTGCTGGGAGAATTCTTGGAACAGGTGAGAGCCGACATCAACGATCCCGAATTTCTGAAGCGATTCCAGCAGGGCATGACGAAATCGCTCATTTTCCGTGATCACCAAGTAGCGCCCGGAAACTATGGCGAGGTAGGAAACCACGAAGACGTGACGCGTGAACTGATGAGCGTTAACGTGGACGCAGACTTCAAGCCACACGGCACGCCGATGGACTTGGTAGGGGATGATCGGGTGCAGCATTTTCGGTTCAAGACCCAAACGGAACGAGCTAAGGGGCTTGTGACGCAAGCTCTGACGTGCTCGGCAATGATTAACTTTGCCCTGAACGTAAGTCAGCGGCAGGGAATGACGCCGCTGGCTGACGCCGCTCCATATCAGGATTTGCTCGGAGCCAAGTACGCGAGGGCAGCCCGGCTGCTTGAAAGCACGAACGACCGGATTCAAATCACTGATTTGAGCTTCGCTATATTTGATGAGCTTGTTCCGGCAGAGCGCATTGCTCCACTAACTCTTAAAGATGTCATTAACTATCGCAAGGAGAGCGAGAAAGCGAGAGAAACGTTTCTGGAGCATCTGGGCGCTTTGCAGGCAAAACAGGGTGACGTGGGAAAGGATGGGGACTACAGCGGCACGATAAAGGACATCATCAACACAGATGTCGTTCCAGCGGCCCGCGCCTTCAAGGCGGAAATAGATTCGGTGTACGACAGGTTGTACGGCGACCTTGCGAAGGGTGCGCTCAAATACTTGGGAGGTGGTTCCGCCGCATTGCAACTCTTAGGCGGCTTGTCTTGGGCACACCTCTTGGCGCTGGCGGGTGTGACTGGTGCGGCGCTCAGCGCGACAGCGATTGAAGCGATGCTGGGTATCCGTTCTGCAAAACGTGAATGCGCGATTTCATACGTGCTGGGGTTGGACAAATAGTTGGTGTGAGCTTTGCTGGTGATGTTATCCACTCGTCTGCTGCCGCTAAGCCTTGGCAGGGTGCCGTCGATCAATCTCGGCCATCATCTCTTCAGCCCACCGGATCGCATCGGCGATGGCGCTCACGGTTGTTCTTTGCGTTCTCGTAAATGTGCCAACTTAGTGCTGTGGTTTCACCGGGCGTGCTTTCCAACTGGATTACTTTGGTCTGAGGTCGCCGACAACGCTCATAGACCAACGAGGGTGCGGGTGCTACCTTGAAGGGAGGGGTATCAAATGAGAAAGATTGCGGCAGTACTGTGCCTGTTCATCTCGATTTATGCGGTTGCAGGGAAGAGCAGGAAAGATATTCCACCCGCACCCATGCCATCAGTCGTTGTAGATGCCAAGACAATTTTTATTCCCAATGGCGGTGGGAGTGACCTTGGTTACGACGCATTCTATTCAGAAATGAAGAAGTGGGGAAAGTACAAAATCGTTGGCTCACCAGACGACGCCGACTTGATCGTTGAGATTGCCTACCATGTTGAACACGACGGCACCCGCGTGTGGAGTACAAATAACACCTACAACGGAACTACTCAAGTTCACAGCAGGCAAATAATAGACCCTCAACTCGTGCTGACGATTTACGACGCTAAAACCAAGAACTCCCTCTGGGAAACGATTGATCATCGCAGGTTGGCCCATCGCGAAAAGAACAGGGAAAAAGAAACGATTAACTCAGCCGAAAGGCTAGTCGATGAACTGAAAACGAGAGTATCCCTGCCCCAGTAGAACTCAGACTATCTGAAGAAGCCACTCTCGTGTGCTTATTCCTTTCATTTTGATTTCGGACAACGAACTCGACGCCCGCTTTCGTGACGGGGCCATTCGCAGACAGATTGGAGCGATATTGGACTGTAAAGCAAAGGATTGGATCGAACATCCGGCCTTCGGCTTGGGACGTGTGAGCGACGACCGTGGTGACAGGATTGACATTGACTTCATCACCTCCGGTGCGAAGACTATCCTGAAGACCGCCGACCTCAAGCCTGCCATACCACCTCCGGGTTTTCAGTTCCCCGGCGAAAAGGTCACAGCCCGCAGCACTGCGTCTCAGTTCAAAGTCGACCGTGCGCCTCGCCGACCTCCATTGGATTTCGATCATCTCGTTACTTGCTTCAAGAGGCGTTTCACCGAAGGCTTTGAGGGACAGAACTTCGACGACGAAGAGCGTGGTTACAAAGTGAAGGCTGGGATTGTACTGAAGGAAAGACTTGGGAAGGATGCGTTCGAGAACCTGCTTCGTGAAGAACACTATGCTGAGGTCTGTGAGATCGCGAAGCACGTTTTGCAGAGCACTAACCTTGTTCACCATATCGAGAAAGCCAAGTTCGTCGATGGAAAGAACGTAACGTATCAGGAGCGTTTTGCGAAAGCCCTTTACGACCTGCTTCACGGCTCTGCTGAAATGGAACAACGGTTCACGAAGTTTTGCGATCTCCTCTCGGAGATGGGCGCGAACAAGTGGACGATATCGACGTACTACCAATTTCTCGCGAGCGATGGCAAATGGATGTTCATGAAGCCCTCGATCATGAAACGTATGGCTGACTCACTCAAGATTGCGCTGAACTACAAGCCGGAACCGAATTGGCTCACTTATTCAAAACTTCAGGAATTAGCTGATCGTGTGGAGATGGAGTTACGAAATCGACAAATGAAGCCACATTCCCGAATTGATGTACAGGGGTTCATTTGGGCGTCAATCTGGATCGAAGAAGGCAGATACGGCAAGGTTGAGTGATTGGGGATTTGAGGTTAGGGAGACATTGATGTTGATTGCGGAGCTTCATGGCAAGGGGATCGCAGAAGCGCAAGACAATGAGGATTGCCTGACCTCATGTGTGTTCGGTCACCTGCGATACCTGCCGCCATCAGTCTTCTGGGAGCAATTCCTCTCGTGCGCATAACTGTGCCTGTAAACGGCCAGTCGAAATCACTGACTGAGTCCTTAGGCGAACTTAGGTAAGATCGGCCAAAGAACCAAGTGTTGAGAGTCGCTTGCCCGATTCCCAAGTAGTAAGCCGCTTCGGGAATGGTGTAGAGTGCCTGCTCCCTAGAATCCACTCCGTCGCGATATTTCGCTTGCAGCAACTTGTCCATCTCGCGTCCGGCGAAAAATCAGGTTCTCGCAGTTGCGGCGATTGTACCGAAAATGGCGAGAATTGAGGTACACCATCCGAAGCATCCCCGAGACACGTGAGTTCTTCTGGGGTTTCATGGCTAAATATCTAGCCGAGATGACGAAGTCTTGAGCGGGCTGATTGGCTCAACAATCGCCTAGCGAGAAGCCCTCTAACTATTCTTTCTCTTCTTCCTCTTCTTTCTCTTCTTCTTGCGTTCTAGCCGTTCTGAGCCTTTGGTTCGGCGGACTGCCCTTCGTCTTCTGGACTTGCTGGCGATCTTTTTCTTCTTCCTGCCCCTCTTTGTTTTCTTGGGCGCCTGCGACTCTGCGGAAACCGCTGCGTATTCTGTTCGCTCTCGTTCCACCGGATCAGGCGTAGCAACCTGTGAGTCCGATTGAACCGTGATTCCGTGACCCCATTCTGCGATGTACTCTAGGGCCTTCTTAGTGCGACGAACCTTGGACTTTCCTTCGCGCCACTGAAACCAAATCCGCCAGCGGTGCTTGTTGGAAAGCTGGTGATGCACTTTTCTTGCTTGTTGTCCGTTGAGGATCGTGATTTCCTCGTGATGTCGGCGGCACAACGGTTTTGTGACCTCAGGGCTGTATGTGATGTGATGGGTGTGGTCTGCAAGCTCCGTACAGCCGTGGAAGCAACAGCGTTCAGGCGTGGGAAGCATATCAGTCGTCCGTCCCGCTTGGCTGTGGTGGTCTTCCGTGACCCTTAAGGACGTTAGCGATCTCCAGTGCGAGGGTCTGCGCTTCGCGCATCTTCGCAAGAATCTGTTCCTGCAACTTGTAGTAGCGGTCCCACAGTTCGGGACTAACTAGCTGCTGAACTTGGATTCGTTCGCAATTCGCCCATATCTCATATCGTTCGAGACGTGAAATTCGAAGCTCAATGTCCTCGATGCGTCGCGACTTTGGAGAAAGTTTTGCATTTCCTCTCATCCAAATCTTCCAATCAGATTTTCCCTTCGACTGGTTGCACTTGCCGCACGATGGCACCAAGTTTCTGATCGTCGAGGTGTACCCCGTTGGTCTGCCATTGTTCACCAGTGGTCGAAGGTGATCCCATTCGGTGGCCAGCAAACCACAATACGAGCACTCCAGTTTCGCTGCGTTAGTTTCGAGGATTGTGAGCACCTGCCGTATCTCATCAGCGGTCGGAGGGACGACCGTCAGAATGGCAGCCGCGAAAACATTGCGTATGCTCGAAGCTCTCCCAGTAATTGTCGTACCGGAGGGCATGTTGAAACACCTCAAAAAGTCACTATCCCCCGTCATGGCTCCGAATCACCTCTCCCCCATGATACCGGGGTTCATCTCCAAAAGTGACGGGTAAGAGGTCGATCTATCCCAGCAAATCTCTCACGATGCTGAACCATTCCGCATCCAGCGGCACCCTGCAAAAAGACTTCCCCGCCCGACCATACCAACAACCTGCGTTGCTCTGATGGCCTTCTTTGTGATGCAAGTAGGCGTGCACCCACGAACCCTCGGGGCCTTCGGCCCGCTGGGCAGATTCGTGAGAGGCAGCGTTCGATATTGCGGTTGAAGAGAGAACACCTAGAATTTGCCCGCAATCGCCTCTTCAGCCGACGCTGCGTTTAGTACTGGCAAACGTACCATCAGCACTACGTTTGATCATGTTGCAGTCCGACATCAGACTAAGTGCAGTTGCCAGACGATCGGGCGTCACTCGAAGTGGTAACGGGGTTGCAATAAGCGGTGTCAGCCCTTCCTCCTCGATGGTGATACGAAGTCGTTGCGTGCCCCCATCGAATCGCCTTGCGGCCACCGAGAGATGCTGACTAATCACGTATTGTTCGAAGACGAGCCGCAGGAATTCATCAAAGCGCACGGTGGCGCACCGTCTGAGGAAGTCCCGCCAGTAGACGAGTGAGATGCGTTCCGGCCCCCCGTAGCGCAGAAGCCCGGTGACTGTTTCCTGTTTCTCCAAGGCATCTGTGAATTCAGCACAGATGTAAAGAATGCGAAGCGCAAGAAGTAGTGATTCGTCCGTATTGTCGCCGACGGTTGCGAGAATTCGGCTCATCAATTCAAACAGGCAGTGATCGCCATTTCGTTCAGAGGACGCGAGCAAGGCGTCGAGTGATACGGGCATTCTGGGAAACAAACCCTTACGAACATCGTTCACGTTGGAGCCAGCAGGAAGGATCGCCGCATGTTGACCGCGCACTTCAAGGGCTTTCTTGATCATCGTGCCCGTTTCACGGTCACGCGCCCGGTTAAGTCTTTCCTCTACCCAAAACAGAATTGCTTCCATCGCAAGACGTTGAGCCTGCCGTACCTGTAGCGCGATCCATCGATGCCAACTCAATTCGCTTTGTCCGTTCCCGGTGGCCTTCCTTCGACCCGAGTTATGGAACACGGAAAACCTCACTTCATCCACGCTCAGGGGACGCTTTGCATGTTCCAGCGCGAACAAAATCAATCTCAAGGTCGAACTGCGCCTACCAAGTGCCTCTGTCGAATCGGTCGCAGTCGTATCGAAAAAAGCAAGACGAAATGCAGTCTTTTCTTTCTTTGTCGGTGTGAGAATTGACCAGCCCGGAAAGAGTTTGCGTGCGTCATTCTCAGTTCCTGTGGCTCGCACTAAGGTTCCTAACAATTTCCGGGTGTCTCGCCCGCTCAGCGATCCTTCGAGGCCTTCAGCAAGGTCAATCCCGAGCCCCGTCGTGCGGAACATGCCCCGTGCTTCTGGCACTGGCTCAATGAACCCGAGGCCATCGCTGATCTTTGCGGCTGGTCCGTATTGGACAGCGGCCATGAGACTCGTGCTCGTTGGTATCCGATTCCACGATTCAAAATCCAACTGGACGCCTCCCGCTTTGGGTGGACGGGAATCGGTACCCGGAATTCCCCGGACGCCATGGAGAATGTGTCCCCATGTGAATAGGATTTCCGCCTTTTCCTGCCAAGCTTGCAACTGGCCGTATTCAGGCAATTCAATATGGGCGGCGGCAGAGAGATGGTAAAACTTCCAGTAAATCCAGCTAATCACCGAAAATGGTCGGACATAGCTGCTGACGTTGTTAAATCCCGGCAAGCATTCGTCCATCAAGTCCACGTTGACCTGTCGAAGCCCTAGGAAGTCCGTGCCACCCTGATCGGGTCGATACGGCGCTACAAAAACTGGTCCCTCGGTTCCCAGAATTGTCATCGCTTCGTCCTGATAGTGAGCCAACCACAAGAGCACAGTGCGATTCGATGATCATCCAGTTGGCGCTCCATCACCGCTGGGTACATTGTGTAGCACTTGGCGCAAAAGATTCGAGCATCCAACTGCTCTTTGAACCGTGGAACTTGCAGCGCCGATTCAAGGTCGCGCAATACTGTGCTGCCTGCCTCTCCGCGAAAGATAGGCAAAGATGCATCGATGGGACTTCGCTTTGTGGAATCCTCGACAGCCTGCAACACATACTGCCTGATTGTCTTGCTCGCAATGATGGATGACAGCGAATCCGTGAGGACACGTTCAGCGTCAGCAACCTGCCCGAGCAGAATCCCGAACGGTATGCCGATAGGAGGCAGGAGTGCCGTGCGTGCACGATTTTCATCCACTTCGTCGTCGTAATAATTCTCCAGCCACTCGTGGACGACGGTCTTCAAATCAACCCCGTCGCCTTGAATGCTGATCGTTGCCGCACACGTTACGAAATGTTGTTCGAGAGCGTCGATATCGGGGCTAGCCTTCATTGAATGGCCGACTTTTGCCGACCATTCCCTCATGAATTGCTTTGCTCCCCCGATGTCACCACGACGCGCCAACAGCATGTTCATCACAACCTCGAACCAGATGACGTACAGTCCCCGAACGTCTTTCGACTCAAGGGTCGGCGAGTCTATGAGATTTTTCATTTCGTGAGCAAAGCCGAAAAGGGCATCATCAAAACGCTTCACATCCTCGGGCGGATTGGGTTCATCACCCTCGACCTCAATTCCCCGGCGCTTGCCCATCGCTAGGGGTTTGAACGCTTGGTCACTTTCTCCGTGACCGAGTAGCCGTTTTCGAAGCTGGGCAAACACCCGATCCAATGTAAATAGCTCTAGCTGCGGGATCGAATGACCTGCGCCGGGGGTGAACAGAGGCGTCGGCGTGGGCGCTAGATCAGCAAGTGCGACATTGACGAGTCCGTGCTGTTTGCCTGCTCCATTTCCAGACGGATGCACAGCCTGTGTAATTCGGCGTGCGAAGGTTGTCAGATGCTTCGTTGCATTGATTGCTAGGTATTCCAACAATGCGATCTCGTCATCTTCAGTGTCGTCCCGCGATATCAGACGCAGCATGGCCGGGATGTTCAACCGAGGCAGTCGCGGCATTCGCAGGATGTCCTCCACATGCACCCAGCCCCGAGCGACGGTAGAACCGTGACGCAGGCTTAGCTGCAAACCGGATGTCAGGGAAAACTCGGCGACTTGCGGCAGTGTGACACGAAAATGCCCATCAGGTCGCACTTCCAATTCGAAGGACTTCATCTCACCGCTGGGCTTAATCAAATCCCCGCTCCAGATTCCAGAGGAGAATTGCACGCCCATAACCATTCCCGACAGATCGCCGTCCCCGCTCAAATATGCGTGTAGAAGCAACTCGTCAACTGGCGAGTACTCGTACTTTGTAGGTTCAAACTGTGGAGGAACAGTCGATGCGACCCACGACGCCCACTCCCTGCCGGAGGATTCAATTCGGAACACACCGACTTCGACATTGCGGGTTGTGCACAGTGCTGCCGTGGTAGCGTTAATGCTTCCGGACAAAACGGCTGTCGCGTTTTGTCCCCGTGCTTCAATCCACTTGGCATGAAGTGGCCGTTTAAGAGCGTGCGTATCTACCCATACAGGCTCGATGCTCTGCCCCCATTTACGGGCTTCCTTGAAGGGAAAGTTGCTTTTGTGCTCCTTCGGCGGGATTGCGATCCTTATCTTTGTACATCCGAGTGCATCTGCGAGCTCGTGGACTGCTTTTCCATCCGGATCAAAAAACGGTGACATGACCGTCAAATCCTTTACGGCGAGTCCGGCCACTCGATTCGGCAATTGGCTTACTACAGATGACTCAACCGTATGGATCAACCTTGGTTGCCCCTGAGGGGCCTGTGGTGGGGCCGACCCCGCTGAGCGCAATGCGCACTCCCGGAACGCTTGCACCCAACCAACGTCGGGGCATTGCAGGTCCTTACCATTTCGGGTTTCGATGGCCGTTAGGAAGCCCGCGAAGTCGCCAAATACTGACGGAGTGGTCGTTGAAAGCAAGACTTCCAATACTTCGAGGTTTCGCCCAAAACCGCCGAATGTCAAATTTCCACTGCCAATGAGAAGGGCGTCGAACTGCGGCCCCGCAAGGTAAATGCATTTTGGATGGAAGACGCCGTGCCGGAGTGCGACGGGAACGAGTCGGAATTCTTGACCTACCCCTTGTGATCGGCGCTCGATCAGAGAACCCCGATATCCCTGCACATCGCTGACAACCCAAATCTCTTGGCAACCTGCTTGCCGCAGAGACCTTAACAAGATCGATTCGAAGAAACTTAGACTGAGCGCATAGGTTGTGAAAAGCGCCCGCTGCCACTTGCTGCCGTTTATAACGTCTAGGACAGAAAGACCCATGTTCGCCTTTTTGAACAAAATAGCTTGCACGACTATCAGTACTGGTCTGCAACGCCCTGAATCACGCTGACATAGTTGTAACCGAAACGTTTTCCAGTCGAACACAACCTGCGCTCGATCAAGGTCTTGAATTGAACGGGTGCACTAGATTGTCGATTTTGGGGTGCTTTTACTACTGTAAGCTTCTTGCAGGTAGCTGATCTGTTACCGGGGTCACTTCGTGACGTGCTGGTGTCGAACAAGCCGAAACGGGCTGACCACAGTGGCAGGGCCGGAGACTTTCAAAAACGCTTCGTCATTGCGGTAGCGGTGGCTTTTGATGCTTGCTGGTCACTCGTGGTGATATAACGCATCATGGAGCCAATCGATTTGTGGCCCAGTTGCTGTTTCACGAGAAGGGGATTCACGTTCGCCGAACCAGATGACTGGCAATCAAATGTTTCAGAGCATGGGGATGTTGCTTTTCGGCTGGCAACCTTGCTTCATCGGCTCCTGCAAAGCGCACCATGTCGGCATCAGCCCGCAGGAAGATCGCGGCCGCGCAGCGGGCAAGGTGGGCGAAGGTACATGCGGGCAAGAAGAAAGTGGCATAGCCGTTCTCTTGTCGCTTGCCCTGCATTGCTCCAAGTTCAACGTCGGACTCTCCGCGCCAGAAGATGCGAACGCAAGTTGTCGCGTTCTGGAGATGGCTAAGTCTGTTTGACACTCGGGGCGGACTGGATCATTTTCAGCGTTCTGCGCTTCGAAGAACAACTGCCTCCGTCTATGCTTTGCAGCACGCGGAGAAGGATCGAGGCGACAGAAGCAACTTGTCAGAGAGCGGCCCTTCGAGGAGGTAAAGTGTCGGATCGTTGGAGAAATCGAACACACGGTAAAGCCTGAATGCCTTACCGATACGGTCAGAAGTTTTCAACTCATTTATGGTAATTAGAAAATCAGTAGTCTTCCCGCCATTCGTGGTCTTGACTTCAATAAAGGTGCCATTCCCCGCGTCGTCAAAGGAGCGAATGTCATATCCCGCACCGTCTCCTTCCACTTCCGATACCCAGACCACCTTTCGAGCGAGATCATCCCGTCCTGCGCTTACCAAACGCTGCCTCTCCAGTTTCAAGACCCACTCTTCGCCAAGTCTCCCCAGTCTCTTGTTCTCCGCGTCCGTCCTCGCAACCCACACTCGGACGCTCGTTGTCACGCCGCCCTCGCCGGGCGGCTTCTTCCGACCCTTCGGTGGTTCAACCAGTGCGGCGCTCCACGCTTTGATTGCCGGAGTCGTGCGCGGGGCACACGAACCAATCTCGGGGTGCTCCCGCAAGTAGTCCAGCACAACAGGTCGAAGCAATCTCTGGTAGTTGCCTTTTGTTGACATCCCGAGACGGGGCAAGTCTTCTTCTTGAAGCACCTTTTCGATGTTTTGAAATTTGTATTCAACCGCCTTGGCAGTTCGGGAATTCAGTTGGCTCGCGACTTCTCTGTAGATATGAGATTTTATGAAGGGTTTGCCTTCGATCTGGAGAGCTACACAACCGAAATATGCCTCGACGGTAATCTCGCATTCTTCCAGCGACCATCCATCAGGCGAGGAGAGTCCGGCGATCTGGAAGCCCAAATCGGACAACTTACGCGCCGCCGCGCCGATACTGATGCCCCCGGAGAAATCTTCAGAGTTAAGCGGTCCTAGTTCGGGGAACTCAAATCCATGCGCTACGCCAGCGATTGCCTTCGAATCGTAGTCCTTATCGTGGTAGCGAACTACGTACTCACGCGCAGCGCCGTAGCCATAGTGAGAAAGGAATTCATCGCGCCCCAAAGAATCATATTCGGCGATAGCTTTCTTAACGGCAGTCGGACTACTAAGATCAGCCAAAGACATCTGAGAGACCACCTCGTTGAAGAAGCGAATCGTACCACGATTCAAGAACCGTGGCGGCGACCTACGCACTGCCCCCGATGCTTACATCCACCGCCACAGGAACATGGTCGCTGAGATGTCCCCACTCTCGGAACGACCCGACTTCGACTGATCCTAACTTCCAATCTTTCGGGACAAAGACGTAGTCGATGTGGAATGGCTTGTCCTGATGGCGGTAAAAGTGGTAGGTCGGGCGCGTTTCGGCTCCTTGCTTCTCCTGATGGCGAGCGTGGTCTGCGCTGATCAAACCGTGGTTTTCGAGCAAACGAACCACCTCTGTGTGGTTCCGACCGGGGTGGTTCGCGTCCCATCGCACATTGCTGTTGAAGTCTCCAGCGGCAACAACGGATGCGTTGCTGAACCAGCCACGATGTTCCGCGAGGCATCGGTGAACCTCGCCGATGTAATTGTCCGCACGCTTGGTCCCGACTGGACAAGCCCACACCCCAAGCAAGCCGAAATTCACCGCTCCACTAACCTGAACGGGAACCACCCATTTGCCGAAGGGCTTGCCAATCGCTTGAAGCGCGACCCCCTCACGACAAAAGATAGCTAGTCCCTTGTTTGGATTGGCACCGAACCACAAGCCTGAGAAACCGTGGATGGAGAGGACAGGCAGTGATTTCTCGGAGCATTCCTGAATGACTGCTGTGTCAGGATTGAGCGCCAGAAGGCTCGGTGCTTTCCGAGCAAGAGCCATTCCGCAGTTCCGAGTCACAATTCGCAGGTTCGCCATGTTCCTGAAGCCCAGTTCGTCAGTAGCTTTGCCTCTCGGGGATGACGCCCCGGACGCCACCTCTGGGGTTATCCATATCCCCTTTCCGCCTTGGGATCAGATGAATGTGGGCGTGACTGACCGTCTGCCCAGCGGACTCGCCACAGTTCGCACCAACGTTGAGACCTGAGACCTTGGTGTCCTCAGCCTTTATCCGTCTTTGAAATGCGATAAGCTTCGAGAAGAGATTGACCGCAGTAGGCGCAACAGCCACTATCTCGAATAAACGCTTGCAGGGCGTTGAGTTCCACCCTTCTTTGAAATAACGTGCAGTCTTCCTGAAATCCCTTGCAATCGCTTCCAGTTCTTCTTCCCGTGCCATGGCGACCTCCTTCCCGCTTGCCAGTCTCAAGGTGTTTTACCAGCTAGATGAGCCCAATGAAACGGAGTTCCCGTTCGATAGCAAGACGCTTCTCCGGAGGACACGGTTTTTGGCGGGTGTTCGGATCGGCTCGATTGTGTGCTGGTTAAAAGGCTCCAAGTTAAAAAGGTCGAAACAGGCTGATGGGCTTAGGTAATTCCGGGGATTTATCGAATTCAGTTTACACCGGAGACGGACATGAGAAAATCGGATTCTGCCAATCCTTCGAGCCGTGGTAACCGTGCGTCTCGGCGGGTGACAACACTCCTCGATTATAAAATGACCAATATGGACGAAGGGCTTTGTGATTGATATTCGAATCGGTCACGACAGACTATTGCAGCGGCAGTGATCTGCTGCACTGCTCAGGCATGGCGACTGACAGATGGGAAATGTCACCGCTTTCCGGCATCGTCATTGGCTGAAGAAGCGGACGTGTCTGCGGATCAATCAGCGCGAACTCAGCAACATTGTCGGAGGGGTCTAGCGGGTTGAATGAACTGCTGCGTGCAAACCAGCCATCCTTCCTTTGAGGGACGACAGTGGAATAGGCGTTGGAAGCGGTTCCGTCATAGAACAGAATCCGGTCACGATACTCGCCGTGCAACTTCCGAGCGAGGGACATGAGTTCGTCCTGATTGTGAAACGGGTACTCGCGGACGATTCGATAGATTCGGAGTTCACCGCCGATGAGCCGCAGGCCGACGACCGTGAGATAGTGGCTCGGCTCACTGAAGTACGCAGCCATGAAGTGCCGATCACTGTCCCGGCACTCGTACCTGTAATGCCGAAGCACTTCGATGTCGCTTTTCGTGACGACATTGTAGAAGTAGATGCTCCCGTAGACCCAACTCAAGGCGTCGGCGAGTTGCTTCTGCGTCTCGCTGGGGTAGCCACGAAAAGCGACTTCCGATTTGCAGGCAATACGAACGCAAGATTGCTTGGTGAGTTGCTTGTTCGGGACGATCCAGTTGACTTCAGCGAAGTGCGGATCGTTGATGCTCTCCCCGATGCAGAGACCATCAAGACAGAGACTTGTCGGCTTGCTGACTTGGGCGGCTAAATGAGCCACTAGCAGGACGCACAGAGCGAGCAACAGCCGTGGGATTCGCATGTGTAACTGTGGGACATTGGACTGTTGCCTCACAAGATAACTGAAGTTTAGCTATTCACTTTAGGGACATCGCCCTCCGGTTGACCGCTCGTCGATCTTCTCTATGATCTTCTCAGCCCATTGAACTGAAGCAGCAAATCAGCTTGTCCGTGCGTGGGCTCCCCTGTGGCCCTTTGAGTCTACCAGTTTCGCTTTTGTTTCGCCTAAAACCAAAAACCGCAGGTTTTGGGGATTGAATGATGGGTCGGGTGGCGCTGGAATACGCACGCTAGCCCGTTCCAAAAACCGCTGGGAGGATTTCAATGTAGAAAGGGGCACTGGGGGTGGCTGGCTTTCGAAACCGCTGGACCGCACTCTTTGGCTGGTGCTCGGTGGGGCAACGGTCTCGACGGGCAAGTCTCTTCGATAGCAGAAGCTCAAGAATCTGGATCAAGCCGTGCCGTCCCAATGACTGAAGTTTTTAAACGGATTTCGTACCCGCAAGCTGTACCCGCAAACACTGGTGCCCTACACGTAGTTTCAATGACTTGGCAGTCCTACGGAACCTAGTTAAGTTGTTGAAAGTATTGGATAGGAACGATGTGTGAAGGTGGCACTCTACCGCTGAGTTAAGCGCCCGCCTTTTGATTCTATCACTTGCAGACATCACAAACACCGAACCGTACCAAAGCGTACCAAATTCCGGTGGAAATGCTTCGTTCGCAGCTTATGGAACTTCTTGAGCTCCTTTATCCGTGTGGTTTTTCGGACGCAAGCCCGAAGTCCTCACTCGAACTCGAAAATGGGGGGCGTCGCAGAGGTCAACCAAAAAACCAAAATCGAGTGGTGCTGGAAGTCGAAACGCGCTAAAGACCTCAAAGCCGCGGTCCTGAGGCCAAGTCGTTTCTTCGTTGAACCACCCTGGACTGTGTCTGCTGAAGTGGATGGCGTGAGATAGCTCTTATCCCACGGAGCTAATTCTTGGATGGTAGGATTTCCGAGGTTAACCACGCTGAGGGCGGTGAAGCCCTCTGGCGTAAGCCATCAGGGGAGTTACTCGCCCCGGAGGGAGTTCCCTCATGCAAATGCTACATCCGTTCTGCGGCTCCATCCAGCAGTATGATCAAGAGCTTTCCGATCCTAACGGCGTCACTGTCACAGTGACTTTTTTCGACGGTGTTGGAAATCGAATCTGGATTGTGATGTTCCGGGACGGCTGAGATCGTATATAGCTTCCCCGCCCTTTACGGGGTTACCGTCACGGTGATCTTGTTCGACTGAACTGGACGTTGAACTTGGATCGTATACGTTCCGGGTTTGCTGAGATCGTACAATCTCCCGATGTCCATTTGATACTCAACGGCTCCCCCGGGTTTCACAAGCGGAACATTACCGCCATACATTCCGAGATCGGTTGAAGTCATCTCCTCATGCATTTCCTCAGGTGTGAGGTGACCTTGAAACTTTCTGTAGAACGTCGACTCGGCGCAGCGCAAGCTCTTGCTGTCCCAGACATCCGTTATGAACACGTTCCCACCCCGATCCGTGGCGTTCGGTCTGGGGAAGAGTTGGATTTTGTCGGAATTATTGCTTTCCGTCACATCCACCCACACCGGCGCGCCGGCCTTGATGGTGCGAGACACCGTCTGAATTGTCATCGAGAAGTCGCTTGCAGAGGTCGTCTTCTGCTGAGAACTCGCACCAGCAGGAAAACCCACAGTCACGGCCACAATTAAAGCCACGGCCAGCTTAGCTCGTATGAAATGCTCGTGCATGTTTATCTCCTGATTATCCTCCTGCGACGCAGTTGTCAGACGATTGACCTGAGATCCAAACGCTAGTCCACGTCGGAAATGAGTAGTCCTCTGAGAATGCCGGATTCTGACCAGGTGACCCATTCGTCAGCTTCCGTAAGGGACTACCATCCGAGTTTGGGTTGTTGATCTGTGTGTTCGTTGCATCTCCCCACCAACTCCAGTCGATATTTCCTCGTGGCACCGGAATTGTGCAGGCATTTCCATTCGGGCACTGGGTAGGGACGGTAAGGACCGGTGAAATCCACATCAGATACATTGTAGCGCTGAAAGACTCGGCTAACTCTCCCCCTGCTAGGGGCCAAACCTTTACCAGGCCCATCTACCGTCGAGTCACCAGGTTTGTTCAGCGTTGAGCCTCCATACGGATACACCGTATCGAGCACCGGCGAGCTTACTAGCGTGCAAGTGTTTCGGCCCGAAATGTCTATGTACTTGTAAACAACACTCTGAAGTATTTGCACCCACTGGTATGCTCCGCCGGTGGGAAGATATGAGGCTTGGGCTTGGACGCCAAACCCATGACTGTTGTTCCAACGTTCTCCCGGGTCTGCAGCCCCCTATCTACCCCGTCCCCTAGGAATGGGTTTATATAATCGACTTTCGCTATGCCGTCGGTCCATGGAGCGGGGTAAACAGCCGCAGCAGACAGAAGCTGTCCCGCCGGAGGTACCACTGCATTGATGTTTGGGGGAAGCGGGCCCACGGTTACTCCGGAGGGGGCATCGATAGAGAAGGTCGCGGTTGCCGATGCTTGTTCTCCATTTGTGGCGGTATAGGTGTTCGTTACCGTCTGCTGACTCCCCGACCCGGAATCGACCCAATAAAACGCAAATGTCGAGTTCGTAGTGCTCACGGTGTTGCCACTGCACGAGCCGTCTTGCGAAGACTGCCCCTGTATCAATACGACGCATCCACCTCCGTTTGTCGAGGCGTTGTATTGTAGCCTCCCACCACTGTTCCACCAGGCATTGACCAGGTCTGCGACTGAACCACGGTGCCCGTTACCACCGCACTTAGCGCGATCTGTTGCCCGACTACTACGGACTGGATGCCCGTGATCGGCTGTCCGTAAAGCTGAATTTGAGGTGTTGGGGCGGGAAGCGCGTGGACCGGCACGCCATATTGACCCGTCGGCGACTGGCCCGGATAGGCAGGCTGAAATCCACTGCCGCAATAGCCGTTGGAGAGTACGAAGACCGCAGCAACTTGATTGGGAGCACTGGAACTGATAGAAACCGAGGTCGGCTCTGTCACCACGGGTTATGCAGGTGGTTCATCCATCGTTCGAGACGCCGAGGGCCGGCTGCTCAAAGAGAGCTCATCGTAATCGCACAAGGATCTCATGAACGCTCGGAACCTCTGCGTTTTCAGCTCGGACGGAGTTTTCGGTGACCACAGGTGCTGATTGAAAATATTGAACGCGTCTCCGGCTACTGGAATTTCAAGCGTTCGGTGATCTGAACCGATTTTTCCAGGCCGATGTCGAAGTCGCTATAACCGGGCTGCCGGAAATTCTGAACGCGTGGACCGCTGCCGGTGTAAAAGTTAAAGCTGCTGGCCGGTTCAAACGAGTTCACATTCAGCACGGGCTGGCTTGGTTCGAAATGGGTTGGAGACTGCAAGAAAGACGCCCCCCAGCAATCCGGGCGAGCAGAAGTTGTTAAGTTGGGATGGCACATTGCAGAACGAAGAGGAAATCTGAAACGGAATTCCTGATTACGCGCGGAAGACACCGTTGAGCGCCCAATAGCGCCCAATGTCCAAAGAAGGCGTTCGGAACACCCTCAGTCAACCCGCGCTTGCCGCGTCCGAACGGGAGTTCGTAGCTGGAGGCAATGTTCAATGCCTGGGGAACTTCTTCAATGGCAAGCGACCGATTGCGGCCTATCTCAAACGGAGAAAAGTACGTGGGATTGAAAATGTTTTCGGTATTGTCGGCATTCGTAATGAGCTTCGAGTTGGTGTAACTCAGCAGGGCCCACAGGCCGTTGCTGAAACGGTGTTCTGCTTTCAACTGGAACGCATGGTACGTCGAGCTGCCTAGGTTCTCGTCGAGACCTGTGATGTTGTTGCAATACTGAGGGAACGGTAACAACGCCTGCGCCACCGTCGGCGGACATCCCGTCATGGTGTCTACGAAGTCCGGTAATGACAGGCCCCCTATGCGGCGGCTCGTGCGGAGAACTGGGTGGCTCCGATTTATGGTATGTCTGGTAATGGTAAGCTATTCGAAGGAGCCAGCCATGAAGATCTCTTTAAGCCCGGACGTTGAGCGCCTGATCGCCGATCAGGTTCGAAGCGGACGTTACAATTCGGCAGATGAAGTTGTCCGCGAAGGCTTAGAGCTGCTCCAGGAGCGCGAGAAAGTGGCGCAACGCTCGCCTTCGAATGGCACCGCGAATTTTGCGGCGGCTTTTGAAAATATCGCCAAGGATGTGCCTGACAAAGATTGGGACAGCGTCCCCGCTGACCTTTCGAAGAATCTGGATCACTATCTTTATGGGGGGCGAAGGACATCCTGATGGAGCGCGTGTTTGCTGACACGGGCTATTGGATCGCTCTCCTAAACCCTCGCGACGATCTCCACCAAAAGGCCTCCGCAACTTCTCGCGATTACACTCCCAACCAAATCGTAACGAGCGAGATGGTTCTCACCGAATTCCTGAACAGCTTCAGTGACTATGGGCCGGGTCTTCGCCAAGCGGCTGCACGGGCGGTCGTGTCGCTTCGAGACACGGCCCAGATCGTCATCGTCCCCCAAACAGGCCAGCTTTTTGAAAACGCACTAAAACGTTATCAGGATATGGCTGACAAGAGCTGGAGCCTCACAGATTGCGCCAGTTTCTTGATCATGGAAGAGAATCGACTCACGGCAGCGCTTACTCACGACCGGCATTTCGCCCAGGCTGGATTCCAGACACTTTTGCGCTAGCCAACCCCAGAGCGTGCTGTGACTCCGTGCCCGGACGATATGTTCGAGGCGAGGCTGGACCCACGAATTCCCAATTACCGCAAACCCAATTCAGGAAGGCGGTGTAACAGCGTCGCATTCTGATCGGGGGTTTTGTGCAGCGAACCTGGCAGTGACCATTACGTGGTTAACGGTGCGAAGCATCAATCAACGGTGTCCAATGGTATAGGCTGCTTCCCGCCTCGGAGTACAAACGAGCGAACTGGGGTGCCTTGGCGGTTATCTGCCCGCCGCTACAACCTTTGTCCTGCGCAAGAGCGTGAGCCGCAATGACGTTGACCAAGATCATTTACGTTGTTGCTTCTGCGGCATGTTCCTTTTTCCTGCTGAGTCGCAATCTCGAAGCTGGGGCGAGATGGTCAGTGCTACTCCTTTACTGGCTAGTCGTCTGTGCCGTCCCCCTGCTATTTGTCTTCGCCTACCCCCGGTTTCTCTTTGCCGATTCAACTCCACAGAAGCGTCGAAAGTACGCAGCCGCCCTACACGGTCTGGGAGCGGTGACGGCCACTGTTCTCTTTCCAATCCTAACGGTGCCTTTCTGGAAAAATCCCGTGCGCGATCTTGGTGAGGCAATTGGTGTCATCGTTGTTCTGTCTGTCTTGGTTCTGTCCCTAGTCCTCGCAGCCTCTATTTTGCTCAAAAACAGGGATAATCTCCTAGTTTTTGCTTTCCTCCTATTCTGGCCGTATTGGCTTCTGCTCGCCCTTGCGAACACGGGACACTTTTTTGAAGCAACTCCACTTGAAGCAGTGTTTTACTTTCTCTGCTTCCTTTCTGCCGTCCTCTTTGCGTTCGCTGCGGGCACAATTTCGTATCGGCCTACGTTCGCTCATGTGCTCATGTCGCTGCACTCGCAGGATCAATCAGCGTTCCGTGGATTTACTCGAACGCGATGACAGATTCCGGTTTGGGCAATGTGTGGCTCGTGTTGAATGTTCCAGACAATGATCCGGGTGCGTACCAGCGTCCCTATGCACAGGTGACCATCGCCATCGTTGGCCTCATCGCCCTCGCCATCGTCACTGCTGGGTTGCGGCTGCTCCCGGCACAGTGGCGGTTCCGAGGAACGCCGTTGCGCGAGCGAACTTGGCCTGCTGTCGGTGCAAGCATTGTCGTTTTGGCCGTCTGGTTTAGCCAATCAGTGCTGCCGTATCGCATTCCGGGTGCGGTTGACTACAGCGACTATCCTATTCTCCAAATTCTGCACGTCGAAAAACGCGGTCTCCAATTTCACGAGAGATGCTTCAGTGTCTACTGGCAGAACCCCTATCGTCCGATTTCGGTCTCTTTCAAAGGAAGCGACCGACAACTGTTTCAGTACCGCTTCCAACACAACGGTAGTTCGCTGCAACTGCCGAAGACTCTCGTTGAGCGTATTCAAGCCATGGTTGAGTCACATCATGAAAAAGGGCAACAGGATGTTGTGAGACCGATTTGGAATTGGAACGCTGATCGCTGGTATTTTTCGGGTCAAGGCTTCGGTCTTAGAGTGTACGGTGCCTCCAATGGGTCAAACCCCCCGGAAGAGATCGTTGATCTATTTCGCGAGCTTGACGGTGCCCCCCGGTACTCCGAAACCCACTCCGAACTGAAAGATGTCTGTCTCGGTTTCTGTTATGACCCGCTATCGGCGATGGGTTGGCTCTATGCGAACCATCGTTGCTTCAACGACGGGCACGGCCTCGTATGTCGGTAAGGACGACTACCTTCACGAGTCTTTCCGTCAGTGGCGTAACAGTGCGCCGCGAGGCGGCGGACTTCAGCGAGCGCAATTCCCGCCCGCAAACTGGTTCGCCCATCACCCGGTAGCGTCCGCCGCGCCAGCGGCTTCGTACAAATCGCTATTGCGCTCATCTCGTCAGAGTTTGCCAGTTTCCACGAGTGAAAGTGTTTTGTGGAGGGCTTTCAGCACCTTTTGACGCTTCGGCTCTTCGAGCAAATACATCGGCAGGCGCTCAAACCACCGCTCTACATCCCATCCCCGCAACTCTCTCCAATCAGGACCGAGATCGGCGGCGATTACCTTGGCAGGTATTCTGCTGCTCAGATGGGTTTTTTGCTCGTAGTACTCAATGCATTCTCGCAACTGCTTCGTTGTGGTGAACCGGAATGTGAAAGAGGCAACTCGCACCAAGATCATTTCGCGTGGGGCGAGATTCGCGGTTCCGAACGTCGTGAGTTGTTCCTTCCAGATGCGTGCCACGATGGATAGTGTAGCTCCAATCGGGACCGGGGTTGGCGAAACATCGCGATAGCACTCAAAATGCCTTCCGCACGGGCGGCTGGTACACGCCGTTGATGGTGGTGATGCTGAAAGGTATGATTGCCGGATACACAACAGAGGAATTTGCTGTGCCTTTTCCTAGACTCAGCGACGAGCAAGTAGAGTGGTTCATTCAGCAAGTCTGTGCCTACATCGACAGGCAGCGCCAGACCTACAGAGATAGGGCAGTGCCCTTGGACACGACCCAACTGGCGATTATGCGTCCCTTCTTTCCGGCGTCAGCATTGAACTCCACGCGAGTCGTAACGCTTGCCCCAGAACGAGTAGGCAACCCGCCCTTTTTTGGAGAACTCGCGAAAATGGGTTTCAAGGCTGGCTCGCTGCCGGAGTTTGCAGAAATGGCCGCAATCACGTTCGTTGACACCGTTGTTTCGCACGGCCCCTATGAGAACAGGACACTCTGTCACGAACTCGTCCATGTCGTTCAGTATGAAAAGCTAGGATTACCGGAATTCGCAGCCAAGTATGTGAAAGGCTTCTTGAGTGGCGGCTCCTACGAGGCCAACCCATTGGAGAGAAACGCCTACGAACTGGAAGCACGTTTCGCCGCTGCGCCAAAGCCCTTTTTAGTGCAGGCAGAGGTTCAATCGTGGATTGATGAGAGCAGGTTTTAGGCCGTCTCGATTGGCGAAAAAGTGCGCCGTGAAAGGACGCTGGACTCCAGCGGGTGCAACTCCGACCCGGAGACTGGTTTCGTTCCACCCGGTCGCAATCGAAGACGGTTGTTTCTCGGCAACGACTTGCAGGGGGCTTTTGAGTGCTATGCGCTGGTTACAACAGTTGGGAAACATCAACATTCTCTCAGTCGGCGGACGTGTGAGCGTCAGGCTGTGGGTTTAAGGCTCTGCCGTGCCGCGATGAATGCCCTTCTTGCAAAGTAGCCGCAGAAGATCAGCAACCAGATAACGAAACCCAGCGCCATCGAATCTGTAGATCGAAGTGGATATTTGGCTACAAGGACCCAAAAGGTTGCATCACGAAATTCAACGATTCCCAAGCCAATACCAGAAGCGCCGCAGACGAGAGCACAAAACGTAAACCAAACTCCAATCGGAATCGGATGTTGCTGTCCAAGGCTCCGACCGCCTCTTCGCCTGTCAATTGAGAAGCCGATCAGGAACCAGAAAACGGCGATCCCCAATAACCTACTTCCGTCATACCTGAGCCGTTCGTTCAGAGCGTGGGGTATCGGTATCGGGATCGGAGCAGTCAGATAATAGCCGGGGCCATTGATTAGGGAGTTGATAACCGTAGATGATGTTTCCCAGCCCGTGCCCATCTGCCAAAGCATCGGCTGTTGCTTTGCGGCGAGCAGCATGAGAAGCGTGGAAAACCGACATTAAAGCCGGGAGAGCAATTCTCCAGCGTGCTCGTGTAACCGTTGCGGAAGCTCTTGTGGATGGAGGTAGGCGCACGCAATTCAATTGGACACTGGGAACGGTATGTCAGGCTAGCTGTCTTCGGTAATCGCTGCTGTGACCAGACCGCTCCTTTGTTGGCGAGCACGTTAGGGGCAACCATTTCTGGTTGCCCCGCACAGACCCAGACGGCCGCCGAATCGGCGCATCCAGTTCTTATCTGAGAAAGTCGTTTGCAGGGCGTCCTGACGCGATTCTATTTTGACGGCTTTCGAGGTCGGGAGTTTTCAACCACCGCGCCTATTCTCGCCAACTTGCCCTTATCCCTTTAGAATCAGGCGTGAACGCCCACCGCTACTTCGAGGCACCGAAATGAAAATGGTTGACGCGATGATTGGCACATGGCGAGTGGTGGAGTTTGCCGATCTCGATAAGGATGGCAAGTGGCAGTATCGATTCGGTGAACATCCACGAGGATACTTCGTTTACGACGAAACCGGGCACGTGCACATTCAGATCATGAAGGTTCCGGCACTGCCGCCTTTTCCGGAAGCGAAGCTCACTGACGGCAAGCCGCCTTCACCCGAGCATGCCCTCGCCGCTTACACCGCCTATATCGCATACTTCGGCACCTACACCGTAGACCCCAAGAAACGCGTGGTGACACATCATGTCGAGGGCAGCTTAGCGCCGGATTTCACCGACACCCGCCAGCCGCGTCCCTTCAAATTGGAAGGTGACCGGATTGAGATCGGGGATGGCAAGACTTGGCGACGTGTGCTGGAACGTGTGCGCTGATCTTGCGGACTCCTGCGGAGTTGCGCGTCGGGACACGGCCATCGCGATGGTTGGCGACAAATAGCCTCATCAACCGCGAGTCACAGCAATTCCCCTGTGCTCATTTGTGCAATCCCCCGCTGCCGAGTCATGCCGCCCGTGCCTTCTTCGCAGCGAACAGGCACGACGCCACCTCACGGAGGACCTGCTCGTAGTCAGCAGCTATCGCTCGCTCTATATGAATACGAGCGCCCTTTACGCCCGCTTCTTGCGCCAGCTTCTTGAACTCACTCTGAAGAAAAACTTCCAACTGCTTCGGCGTCAAGAAGGCAATGGGAACAGTAGAGGACTGGCCCGTCTCGGTTTCGATTCTTACGCAGTATGGGGATTCGTTCTGTTGCGCTTCTGGAGTCATGCGATACCCGTGTTTCTGGAGTGACGAAAGCGGCAGACAAGAATCTTAGCATTTTAGCGGGTCCGGCCCTGCCGGGATGAACCTCTGAGTGTCGCGTTCTTTCGGGCCTTCGCCGCGACTGAGTATTAGGCCGCATGACTTTTTCATGCGAACCCTTCTATATCCTCTCTGGTAATGCGATCGATGTTTTGACGAAATTGCAAACAAAGGTGGATTGCGTTGTTACCTCGCCTCCGTATTACCAGCAACGAAACTACGGAACGAGCGTCAGTGAACTTGGAAGGGAAGCTTCCGTGACTGAATACATCAGCAGTCTTGTCGCAGTATTCAAGGCGATTCCGCTGAACTCGTGGGGCAGCTTTTGGGTCAACATCGGGGACAAGCGAGGCAAGAATGGCGGCCTTCTCAACATCCCCCAACGCTTTTGTATCGCCATGTGTAATGCAGGATTCCATCTGATGGATCACGTCATCTGGGCAAAAGAATCTGTGCGAATCGACGGCACCTCGGTTGGGCAGGCGATGATTGAGCCTGCACCCCGCCGTCTGAATGGCAATGGCCATGAACCCTTCTACCGCTTCGTCCTCGACCCGAGACAAGCATGGTCGGACACTTGCGCCGTGCGAATTCCCAGACGAAATGTAGCCGACATTCGCTACCTGCCAGAAGAACTAATGAGGTGCCACACCTCTTTGGAGGGCCGGAACCTCACAAATGTCTGGAATGTTTCGATGGGGCAAACAAGAGAAAGCCATTATGCGGTGTTTCCCCCAGCCCTGATCGAACGCCCGGTTGCCATGACGTGCCCGCAGGAAATCACGGAACAGGGACCCAAGCGTCGAATAATTGAGATGGTGCCATACGAGGAGGCTCGGCCATTCAGCAGGGGCATCGGCAAGTACACGAAAGCGGAAGAGGAAATCCGACTCAAGTTGGGTCGGCAGGACACTGGAAGGAAATACAT
>Ga0210406_10001385_pt1 | contig 29561 bp, 28 predicted proteins | sample IncBWC30MmetaG_FD_155454 | JGI IMG/M metagenome (GOLD analysis project Ga0210406, IMG submission 155454) | Forest soil microbial communities from Barre Woods Harvard Forest LTER site, Petersham, Massachusetts, United States - Inc-BW-C-30-M | ecosystem: Environmental > Terrestrial > Soil >... | reverse complement strand
GCTCAAGGCAGCGCCGCCGCGTGTCTTCGTCCATGCCTATGCCGGTATCGGTCACTTCGATGAAGGCGCGCGCCTCCCCGTCCGCGCCGACGGCCTTGCGCGTTCGCACGGACAAGGTTCCGCCGGCCGGCATCGCATCCACCGCGTTGAAAATGAGATTGGTCAGCGCATCGCGGATTTCATGTTCGGCGCCCATGATCTCCGGCATCGGATCCGTCAGGTCTGTTTGCAGATCCACCATCGCGCCGCGGGCTTGCGGTAGATCGCTCCAGCGGGGACGGGTGAGTTCGACCACCTGCTGAACCGCGCGATTGAGCTGGACTCGCTCGAGCGTGAGTTGGGCGTCGCGCTCACGATAGAACTCCCGCATGCGCGCGACGGTTCTTGCGACATCTTCAATCGCGCGCTGAATGGTGGTGAGGTAGCTGCGCGTCCGTTCGCTCAAGTTGGGCTCACGCTCGAGAAGTGATTCGGTGTACAGCGACACCGGAGAAATGGCATTGTTGATGTCGTGTGCAATGCCGCTCGCCATTTGGCCCAGCGCCCGGAGGCGCTCTTGCTGCATGACGGTTTGTTGGCTTTGCCGTAGATCGTCGTATGCCTGTCGCAAAGCTCCGTGCAGACGAGCTTGGTGACCGGCCAAGGCGACATGTTCGCTGAGCTGTTTCAGGAACTCGCATTCGCCGCTGCTAAAGGCGCCGGCATCGCGCCGTGCGCAGACTAAAACCCCGAAGACCTGGCTCTCGACGATGAGCGGCGCGAATACGACCGAGCGTAGACCGGCGGCCGCAAACCTCTGGGGAAACGGGAAGGGTACCTGGGCTACATCCGGCTCGTGGACCAACTCTCCTGCGACACAGCGCGACAAGCCGTTGGCGTCGATGGGTACCTCGACCTGCTGCGACAACTCGAGCTGGTCGGCGAAGTTTGACCCGCCCACACCCAAAGTACTCACGGTCAGGGACTTCGATATCGGGTCATGAAGCAGGAAGCAACCAAAGTCGATCGGCAGATTCGCTTCCAGGCTCGCCAGCACAACCTGAAAAATACTCGGCAAGTCCTGCCGCTCGCCCGTCGCGTGGGTAATGTGCTGCAACAAGCTCAGGCGGCCAACCTGTGCGCGCAACTTGCTCTCAGACTCCTGAATCTGCGTGAGCATCTGATTGAATGTGTCGGTGAACAGGTCAAATTCATAGGCGCCCGTGCGCGCCGCTCTCACGGTGTAGTCGTGGCGTTCCGCCACCGCGCGGGTGGTCTGCGCGAGGGCCTCGATGGGCCCCAACAGCCGATACTGCAGGCGCCGGGATATCAGATAGGCGAGCGACAACGCGACGCCGCCCACCACGACGACAATGAGGGCGTACAGCTCAAAGCGCGAGTACATGGCCTTGAGGTCGGACTCGACAAACAGAACACCGAGCTGCTTGGATCCTTCCTCAACAGGCTGAAAGCCGATCAAGGCCGTACGGCCGAAGCTATAGCCCGTGCCGGCATGGGCGGGCAGACGTTCCGCCGAGAGTCCTTGCGGATACACCGCGAAAATCTTGCCGCCGGCGTCGTACAGTGCGGCCGCGACAATGTGCGGATCCGACTTGAAAGCGGCGAGAACGCTCGCGGCATCTTCCGCGTTGTCGAATGCCAAAGCGGCCGTACTGTTGCTGGCGATGGCCCTGCTCAATATCTGCAGCTGCTGGATGCTGGACTGGCGAAACGTCAGGAATTCATAGGCGCAAAAAGCGCACGACGTCACCAGCAACACGACTCCGCTCGAGAGGAAAATCATGCGCATCAACGTGCGGCGAATGGGCGTAGACGACTCGTTCATACGTTCATTCCCTGGCGTCCGTGCCGACGATTTCCGCAGGACGCAGCAGCTTGGAACTGATCGTCAAGCCCGAGGCTCGGGCGGATTCCACATTGATGCGCAGCCGAATCCGATTATTTTCCGTTGCGAATTGAATCATGACGCCGCGCTGCGCCGTTCCGTCCGCCTGTGACACCGTCAGGGTGCTGCGGTGATCCAGCGCCGCGAGAATTTGTCCGAGGCGTGCGATCTCGGAGCGGTCGACGAATAAAATCTGGCAATTGTCGAGCTCAGCGACGTTGCGAAATCGACGGACCGTCAGCGGGTGTCCGTTGATTTGCTCATTACGGACCGCCTCGTCCAAGCGCGCACCAAAGGGATCGCTGCCCAGGATGCCGATGACAAAGGGATCACTCGGGGCGCTGAAGGTCTGCGCCGGCCATTCGACGAAGCGCGAGAAGTTATACAGAAATACGGCTTGAACCTGGACCTCGGTCGGCGCGTCGGCCGCCAGGCCCTTGAGGCACACCAGAATTCCCGCAGCGGCGAACAGGTACAGCACAAACGCGCCGGCCAGCCTGCTCCCTATGACATTCCTCGTCACGAATCCACCATTCCTTTGAATCAAAAACGCTCAATTTATCAGATTGCGCCTCCGCGGAGCGCATGCAAACCCCTATTCACGGGACTTGTGAGTACTGTCTCAGATTGCTGGAAACCCCTATACGGAAGCTGGGAACGGGATCCAATCGCCACTTTTAAGCATCGCGCTGCAGGCACCTGCCGGTTCCGTTAAGTTTTCAAATTTCCGGTCGACAATCAATCGAATGCGGGGGCGCTGCTAATGGGCCTCGGTCAACGATTGGATATCGCCTGAACACGGATTGCAGGCCTGAAGACAGACGAATTTAGTGGAGCGTCACAATGTCGACTGTGCCAGAGGCACCTACGTATCGGTCCGGGAATACTTCGGTAGCCCCGCTTATCACGACCCCCGCCTCTGCGAGGGCTGCGGCGCTGCAATTTCTGGATACTCTTGCAGCCGAAGTTTCCTCCGGCAACGTGGATCTTCCCTGTTTCCCCAATATCGTCATTCAGATCCGCAACGCGTTGTCCGATCCTGCCACAACGCCCGAAACAACCGTGAGGATCGTGGGTGCCGAGCCACGCCTGACCGCTCGATTACTGCAAACCGCCAACTCGGCGGCCTTCAACCAATCCGGCAAGCCGCTCACCGATTTGCGATCCGCGATCACGCGACTGGGACACCAACTGGTGCAAAGCGCGGCCATGGCATTTGCCGTCCAGCACATGAAGAACGAACAGTCCCTGCGTTCAGTCACCGATCAGCTGAGCGAATTGTGGAAGGACAGCATCACCGTGGCTTCGATCTGCCTGGTGGTGGCGCGCCGGAGTAAAGTCAGCCCGGAAGAAGCGTTTCTGACCGGTTTGCTGCATGGAATTGGCGCCATGTACATCATCGTTCGCGCGGTGGGCAAATTGGGAGAATTTGGCGATCAGGCGTCTTTCATGGACACGATTTCCGGTTGGCACGCGTCGATCGGCAAGGCGGTCTTGGAGAACTGGGGTTTCGCGGAAGAAATCGCCGAGGCTGTTGGCGAGCAAAACGGCCGAGAGCGTGAATTGAAGCGCAATCACGAGGCGGATCTGACCGATATCTTGATCGTGGCCGTCACGCTCGCCGAGGCACAAAAGAGGCCTCAACCTCGCACAGTCGAGATAGACGGGCTTGGATCCTTTGCAGCGCTGCGCCTAACGACACAGCACTGCGACGCAATTATGGCTCATGCCGAACGACAACTCGGGTCGCTGCAACAAGCGCTGGGCTGCTAGACCATGACGCTCGGTTATGTGAGGCGGACCGCAGCGCTCGTGCTCGAACGTGAGCAAGATGCGGCAGGCCTGCAATGCAGCGGAGAAAGCGAATATGTCTAGATCGATCCTTACGGTTGACGATTCCCCGTCAATTCGTCTGATGATGAAGCTAACCTTGGCCGGCGAAGGCTACGAAGTGGTGCAATGCAGCGACGGCATTGAAGCCCTGGAGTATGCGCGTACACATCCAGCCGACCTGGTGTTGACCGACATCAATATGCCCCGCATGGATGGACTCACCCTGATCCGGGAGCTCCGCATGCTGCCGGCTTACAAGACGGTGCCCATGCTGATTCTTACCACGGAGTCGGCACAGGACCGGAAGAAGATCGGCAAAGCCAACGGTGCCACCGGCTGGCTGGTGAAGCCATTCGACAATCAACAGCTCTTGGCAACAATCGCTCGAGTGCTATGAGCCGGGCGGGGACTGACTGACATGGACAACGCATCAAAGAAGCCGATTCCGAAGCAAAGCCCAGAAACGGAGCAGATAGTCTCCATGCTGGGGGTGGTTAGTTCACAAATCGCCGCGGCGCTGCAAGAAAGCAATGCTCCTGCCGCCATTTTGGTTGAGACGGCGCACTCGCTCAGTAAGGCAACCGAGACGGTGGCCCGATGCGTATTTGATTTCGGCGGCTCTCCAACTCGCGTTTTTCAGGACCTGATGGTTCTGCACGACGAGATGCATACTCGGGCGGCCAAAGCGGCGACTGCGATACAGTTTCACGATCGGTTGGTCCAATGCCTGACTCATGTTTGCGGCACGCTGACCTATCTATCTGAATTCCTGGCCTCCGGCAACGAATCGAAGTCCGTGGCCGAATGGGAGACGCTGCGCGACCGCGTTCGCGGCATCCACAGCATGGAACATGAACGCGTGTTATTCGATTTGCTCAGCAGCAATGCGTCTGAGAAAGAGAAGCAGTCGGCAATCGCGAGCCATCAGGGCGGAACCGTCGCGGGCAAGGTGGAGTTGTTCTAATGTTTCGCAGGTTGTGGTCGATATGATAATGAATCGAACCCTGTCGTGGGACCCGCATGCTCAAAGTATTCGAATCGGTACATAACTATTTCGAACAAGCCGTGTTCCGCAGGGTTACCGACTCGGTTGGCCTGTTCCCGGATTTTGCCGACAACGCCGAAATGCTGGCAGACGTCGCCTGCATAGCCCTGAACCGCTTGCCGCCGAAGTACATCCGCAACCAGGTCGACATGAACTTCTTCATGGACAGCGATGCGCGGGCCAAGAACGAAGCCGCGGTGAACGTCGCAGTGAACTTCGCTTTTCGATTCGTCCAGTCACGCGCGGCGAAACGCTCGACAGGGTGAGAATCTTAGGTGCAAGCACCCATGCAGACTGCGCAAACCCTGGTGACGGGGATCAAGGATCTTGTGACCCTCCCCGATGTTGCCATGCGCATCGCCAAGCTGGTCGACGATCCCGCGGCTTCGGCAAATGACATAGGACGAGAGATCAGCAAGGACGCAGCGCTAACTGCGCGGCTGCTTCGAATCGCCAACAGCGCGGCCTACGGACAGCATGGCAAGATTGCTACCGTCAGCCGCGCCATCACCGTGCTCGGGGTAAAACAGGTGCGTGACCTCACGGTTGGCATCACCGCCATCCGGGCGTTCGACGGCGTATCCAACAACCTGGTGACCATGGAAGTTTTCTGGCGCCACAGCGTGCTGTGCGCGGTTGCGGCCGCTCAAATCGCCGGCAGGCGTGGAGCGGGCCGCACAGAGAGTCCGTTCGTGGCAGGGCTCTTGCACGACATTGGACAGCTGGTGTTGTTGAGTAAAGTGCCCGACGCAGAGCGCGAGGCCCTATTGATGCTGGCGGACGCCGAGGACGAACTCGGTCTGTACTTGTGCGAACGAACCGTGCTGGGCTTCGATCACGGTGCGGTGGGCGCCGCGTTGGCCAGGAACTGGTCTCTGCCGCAGTCCATATCCGAATGCATAGAGTTTCATCACCAGCCGGAATTGGCAAACACCCATCCGGTTGATGTAGCCACCGTGCATATCGCCAATAGTGTGGCGATCCTGGCGGAGATAGGCAGCACCGATCTTGGTGATGCACCCTCGGTGGCAGATTGCGCCCTACGCGCCGCGCGCTTGGACCCCACCGGTTTAGGGGAAATCATCACACAGACGCGCGAGGCGGCGGCCGAAATGATGGCACTCCTGGTGGCCGCTTGATTGGGACTTCCGTCACCTGGTGGCGGTCAAGTTTCCGCGATTTGTGACGATATTCAGAGGATGAAGCACTGCCTATGCCGGTGAGAGAAGGCGCTGCAGCGGAGATCTATTCGGATGAGCAAGAAAATACTGGCGGTAGATGATTCCGCTTCGATGCGACAGGTGGTGTCACTGACGTTAAAGGAAGCGGGCTATGAAGTGGTGGAGGCGTGCGACGGCCTCGAGGCGCTCGAATGGGCCCGAAGCGGCCTGGTCGATCTGGTTTTGACGGACGTGCATATGCCGCGGATGGATGGCATCACCCTGGTGCGGGAGTTGCGCGAACTGCCGAACTACAAATTTGTCCCCATGCTGATACTTACCACTGAGTCGAGCCAGGAGAAGAAAATGGACGGCAAGCGCGCCGGCGCGACCGGATGGCTGGTCAAGCCGTTCAGCCCGCCGCAATTGCTCGCGACCGTCGCGCGCGTGATCTGAAACATGACGCTCGACGCTGAAATGGCGGAAATCGCCAAAGTCTTCTTCCAGGAGAGCCGGGAAGGACTCGACGCGATGGAAGCCGGCCTGCTAGGCCTTGGCGATCCCTCGGATACGGAAACCATCAACACCATATTTCGCGCCGCCCATTCCATCAAGGGCGGCTCGGCTACATTCGGCTTCACAGAAGTGGCGAGCTTCACTCATGGTATCGAGACGCTGCTCGATGAAATGCGCAATGGCGTGAGGCCGATAACCGCCGAGGCAATTCAAGTCCTGCTGCAATCTTGCGATTGCATGCGGGAAATGATCGCGGCCACCGAAGCGGAACACCCGCTCGATCAGAGTCGTATCTCCACCTTGAACAACGACATCAGGCACATTCTCGGCGAGCGGACCGGCGACGCCGCGGCCAAGCCAAAACGCGAGAGTGTCGGCGCGCCCGCTGCCACGCCGACGGGCTGGCGCGTTAGATTCGAACCGGTCCCGGATCTTCTGCGGTTACGCAACGAACCGGCCCGCATGTTCGCGGAACTCGCACGGCTGGGGGAACTTAGCACTGAGGCAGATACCTCGGCTCTGCCCCTGCTGGACGCAATGGACCCAGAGGCCTGCTACTTGTCGTGGGACTTGGAACTCACTGGTCGGGTTGCGCGCGAACAATTGGACGATATATTCGACTGGGTGGACCCGGGCTGCCGACTGGAATTCATACCCCTGGGCGATTTACCCGTTCCCGTTCCGGTGGCCGTCGCAAAGACGCCGCCGCCATCTCCTTCGCCGATCACTACATCCTCACCCCGCGCAGCCACCGAGGCAGGGTCTATCCGCGTGGACACCGGTAAGCTCGACAGCATCATCAACTTGGTCGGTGAACTTCTGATCACGCAGTCGATGCTATCGACCTTTGCAGAGGGCTTGGATCCGGGAAAACTCGATACCTTGCGCAAAGGCCTGTCGCAGTTGGCGCGCAACACGCGGGAGCTGCAGGAAAGCGTCATGCAAATACGCATGCTGCCCATCAGCTTCGCCTTCAACCGATTTCCGCGCCTGGTGCATGATCTGTCTCGCAAGCTCGGCAAAACCGTTGAAATCAAACTCACCGGCGAAAATACCGAGTTGGACAAAACCATCCTCGAGAAAATCTCCGACCCTCTGGTGCATTTGGTGCGCAATTCACTTGATCATGGTTTGGAGACGCCTGAACAGCGCACAGCGGGCGGCAAATCCCCCAACGGCACGATCGAGCTCGGCGCGTTCCATGAGGGCGGAAGCATCATCATCGAGGTGCGTGACGATGGTGCGGGCTTGAATAAGAAAAAGATTCTGCAGAAAGCCCGTGAACGCGGGCTGGTTGCCGCGGATCAGGAGCTGACGGACGATCAAATAGACAATTTGATTTTTATGCCGAGCTTCTCCACCGCAGACCAGGTCAGCGATGTGTCGGGTCGCGGAGTGGGCATGGACGTGGTGAGAAGGAACATCAACGACTTGGGCGGTACGGTGCAGATTTTCTCCAAGGAGGGGATCGGCAGTACGGTGCGCATTCAGTTGCCGCTGACCTTGGCCATCCTCGACGGCCAACTGGTGCGGGTTGGTAAAGAGATCTACATCATCTCGCTGCTCGCGATCGTGGAGACCATCCAGGTCTCGCAGGATCGCCTGAGTACTCTATTGGGCAGCAGCGAAATATTTCGCCTTCGAGATGAATATCTCCCCGTGATCAAGCTCAGCGAAATGTTTGGCATCGAGCCTGACGCCGGGACGGCGGAGCAAGGACTGCTGGTCGTGGTGGAGGCGGACAACAAGCGCGTCTGTGTGTTGGTGGACGACCTGCTTGCGCAGCAACAAGTCGTTATCAAAAGTCTCGAATCCAATTTCAAGCCGGTGCCGGGAATAGCGGGGGCAACGATTCTGGGGGACGGGGCCGTGGCCCTCATCATCGATGTGCGGGATCTAATTCGCGCGGCCGCCCAGCGACCGGAAAAATCAAATGCCATGCTGGCGGCATGAGCGCAGGAGTGAGGAATGAATGCTACGGAAAGGGCAGTTGTTGGTTCCGGCAAGTTGATCGGAAGCACCACTGAACAGTACCTGACCTTCATGTTGGCGGGCGAGGAATACGGCGTGGACATCCTGCGTGTACAGGAAATCAAGGGCTGGGATAAGGTAACTCGCATTCCGCACACTGCCGAGCATGTTTTGGGCGTGATCAATTTGCGAGGCGCCGTCGTGCCGATCCTCGACTTGCGCCGGCGTTTTGCGCTGCCCAGCATTCCCCGCGGGCCGACCACGGTGGTCATCGTGGTGCGGGTGGGTGATAAGGCCGCGGAGCGGACCGTGGGTATGGTGGTGGACGCGGTCTCCGAGGTCTACAACGTGGATATGAGTACCACGCGGCCGCCGCCCGACATTTGCGCAACTGTGGATACGGTTTTCGTCAAGGCGCTGGCTACCGCCGGCGAGAAAATGCTGATTTTACTGGATATTGACCGGCTCATCGGTAATAGCATCGCAGACGCACCCGCCGTCAGTGTCGACGCAGCGTGAGTAAAAAGAAGCCCGCCCGCTCCGCCAAGGCTGCGCCCATCGAGCTCGGCGCCCGGCTGTCTATTGCTGAAGCCGTGGATTTGCATAAGACGTTCACCGAGCGCATCGCACAGGGCGCTCCGATTGTGATCGACGGTGGCAAGGTAGAAGAGATCGATACCGCTATTCTGCAACTGCTCGCGAGTGTGTGGATGACGGGTGCAAAACAGGGTGTCGAGTGCCGCTGGCGGGCTGCCTCTGAGGCGCTGAGGCGTATTGCCAAACTCATCGGCGTGGCTGAGTTGCTGAACTTGGATGGCGTCGGGACCGTGCATGAACACGCGGTTGTCTAGGCAGGAGTTCAACCTCACCGACCATGAGTTCCACCGGCTACGTGTAGTCGTACTCGAACTCACGGGAATCGCTCTTGCGGATTCCAAGCGGGAGTTGGTCTACAGCCGACTGGCACGTCGGCTGCGCAAGCTGAAGCTGACCTCATTCGGTGAGTATTGCGACATGGTGGAATCCGGCTTCGGCGATGAGGTGCAGGAACTCACCAACGCGATTACCACCAATCTCACCTCTTTCTTTCGTGAGAATTATCATTTCGAGCGGCTGGCCTCGGAGGTGTTGCCGCAGATCGAACGCGATCGCTCGACCACACGGCGCATGCGTTTTTGGTCGGCGGGCTGTTCGACCGGTGAGGAGCCCTATTCGCTGGCGATGATCCTGCGCGAATCGCTGGGCCGCATGACAAACTGGGATATACGCCTGCTTGCCACCGATATTGATTCAAAGGTCATCGAGGCTGCCGCGGCCGGGGCGTACGAAACCGAGCGTCTGAGCGGTCTCACTGACAACCGGGCGAGTCGTTGGTTTTCCAGGAGCGCAGCCAGGCCGGGCTACTCGGTGGTTGCTCCGGAGTTGCGGTCGCTGATTACCTTCAAGCAGCTGAATCTCTTGGATCCATGGCCGATGAGCGGTCTTTTCGACGTCATATTTTGTCGCAACGTGGTGATCTACTTTGATAAGGACACGCAACGCAGGTTATTCGATCGCATGGCGGACCTGCAGGAACCCGGTGGCTGGTTATTCATCGGACATTCCGAGAATCTGTTCAATGTAACAAATCGCTACAAACCCGTGGGTCGCACCGTCTATCGGAGAGTCGAATGATCCGGCCCGCACCGATCCCGGGTGCGCCCGAACTGCCGCCCGAACTGCCGCCCGCGCTGCCGCAGTTCGCGCACATTCATCGTACCTGGAACGTGGATCTAGGCCGACCCGTGGCCAAGCTGTTGCCCGGCGAATACTACGTGACCCGTAATGATGAGTGCATATTCACGGTACTCGGTTCGTGCGTATCCGCGTGCGCTCGTGACCGAAAGCTGGGGATCGGGGGCATGAATCATTTCATGTTGCCGCTGGATCGCTCCAAGGGGCAAACCGCTTGGGGCGAGAGACTCGTCAGTGCCGCCACTCGTTATGGCAACGTGGCCATGGAGCGGCTGGTGCAAGACATCCTGGATCTCGGTGGCCAGCGCGCGGATCTTGAGTTTAAAGTCATCGGCGGCGGCAAGGTGCTCGATATTGGCTTGGATGTCGGCGCGCACAATGCCGAATTTGTCCGTCAATACATCAAGAATGAAGGTTTCGTCCTGTGTGCGGAGGACTTGGGCAGCGACTTCTCCCGCAAGCTCTTCTACCGTCCCTTGACGGGAGACGTGCGCGTCAAACGTCTGACGGCCAACGTAAACCGAGCGGTGTTTGACCGAGAGCAGAATCTCTCTTCGAAGCTGCCGCCGGGAAGTGACCCATGACCAAGAAAATCAAGGTCTTGGTGGTGGACGATTCCGCGGTGATGCGCGAGATGTTGAGTGAGATTCTCCGCTCTGACTCCGCCATCGAGGTGGTCGGCACTGCACCGGATGCCTATGTCGCGCGTGAAAAGATCAAAGCGCTCAATCCCGACGTGCTGACCCTGGACGTCGAAATGCCACGTATGGACGGCCTCGCGTTCCTAAGCAACCTCATGCGCCTGCGTCCCATGCCCGTGGTGATGTGCGCGTCCCTGACGCAGCGCGGTGCTCATCTCATCTTGAATGCGCTTGATTTGGGCGCAGTCGATTTCGTGGCCAAGCCCACAGCGGATGTGACGCACGGCCTGCGCGATGCTGCCCAGGAGATCATCTCCAAGGTCAAAATGGCGGCCAATGCGCAGATTCGTCGGCCCACCGATATGAGTTTGATGAAAATCGAGGACTGCCATAGCGCCGATGTGGTGTTGCCGAGGCGCGATGTGCCGACCCGATACGCGAGCAGCGATCAAATCATTGCCATAGGCGCCTCGACCGGGGGCACCGACGCCATCAAAGAGGTTCTCTTACGCTTACCTTCAGACCTGCCCGGGATAGTGATCGTGCAGCATATCCCCAAGGCATTCAGCGGCCCCTTCGCTGCCCGTATGAACTCCATTTGCGATTTAACGGTATGCGAGGCCGGCGACGGGCAGCGGATTCTACCGGGTCACGTATACATCGCTCCGGGCGATCAGCACGTCATGGTGGTTCGCGCCGGCAATCAGTATTTGTGCCGATTGAGCGATGCAGTTCCCGTCAATCGGCACCGCCCCTCGGTTGATGTGCTGTTTCGCTCGGTGGCGCAGACGGCCGGCCGTCACTCTGTCGGTGTCATGCTCACCGGAATGGGGCGTGACGGTGCAACCGGCATGAAAGAAATGCGCGAGGCCGGTGCCGCCACGATGGCACAGGATCAAGCGACGAGCGTGGTGTGGGGAATGCCGGGCGCTGCCTGGGAAATCGGCGCGGCGCAATCCTTGCATCCGCTGCCGCAGATCGCATCGCGCATCGTCACCCTCGCGCGCGCGGATAGCGGCCTTGCGCAGCGCAGCAGCAAGTCTACGTGATGCGAAGGCCACCGATTCAAGAATGCCGGCCGTCGGCCGACAATTATGGGATCGATAGAGCTTTGCGCTCTCGGCGCCCGAGGTCAAGGAATGAGGTAGAGGTCAAGGAATGAAGATAATGATTGTCGACGATTCGACCGCCATGCGCATGATCGTCAAAAAGACATTGCGTCAGGCTGGTTTCGACGGCCACGAATTTACAGAAGCCGAAGACGGTGTGAAGGCACTTGCAGCGATCAAGGCGTCGAAGCCCGATCTGGTGCTCTCGGACTGGAACATGCCGAATATGACCGGCCTGCAATTGCTGGAGGCGCTCCAAGCGGGCGGCCAAAAAATAACTTTTGGCTTCATTACCACGGAAGCCACCCCGGACATGCGCGCTCAAGCCTTGGGCGCCGGCGCGAAATTTCTCGTCTCGAAGCCCTTCACTCCCGAGTCCTTCAAGGAGCAGCTCGGTCCGCATATTCGCTGAGCGAAGAGTTATAGGAATATTTCATGACGACTGCGTATCCGCTTCCCGATGCCTCGAAAATTACCCATCTGTTGGGGTTGCTGTTCGATGGGCTGGACGTCAAGCCCGGCGGGGTGTTTGACCAGTCAGTTGCCGGCGGCGCCTGGTTTGGCGTGTTTGTCAAAGATGGCGGCGAGCCCGTCGCATTGTGCGGCGCCGATGTGAATCTTGCGGCGAGCTTCGGTGCCGCCCTCTCCATGCTGCCCGTGGCTTTGGTAAAGGAATCGGCGAAATCCCGCGAGCTTAGCGCCGTGATGCGTGAAAACCTGCGCGAAATCATGAATATCTGCACGCGTTTGATTCTGGACGGAACAACTCCGCACCTAAAGTTGGATCAGATCTATCCCACCAAGTCTTTGCCCTCGGCCGCCAGTGCGCTCTTGGCGGCACCCAAGGGGCGCCGCGAGTTCCAACTGCAGGTGCCGAAATACGGCGGCGGCGTGCTGACCATACTGTCGATTTGAGCAGCCGTACCTAAAGATAGGCCGCTGCGCGCCGATATATTTCGGGATGAACTGAGTCCGAGAGGCATGGCGACATCGAGCAGGAACCATTATGAACGCACTTCCAAAATTCGTGTTGATGACGGGCTTATTGATGGGGTTGCCGGGCGCCGCCTCGGCCACCGCACCGAGCAAGGATGAAGTGGTGGCCATGGTCAAGAAGGCAGTTGAGTTCTACAAAGCCAACGGCCGCGAGAAGTCCCTGATCGAATTCAATAAAAAGGATGGGCAATTCGCCAAGGGTGAGGACTATGTTGATGTGCACGACATCAATGGTGTGTGCGTGGCGCATCCGATCTCGCCCGCAAAGGTCGGGCTGAATCGCATCGACCAGTCCGACTCGGCCGGAAAATTCTACATCCGCGACCTGGTGGGTGCTGCGAAGACAAGCCCCTCCGGTTGGATCGAGTACGTCATGAAGAATCCCACCAGCGGAAAACTCGAGAACAAGATCGCGTACTGGGAAGCCTACGACGGCCTGATTTTCAAGGCCGGCACCTACACCGGGTAGCGGCGTTGCCCCCGCATCGAGAAACAGCGACACGTATGAAATCAATTGGAGATATTCCATTACGCTGGCAGATGCTGCTCGCGCCCATGCTGTTGATCCTGGCGATCCTGGCGATCGAGGCCGTTAACTACAATCACCAGACCCGCGTGGACGACGCCACCAGTCGATTGTTCAATGATACTGTGCGCAGGCTGACCATGCTCGATGAAGCGGACGGTCATGCGTTGGATATCAACGGACGCATGTTTCGCGCCATGACACTGGTGCAGAACGGCGCTCCTCCCAAGATGGTCCGAGGCATCGTTGATGCCATGCCCGCGGATTTGGACAAGCTGCAGGTGGATTTGGCCGCCGTCGCAGATCGCGCGCGAGCCAGCGGGCACGTGCCCGAGGCGGATAAACTCGCTGAGTTGTCCGCGAAGTATCAAAAATCCGGCAGAGAGTTCTGCAAAGTATTGTTCGCTGATTCCAGTGTTGCCGTCGACTATGCCACTTCTGCCGGTGCATTCTTTCAAGAGCTGCATGGTCTGTCGAAGACCCTGTCAAAGACCTACACCGACGCATCCGACACCGAATTTCTGCGCATGCATGCCGAAGCCGCGAGCGCGCTGCGCCTCACTGCCGTCGGTGGCCTGTTGGCGGTGGTCGGCGGACTCGCCGTGAGCCTGTGGCTGGCTCGCTCATTGACCGCGCCGTTCGTTGAGCTCACGCGGGTGGTTGACGCCTTGACCCGCGCTGATTGGACGGTGAATGTTCCTTACGCGTCGCGCGGCGACGAGGTGGGGCACATGGCGCGAGCCGTAAACGTCTTTCGAGTCAATGGAATCGAGCATGAGCGACTGAGGCTCATCGAGGAAGAGCGGCGCCAACAGGAAGCTATGCGGGTAGAGGCGGAAGCCGGTCGTGTCCGGGCCGAACAATTGCGTTTGGCACAAGAGGCAGAACGGGCGCGGGTATTGACCGACATGACGGAGCGCTTCGACGCTACGGCTCACGAGGTCCTGGACAGTTTCGCAAGCTCATTCGCCACGTTGCAGGAGACCGCCAGCGCCATGGGTTCCAGCGCCGACGGCAGCCGCACGCGAGCCGAGAGTGTGTCTCAAGCAGCCGTCGAAGCATCGAGTAATGTACAAACCATTGCGGCCTCCATCGAGGAGCTCGGCGAGTCGATCGCGGAGATATCTGAACAGGCGCGTGCCAGCTCGACGTTGGCGGAGACCGCCAGTGGTGAGGCCGACAAGCTCAATCAGACACTGCAATCCGTCAAGTCCGCCGCGCTGGAAATTGGTTCGGTCCTGGACTTCATCAAATCGGTCGCGAGCCGGACCAGCCTCCTGGCTCTGAACGCGACCATTGAAGCCGCGCGCGCCGGAGCGGCGGGGCGGGGGTTTGCCGTGGTGGCAAACGAAGTCAAAGCCCTCGCAACCCAGACGAAACAGGCCACCGACGGCGTGACCTCCAAAGTGCAGCGTATCCAGTCGCTATCCGGCGATGCGGCGGGCGCCGTCACGTCGATTGCGGCAACCATCCATTCCTTGAGTCAGAGTTCGGCGTCGATTTCCGGTGCAGTGTCAGGCCAAAGCGCGGCGATGCGCGACATTGCCAAGACCTTGCAATCCGCCGCGGACTTCACCCGTCGTGTCAGCGATCAGATTCAAGAGGTCAAGATTACCGCCGGAGAAACGGAGCAGGCCGCTGACGGGGTCTTGCAGGCCTCGGCGGACCTGGCACAACAGACCGAGTTGTTGGCAACGGAGGTCTCGGGATTCCTGAACGCCGTTCGTCCAGGGGCCGTCTACGATTCGGATGGAATGACCGGTCGACTCGGGCGGCGCGGCGCGGAAGCACTTGAATACACAGCCTAAGCTTTGGAGACAGTGATGGATCACCTGAAAACCGTCGGCGCTAGATTGCGATTGGCCCTGAGCGGCGTAATCATTGTGTTCGGCATTGCACTGAGCATGAGCATTGTGCGGCTGGCGGCGTTCAACTCGACCGTCAGCGAAATTACCGGCCCACGACTCGCCGACGTTGAGATCACCGACGCGTGGACCGCCAGCGTCTCGGAGTCGATGCGTCATGCGCGCAATATGTTGATCATGGATGACAAGACACAGATACAGGGCGAGCTCGTGAAGATCACGGCGCTTGCCGAAAAAGGCGTCGAATTTGCGCAATCGTTGTCCGGCAATGTGCAATCTCCGGAGGGCAAAGCATTGCTCCAGCAGGCCCTCGAGGCCCGCACCGCGCTGCTCCCGCTGGATCAGCAATTCGTCAATCAAGTGACCGGCGGTGATGTAAAAGGGGCGAAAGATACCCTGCTGCAACAGGCGCGGCCTGCGCAGCAGACGCTGATCGCGGCTCTGTCCAAACTCAGCGAGTATCACCGCACGCAAATTCACCTCAGAGCCGAAGAACTCGCTGCGTCCTACAAAAACATGCGACTGCTCTCGATCGTAATGGCGGTGATCGCCGTCGTGATTGCCAGCGCGCTCGCCTACGGGCTGACGGCCCATATCACCGGTCCTTTGAATCAGGCGGTTGCCGTGCTCGGCGAAATTGAAAAAGGCAACTACACCAGCGCGGTCGAAGTGGATTCCAAGGACGAAATTGGCCAGACGCTCATGGGCCTCAAGCGCATGCAGACCGCGCTCAAAGAGCGCACCGAGAAAGAACACGCCGCTGCCACAGAGAACGCGCGCATTCGTACCGCCCTGGATCGCGTTTCCGCCGGCGCCATGCTGGCCGATACGGACGGAAAAATCACCTACGTCAATGACGCAGCGATCGCCATCTTTCGCCATCAGGCCGAAGAGATTCGCAAGGTTATGCCGCAGTTCGACGTGCAGCGACTGCTGGGTAGCGCCTTCGACTCCTTCGGGCAAATCCCATCCCTGCAGCGCCACGTGCTGCAGAATCTAGCCACCGCGCACACCTCCGAAGCGCGGATGGGCGGCGCAGTCTTTCGAGTCACGGCAAATCCCGTCGTAGGCCAGGACGGCAAACGCGCCGGCACGGTGGTTCAATGGATTGATCGGACTCAGGAAGCCGCGACCGAGCAGGAAGTCCAGGCCATCGTATCGCAGGCGCTCGAGGGCGATTTGACCGGGCGTATCCGCGAGGATGATAAAGAGCTATTTTTCAAGACACTCGCCAGCGGCATGAATCGGTTGTTGGAAAACATGAGCGAGGTGGTACGCAGTATGGCTCAGGCAGCCGCGGAGGTACGCACCGGCTCGCTGGAGATTTCGCGCGGCAACGCGGATTTGAGTCAGCGAACGGAGGAGCAGGCCGCGAGTCTCGAGGAGACGGCCTCGTCGATGGAACAAATGACCTCGACGGTGAGAAACAATGCCGACAATGCGGAGCAGGCCAATCAGCTGGCTTCTGCCGCCCGCGACGAGGCAGAAAGAGGCGGCGAGGTGGTTAGCGCTGCCGTTGTGGCAATGACTGAGATCAATGCGTCTTCCCGCCGTATCGCGGACATCATTGGCGTCATCGACGAAATCGCATTTCAAACCAATCTGCTGGCGCTTAACGCTGCCGTCGAAGCGGCGCGTGCGGGCGACCAAGGGCGGGGCTTTGCGGTGGTCGCCTCGGAAGTCAGAAATCTTGCTTCGCGCAGCGCGGAGGCCGCCAAAGAGATCAAGGCGCTCATCCAAGACTCTGTTGGCAAGGTGGGCGAAGGGGCAAAGCTCGTAGACGAGTCGGGTCAAGTGCTTCGCGAAATCGTCACCCGGGTCAAGAAAGTGACGAACGTCATGGCCGAAATCGCAAGTTCGAGCCGTGAACAGGCATCGGGCATTGAGCAAGTGAACAAAGCCATTACCTCGATGGACGATGTGACTCAGCGAAATGCCGCGCTGGTGGAACAAGCATCCGCCGCAGCGCGTACATTGACCGACCAGGCATCGGATCTGACTCAATTGATCGCGCGATTCAAGGTGGGAGCGGCGCCGACCGCGGCGGCAACCACAACGACGGCGCGACGAACTGCGTCAGAGGTGGCAGCGACGTCCGGACGCCCGACCATAGAACGACGTGCGCCTAACCGGCCGATGACCGCGACGCCGGCTGCTCAGCAGAACGGTCGGCCGCCCGGCAGGCCGAACAACAGGCCAAACGCCATATCCAAACCTCAGCCCGTTCCGGCGCGCGCATCACTGGCGCGCAGGCTGGAGAAGGAACCGGACGAGGAGTGGAAACACTTTTGATTTGAACCGCGTCGCCCGGCGCGCGCGAAACCAAGGAAACGCTAAGGACCTGTCTGCCCCGTGGCGGCGAAAGCAACGATTGCCTGCGCCAGCACGTCCAGCGAGTCGACGAAGGGCACCGTGATGCCCGAGGCAATCACCGACAGCTCGCTGCAGGCGATCAGAAGCACGTCGGATTGATGGGTCATTTCGAGTGCAAGTCGGCCGAGTGCCGCTTGCGCCTGCGCGCCGGTATCACCGCGTTTCACAGCCTTGATGAGTGCCATGATCTCCTCCTGCCGGGGCGGAAGCATGGTGTCGATGCCGTGAGCGAAGAACGCTTTCGCATACAGCTCAGTGGCGTGTACCGCGGTAGATGCAAACATCCCGACTCGCGCGGTGCGCCTCGACAGCGCAATCTGATCGACGGTCAAATTGACCATGTCGAGGAGGGGGATGCTGACCGCGCGGCGGATGGAATGTGCATAGGCATGTGCCGTATTGCAGGGTATGGCGAGCGCGTCCGCGCCGGCACGCTGCAGATTGCCGGCGATACGGACCAGTTCCGGCGTGGGGTCGGCGCCCGTGCCTTCGATCAGATGCGCAATGCGTGATGGGATCTTTGGATTGCTCTCCACGATGAGATGTATGTGGTCTTGGTCATCCTGCGCCGGGGTCTTCGCCACCACACGCCGCATCAGATCCACGGTAGCCTCGGGACCCATACCGCCGATGATGCCGACGATACGATGCGTGGACTTCGACTCAGGCTGGCTGGGCATGCTACGAGCGGTCAAAATGCGAAGTCATTCACGTAGCCGAACAGACCGGCGCTGCCGCCCGTGTGGATAAACACGACGTTTTGCGCTTTTTTGAACATCCCTTTGCGGATCAAGTCGATGAAACCCGCCATACCCTTGCCGGTGTACACCGGGTCGAGGAGGATTCCTTCGAGCCGGGCGAGCGTGCGAATGGCAGCGAGGGAATCGGGCGTCGAGAACCCATATCCAGTGCCGACGTAGTCGCAGTTTGCGACCACGTCCTCGCGGCGCACCGCGCCCGATGCGCCGCACAGGTCCGCGGTGGCAACGGCCAGCTTGAACACATTCTCCTCCTGTCGGTCGCGCGCTGCGCGAACCCCTATTCCCAACAGCGGGACGCCGGACCGTATACCGGCGAGTCCGGCAATCAATCCCGCTTGCGTCCCGGCGCTGCCGGTGGCGTGTACGACATGATCAATCCGCAGACCCAGGTCATTTGCCTGCCCGATGAGCTCCATCGCTGCATTGACGTAGCCAAGAGCGCCGGTGGGATTCGATCCTCCGCCCGGTATGAGGTATGGTTTGCGTCCGTCGCCCTTCAGCCTGGCGGCCACTTTGGCCAGCTCGCCGTTCATGTCCGGATTGGACGCGCAATGTTCGATGGTTGCCCCATGCAAACGGTCCAGAAGGACATTGCCGCTTTGGGTGTAGTCATGGTCGGTCTTGCCGGTTCTATCCTCGAGCAAGAGATGGCAATCGATGCGCATTTTCGCGGCGCACGCTGCCGTCTGCCGCGCGTGATTCGATTGCGTCGCTCCCTGGGTCAGTACGATGTCGGCACCCTGCGCCCGGGCCTCGGCGAGCAGGAATTCGAGCTTGCGTGTCTTGTTGCCGCCGGTGGACATTCCGGTGCAGTCGTCGCGTTTGATCCAGATTTCCGGACCCTCGAGCGCCCGGCTCAAGTTCGGCAAGTGTTCGAGCGGCGTCGGTAGATGGGCGAAGCGAATTCTCGGAAATCGTGCAAGGTTCATTATTTACTCACATTTAAAAACGGAATCGGCGCACCGGCATAGACATTCTGCGGCAGCTGTCCGTTCCATCGATTTGCCTTGGTTTGTCTTGGCATCGATATTCTCACCAGATTGACGCGAACGCTGTTGTTTTGTTTACATGGCATCCATGTTCAACGCGATTTTAGTCGAGCGCGACCCCGGGCCATACCGCGCGACCTTGAAGAACCTCGACGAGGCGCAGTTGCCCCCGGGCGAGGTCGCCGTGCGCATCGACTACTCCACGCTTAATTACAAAGATGCACTCGCCATTACGGGCCATGGACCGGTGGTGCGGCAGTTTCCCATGGTGCCGGGAATCGACTTTGCCGGAACGGTCGAAAGCTCGGACCATGCTGCCTACAAGAGCGGGGACAGAGTTGTCCTGAATGGCTGGGGCGTCGGGGAAAACCATTGGGGCGGACTTGCGCAGAAAGCACGCGTCAAAGCGGACTGGCTGGTTCCGCTGCCGCCGGCTTTTACCACGCGCCAGGCGATGGCCATCGGAACCGCCGGATATACGGCCATGCTATGCGTCATGAGCTTGGAGCGGCATGGGGTCACGCCCGACAGCGGAGAGATCCTGGTGACCGGCGCGGCCGGCGGCGTGGGCAGCGTCGCGGTCGCGGTGCTGTCGAGACTGGGCTTTCGTGTTGCCGCCATGACCGGCCGGCCGGCCGAGTCGGATTTTCTGAAGCAGCTGGGCGCGGCAGAAATCCTCGACCGGGCGCAATTCGCAAGCGCCGGAAAGCCGCTCGCCCGGGAGCGATGGGCCGCGGCGATCGATGTAGTCGGCAGCCACACATTGGCCAATGTGTGTGCCTCGGTTCGCTATGGGGGTATCGTCGCAGCCTGCGGTCTGGCGGGCGGCATGGATTTTCCGGCCACGGTGGCGCCGTTCATACTGCGCAGCATTACCCTTGCCGGTGTAGACAGCGTGATGCGCCCCCGCCCGGACAGGGTGGAGGCTTGGCGACGCTTGAGCCGCGATCTGGACATGAAGAAACTCGAGCTTCTGACCGAGGAAATTTCCTTATCCCAAGCGATCCCCCGCGCGGCGCTGTTCCTGCAAGGCAAGATTCGCGGGCGGATTGTCGTCGACACCAATCGAGAGTGATCGGTCCTTAAGGGACTTTGCCGTGTCCGGCGCCGTCCGCGGACAGTGTCCGCGGACACACCGGCTGACATCGTCTATAAAATAACCAAGCACAAACAATGACTTAGATATCAACTCGGGGCTGGCACGAGCCTTGCTCTATCCGGCGCATGATGCGATTTTCGTTAGCGCTTTGCGTGATGAGCCTCACGGCCAATTCTGCCGCGGGCAATGATTTGAAGGAGTTTTACGAACTCGCGCTCACCCGCGATACCACGCTGCAAGCGGCTCATTTCCAGCGCGATGCACTGGTGGAGGCGCGACCGCAGGCAATCGCGCAATGGTTGCCGCAGATATCCGCCAATGCCTCGGCGGTGCGCGAGCGTGCTGGGTTCAGCAGCGGACCGGCACTGGGGAGCACGGCGGCCGACTGCGCAATCAGCTCCACCGGCACCAGCCAACGCTGCTATGGCACTGCCCATTCCTTGGGGCTGAATCTGTCGCAGACATTGTGGAGCTTCGAATCCTTCAGCCTGCTCCGGCAAGCGAATTTCCAGGTTGCCGCCGCCGAGGCAAGCTACCAGGGCGCCCAGCAAAATATATTGCTTCGGGTGGCACAAGCCTACTTCGGTATCTTGTCGGCAACCGATCAGCTTGCCACCAACGTCGCCGAGCGTGAGGCATTCAACACGCTTCTGAACCAAGCCAAGTCACGTCAGCAGACCGGAGTTGGTCCGCGCAGCGACGTGGATCAAGCGCAAGCCTTTTATGATACAACCGAACAAAGCGTCATCGATGCACGAAATGCACTCGATGATGCGAATCTCGCGCTCACCGTAATCATCGGCCAGCCCATCGGGCACGTCGCTCCGCTGCGGGAGGACATTCCGCTGCTCGCCCCTACACCTGAGTCTGCGGACGACTGGGTGACATCGGCGCGCCAGGACAACTTCGATGTGCGCACCGCGCAGCTCAACATGGAAGCGGCGTCGCGGGATATCTCGGTGCAGCGCGGACGCGGACTGCCGAGCATTTCACTGACCGGTTCCGGCTCCAAAATCACTGAGGGTGCCGTGCTCGGCGGCGATCAAACGCTGGACACGGTGGGGGTGTCTTTCAACTGGCCTTTGTTCCAGGGCGGCGCCATCGCCTCCGCGGTACGCCAATCCCGAGCGCAATTCCGCCAGTCGCGAGTCAACTATGAGGCGATCCAGCGCGACACCGAGCGGCTCACGCGCGCGGCGTACCGCGGCATCGTCACCGGCATACAACGCATCCACGCGGCGCACCGATCGATGGAGTCCAGTCAGCGTGCAGTGGAAGCCATGCGGCGCAACGTGGAATTCGGCACCGGCACGGAGTTCGAACTGCTCGACGCGCAAAACAACTATTACACGGCGCAGCGCGCCTACAACCAGGCCCGGTACGATTACTTGACGGCCGTGTTGACCCTCAAGCAGCAGGCCGGCCGCCTGACCGTGCAAGATCTCGTCGCCATTGACAATCTACTCATAGAGAGCGCCGCATGAGCATGCGTCTCTTACCCAAGGAACCCATCATGCTTCGCGATACATCCGCTCAGGATCGCGTGATCGAGCCGAAGAATCCTTTCAAGCGCCATCGCAAGCTCGTTCTCGTCGCGCTCGCCGGCATCGCCGCGCTGGCCGCGTTGATCCTCTTCCTGGCGCGCTATTCGGGCACCGGGGCTTCAGTCGATCGCGCTCGCGTGTCGATCGCCACGGTGGAGCGCGGCAACTTCGTGCGTGACATTGCCGCAGACGGCCAGGTTGTTGCTGCCGTCAGTCCGACGTTGTATGCCAATGCACTGGGAACGGTCACCCTGAAGGTGCATGCGGGCGACACCGTGGTCAAGGGTCAGGTGTTGGCGGTCGTCGACAGTCCCGACCTTACGGCGAAGATGTCGCAGGAGGAGGCGACTCTGGTGGGACTGCGCCTGGACTGGCAGCGTGCAACGCTCGAAGCAGATCACAAGCTCTCGCAGCTGCGCGACGCCTACAATCAGGCGGAGGTTGATCAGAAGACCGCGCAGCGCGAGCGTGATCGCAGCCGCAAGGCCTACGATCTCGGCTCCTACTCGGAATTGCAGGCCCTGAGAGCCGAAGACGCGCTGGAAAAGGCGCAGTTTGCCTACCAGCAGGCCAAGAGCACCTTTGATTCGCAGCCCAAGCAGAATCGCTTCGATATCGACAGCAAGAAGGCACTGCTCGATCGTCAACAATATCTGGTAGATGACCTCAAGCGCCAGGTTGACGGCCTGAACGTCAAGTCGCCGGTGGACGGTCAGGTAGGCCAGGTGCAAGTGGCGGACCGTGCCAGCGTTGCAAAGGACGCACCGTTGCTCACGGTGGTGGACCTGTCGGCCCTCGAGGTCGAGATCAAAGTGACGGAAAGTCTGGCGCGCGATCTGCGCTCGGGGATGACCGCTGATTTGGAAGGCGGCGGGCATCACTGGCAAGGCGTCGTCAGCGGCGTGTCGCCCGAAGTTGTTGCCGGCCAGGTCACCGCACGGCTGCGTTTCGGTGCCGAGAAACCTGCAGGCTTGCGGCAGAGCCAGCGCCTGTCGGTGCGTATCTTCATCGATCGGCGCGACAACGTTTTGATGGTCGATCGCGGGTCTTTCGTGGACCAAGAGGGCGGCGGCTTCGCCTACATCGTTCATGGAAATATTGCCGAGCGCCATCCGGTGCAGCTCGGCGCCGCCAGCATTGCCAAAGTCGAAATCCTGGAGGGCGTGTCGGTGGGCGACCAGATAGTCGTCTCCGGTACCGATGCGTTCAACGGCGCCCAGCGCGTCATCCTTAGTCACTGATTGAATCAACCCGTCCTAGAGGCCACACCATGCTTAGAATGACTCACCTCTCCAAAGCCTATCGCACCGAAGTCGTCGAGACATTCGCATTGCGCGATTTTTCGATCCATGTGCGTGAAGGCGAGTTCGTCGCGGTGACGGGCCCTTCCGGTTCCGGCAAAACCACGTTCCTGACCATCGCGGGGCTTCTCGAGGAGTTCAGCGGCGGTGAGTACCAATTGGACGGTGCCAATGTGCGCGGGCTGAATGACAATCAGCGCTCGAAGCTGCGCAACGAGAAGATCGGCTTCATCTTCCAGGCCTTCAATTTAATTGCCGATCTGAATGTGCAGGACAATATCGACGTGCCGCTGCGCTATCGCGGCTTCAACGGCGCGGAAAGACGCCGGCGCATCCAGGAAGCATTGGGCAGAGTAGGGCTGTCGGCACGCTCGCGGCACTATCCGGCGGAATTGTCCGGCGGCCAACAGCAGCGCGTGGCCATCGCCCGCGCACTCGCCGGATCCCCGCGGCTGCTGCTGGCGGATGAACCGACCGGTAATCTGGACACGCAGATGGCGCGCGGCGTGTTGGATCTGCTCGAGGAGCTGCACCGCGACGGCGCCACCATCGTCATGGTGACGCATGATCCGGAACTGGCCGTGCGCGCGCAACGCGAGGTTCATATCGTGGACGGTCAAGTGGTGGATCTGGCTGCCCAGCCCCGCTTGGTCGCTGCGGCAAATGCCAACACATAGGAGACTATCGTGTTCAATTACTATTTCGGTCTCGCACTGCGCAGCCTCAAGCGCAACATTGTGCTCACTGCACTGATGATTGCGGCGGTGGGCGTCGGTATCGGCGCTTCGATGACGACGTTGACCGTCTTCCGCGCCATGGATAACGATCCCATCCCGCAAAAGTCGCGTCAGTTGTTCACCGTGCAAATCGACAATTGGGGCCCTGATAACAAAAGCATCGTGCCCGGCGATGCGGAGCATTTTCAGCAACAGATCAGCTATATCGATGCGGTCGGGCTGATGAACGCCAAGGCGGCCCATCGGCAGAGCGCGATGTACAGAACAGGCGCAGCCCTGACCCCGGCGAATGCCGAGTTGCTGCCGTTTCAAGTGGATATCCGCGCAGCCTATGCGGATTTCTTCTCCATGTTCCAGACGCCCTTTGTGGTGGGCGGCCCGTGGAGCGGGGATGACGACAAGAATCACGCTGACGTCGCGGTGATTACGCAGAAGCTCAACGACAAGGTATTCGGCGGAGGCAACTCCGTCGGCAAGAGCATCAATCTCGACAATCACGAATTCCGAATTGTCGGCGTCTTAGGGCGCTGGGAGCCCATCCCGCAATTTTACGATCTCAACAACAATCAATACGGCGAGGGCTCCCAGATCTATGTGCCCTTCACGCGCGCCATTGATGGCCAAATGCCGAGTTGGGGCAACAATAACTGTAGCGGCGATCCAGTACAGCCCGGTTGGGAAGGACACTTGCGTTCCGAATGCGTCTGGATGCAGTTCTGGGCCGAACTGCCCACGACGACAGACGTCGCAGCGTATCGCGCCTTCTTGAACAACTACGCCGCGGACCAGCAGCGTTCCGGGCGCTTTCACTGGCCGGCACACACCCGGATCCGCGACGTGCGTGAATGGTTGGCTTATCAGCACGCGGTTTCGGACGAAGTTCGAATTCTCGTCTTGGTCAGTTTCAGCTTTCTCTTGGTCTGTTTGCTCAATGCCATGGGGCTGATGCTGGCTAAAATCATGGGCCGCGCCGGCGACATCGGCGTGCGCCGCGCGCTGGGTGCAAGCCGCAGAGCCATTTTCGGCCAGTGCCTGATCGAGGCCGGGGTCGTCGGACTGGCCGGCGGCCTGTTGGGGCTGGCATTGACGGCGCTGGGGCTCATCGGCCTGCGTTCGTTATTGTCTGAAGAGGTCAATCGTCTCACTCACTTCAGTCCCTCGGATATCACCATCGCGATCGTTCTCGCCGTGTTGGCAACCACGCTGGCCGGCCTCTATCCCACCTGGCGCGCCGCGCAAGTTCAACCGGCGTGGCAACTCAAGGCTCAGTAGGAGGCATCATGCAATTTCGTCCCATCATCTCAGCCATGCGCCGCAATAAGGTGGGCGCCATTCTGATTGCGGTGCAAATGGCGATCACGCTGGCAATACTCTGCAATGCCCTGTTCATCATCCAACAGCGGATTGCCTTGAGTAAGCGGCCGAGCGGCGCCGACGAAGCCAATGTTGTCGTGCTCGACAATCAATGGGTGGGCAATCTGCCCGATATCGCCGCGCGCCAGCAGGGAGACCTGGCAGCACTGCGATCCTTGCCGGGCGTTCAGGATGCATTTGCCACGAATAGCGTTCCCTTGACCGACAGCGGCTCGAGCACCGGCATCAGCCTGCATCCGGATCAGAAGACCGCCACGGCATCGGCTGCCTTGTACTTCGGCGACGAACATGCGATCGCAGCACTGGGACTGAAGTTGATCGCGGGGCGCAACTTCAATGCGGATGAAGTCACGGATAAGGCTGGCTACAACGACATCAAGCCGCCGGCTGCGGTCATCATCACCAAGGGACTGGCCGACAAGCTGTTTCCCAATGCGAATGCGGTAGGGCAGAGCATCTACGACGAACATCTCAAGGGCCAGGTCCCCATCATCGGGGTGGTCGATCGATTGCAGGTGCCGTGGGTGTCAGCGGGGGGATGGGGCAGCACGTTCAACGACAATTCCATAATTATGCCGTTTCGCCTCGTGATTCCGTATCCGATTCTATACGTCGTGCACGCGCAGCCTGGCCAGGCGGCGGCGGTGATTCAGGCGGCGCCGAAGAAGCTTTTTGACATCAGCCGCGCACGGGTCATTGGCAAGACCCGGCCCATGACGGCGTTGCGTACGGAGATCTATAGGAACGACAAAGGCTTGGTCGTGATTCTGGGGGTGGTTTGCGCGGCGTTGTTGGCCGTCACCGCGTTCGGAATCGTCGGACTGACCAGTTATTGGGTGGCACAACGCCGGCGTCAGATCGGTATCCGCCGCGCCCTCGGTGCGACGCGCAATGCCATCATCCAATACTTCCAGACCGAGAATCTCTTGATCGCCGGCGCGGGCGCGGCGATCGGGGTTGCCTTGGCGGTGTCGCTGAATCTGTGGATGGTGAGTGCCTTTGCCATGCAGCGTTTGAACACCGGATACGCCCTGATCGGCGCGGCCGTGGTGATGCTGCTCGGACAAGCCGCCGTGCTGTGGCCGGCCTTGAAGGCTGCATCCATTCCGCCGGCATTGGCGACGCGCGCCGCTTGAGTCCAAGGCGCGCCCAATGTTTCGCTACTATTTTCGACTAGGGATTCGCAGCCTGCGGCGGAATATCGTGTTGACGGGTTTGATGATCGCGGCCATCGCGGTCGGCATCGGCGCGTGCATGACGGCGTTGACCGTGTTTCGCGCCATGTCGGGCGATCCGATACCGCAGAAATCGCAGCAGCTGTTCGCGCCGCAGATCGATAACTGGGGACCGGACAAGCACAGCGGCGGACCTCCCGACCGGCTGGAGCCCCAGCTCAGCTATACCGACTTGTTGGGATTGATGAAGGCACGCGCCGGCAAACGCCAAAGCGGCATGTACGCATCGCTGCAATCGTTGCGTCCGGCCAACTCTGCGCAAAAGCCGACCAAGGTGCTTGTCCGCGCGGCTTACACCGATTTCTTCCCGATGTTCGATACGCCATTCAAGTATGGCGGTCCTTGGACCGCGTCGGATGATGAAGCGCGCTCCGCGGTGGTGGTGCTTACCAACGACATGAACGACAAACTGTTCGGCGGCACCAACAGCGTCGGCAAGACCATCCGTCTGGACAACGAGCCCTACACCGTCAGCGGTGTGCTGGATGAATGGCGGCTTCTACCGCGCTTTTACGACTTGGCCATCCGGCCATTCGGCGACGGCGACGCAATATTCACGCCGTTCACGCGCGCCATCGACAAGCACATGGGCAACACCGGCAGCACCCAGTGTAATGGCGACCTTGATCCCGGCTGGGAGGGGCGTCTCAAATCCGACTGCGTTTGGCTGCAGTTCTGGGTGGAATTGCCGACGCAGACGGACGTGCGAAAATACCGCGCGTTTCTCAATAACTACGCAGCCGAGCAGCAGAGGTTGGGCCGGTTCCATTGGCCGCCGCATACGCAATTGCGCGATGTGCAGCAATGGCTGCGATACCGCAATGTGGTGCCCAGCGAAGTGCGCATCCTGATCTTGGTCTCATTCGGATTTCTCTTGGTTTGCTTGATGAATGCCATGGGCCTGATGCTGGCGAAAATCATGGGACGCGCGGGCGATATCGGCGTGCGCCGCGCCCTGGGAGCCAGCCGCGCTGCCATCTTTGCGCAGTGTCTGATCGAGACGGGCGTGGTGGGACTCGCCGGCGGAATACTCGGGCTGCTGCTGACGGCGCTGGGTTTATGGGCCGCGCGTTCATTACTGACCAAGGAATTCGTAGCTCTGGCCCATCTTGATTGGGCGGATACGGGCCTTGCCGTGCTGCTTGCAGTGGGAGCCACGCTACTGGCGGGGCTTTATCCCACTTGGCGGGCGGCGCACGTGCAGCCGGCGTGGCAGCTCAAAGCACAATAGGGGGTGCGATGGAAATGCGACCGATTCTCTCCGCCATGCGCCGTAACAAATTCGGCGCGTTGCTCATCGCCACGCAGATGGCGGTCACCCTGGCGTTTCTGGCCAATGCCCTCACGCTGGTCGAACAGCGCATTGCCTGGAGCGACAGGCCCACGGGACTGGACGAAGCCGATATCTTCATGATCCATACCGAGATGGTCGATCACCCAAACGATCTTGCTGCGCGTCAGGCAGCCGACGTCGATGCATTACGCACCCTGCCCGGGGTGGCCGATGCCTACCCAACCAACATGTACCCGTTGGAAGGGGGCGGATGGATCGAGACCGTCAACCTGACCGCCGATCAAAAAACGCCGACGGCGTTTACCGCACACTACATGGGGGACGAGCACGCCCTGCACACCATGGGCCTCACGCTGATCGCCGGGCGCAATTTTTCCGCCGACGAGATCGCCAATCGCACGGACAACGATCTCCCGCCACCGAGCGGGTTCATCATTTCCAAGGTCCTGGCGGCCAAGCTCTTTCCCAACGGCGATGCGCTCGGCAAACCCATTTTTGTCGAGAATACTAGACCCGTTCCCATCATGGGCATCGTCGATCGCCTGGAGGGACCAATGACCATCGCGACCGGTTTGTACAGTACTTTTTCCGAGAATTCCGTCTTGACGCCCTACCGGCTGATCGGCGAATCCGGCGTTTACATGGTGCGCGCACAACCGGGGCAACGCGATGCCGTCATGAAGGCCGCGGAGACCAAACTCTTCGCCCTGAACGAGAATCGAATCATCCAGTCCCGGTCCATGGAGCAAGTTCGCGCTGATGCCTACCGTGGCGCTCATGGACTCATCGTGCTCTTGAGCGCGATTTGCGCCGCACTGCTGATCGTGACCGCATTTGGCATCATCGGCCTGACCAGCTACTGGGTGGCGCAGCGCCGGCAACAGATCGGAATTCGCCGGGCGCTGGGCGCTACACGGCAGGCCATCGTGCGTTATTTTCAAACCGAGAATTTCATGATTGCGGCGGCGGGCGCCGCGATCGGCATCGCCTTCGCCATCGCGCTGAATCTATGGATGGTGCGCAGTTTCCAAATGGTGCGCATGGATAACAGCCGCGCCGTCGTCGGCGCCGTCATCATCGTGCTGCTCGGCCAGTTTGCGGTCATATGGCCGGCGCTACGCGCGGCATCCATTCCTCCCGCCCTGGCGACGCGCGGCGGATGACCTAAGAATGGGCCCGGGTGTGATTTTGTGTGGGTGTGATTCCGCGTTGCACCCGTTAACATGGGTCTACCAATGCGTACCGTACTGATCATCGATGATAATCCGGCAGTGGCCCAGGCACTGTCGCTGCTGTTCAGCCTGCATGACATTCGAACGCTTACGGCCTTCACGCCGCAGAAGGGTTTAGGGTTGCTGGCGCACGAGCGGGTCGATCTGGTCATCGCCGACATGAATTTCACCGCCGATACCACCTCGGGACAAGAAGGCGCGGCCCTGTTCCGGGCGTTACGGGCTCACCAGCCCGATTTACCCGTGGTCTTGCTGACCGCGTGGACCCATTTGGAATCCGCGGTGCAATTGGTGAAGGCGGGCGCGGCGGACTATATCGGCAAGCCCTGGGACAATGACAA
>Ga0210406_10001384_pt1 | contig 29587 bp, 19 predicted proteins | sample IncBWC30MmetaG_FD_155454 | JGI IMG/M metagenome (GOLD analysis project Ga0210406, IMG submission 155454) | Forest soil microbial communities from Barre Woods Harvard Forest LTER site, Petersham, Massachusetts, United States - Inc-BW-C-30-M | ecosystem: Environmental > Terrestrial > Soil >... | reverse complement strand
TCCAGCTTGGGCTGGTAGGCGCAGAAGGTGTCCATGGCGGCGACCCGGCGGACCGGGGCATCCAGCTCCTCGAAGAGCTCGTCGGCAATGCGGGCGGCGATTTCGGCGCCGTAGCCCCAGCTAAGGGTGTCTTCGTACGCCACTATAACGCGGTGGGTTTTTCGAACGGTGGCGGCGATGGCTTCCCAATCATAGGGCGATAGCGATCGCAAATCGACGATTTCAACTGAAATGCCCTCACGTTCGAACTGGGCTGCAGCGACTTCCGCGCGATGCACCAAAGCGCCGTAGGTGATGATGCTGAGGTCGCTGCCCTCTTTCACCGTGCGGGCTTTGCCGAAGGGAATCGTAAAGTCGGGGCCGGGGTTTTCTGAGCGGTTGTAGGGCTGGCGGTAGAGGTGCTTGTGTTCGAGGAACATGACCGGGTCGTCGCAGCGGATGGCGGTGCGCAAAAGACCGGCGACGTCCAGCGCCGTGGAAGGCATGACAACGCGCAGGCCGGGGCAATGGGTGAAAATCGATTCGCCACTCTGGCTATGATAGACCCCTCCACCGGTGAGGTAGCCGCCGATGGGCACGCGGAGGACTACGGGCGCCTTGAAGGCGCCATTCGAACGCCAGCGCATCACGCAAAGCTCATCGCGAATCTGCATCATGGCCGGCCAGATGTAGTCAAAAAACTGGATTTCCGCGACGGGTTTTAAGCCGCGAGTCGCCATCCCGAGGGCACGGCCGACGATGCTGGCTTCGGCGAGGGGAGTATTGAAGACGCGGTCGCTGCCGAACTTGCGCTGCAAGCCTGCGGTGGCTTTGAAAACGCCGCCCTTGCCCTTGACGTTTTTAAGTTGGTCTTCGCGGCTGGCGTCAGCGACGTCTTCGCCGAAGATAGTGATACGTTCGTCGCGAGCCATTTCGTCGGAGAGGGTGGCCGCGACCATTTCGACCATGGTCTTTGGCGCGCCGTGCAATTTTGGCTCGGCTTGGAACGCGGAGGATGTCGGATCGATGTCCGTCGAATATACGTTGATTTGAATGGAATCGACGGAAGGCTCTTCGGCGGCAAGGGCCTGGTCGGCGGCGTCGCGCACTTCGGTGTCAATTTCCGCTTCGAGGCTTTCGATCTGCTTCTGGTCGAGGATGCCTTCGCGCACGAGGAAGAGGGCAAACTTGGAAACTGGATCGCGGCGCGCCTCGTCTTCGCGTTCCTCGGCGGACTTGTAGAGTTTTTCGTCGTCGGAAAGCGAGTGCGAATAGGGGCGTGTGACATGCGCGTGGATCAGCGCGGGGCCGCGGCGTTCGCGGCAATACTGCACTGCTTCCTTGCAAACGGAGTAGCTTTCGATGGGATTGGTGCCATCGCATTCGGCCACGTGAAGGCCGGGAAAACTTCGGACGAGTTTCGAGATGCTCCCGCCGGCGGTCTGCACTTCCACAGGAACGGAGATAGCGTAGCCGTTGTCTTCCACCAGATATAGCAGCGGAAGTTTCTTGCCGCAGGCGACGTTCAAGGATTCCCAGAATTCGCCTTCGCTGGTCGCCCCGTCGCCGCTCGAAACGTAGACAATTTCGTCGTGCTCGTGATGGACGTGCTCGCCGAGAGGCGCTTTCTTCGCTTGAGCGAGCGCCTTGGGGCGGCCTTCGTAATAAAGAGTGGCTTCGGCGGCACCCACGGCTTGCACGAACTGGGTGCCGGTGCAGGAGGACTTGCTGACGATGTTCAGCTTGGGCTGGCCCCAATGGGAAGGCATCTGGCGGCCACCGGAGCTGGGATCGTCCTTCGCGCCTACGGCTGCAAGAAGCATCTCCAATGGAGTTACCCCGAGCATGAGGCAAAGCGCGCGGTCGCGGTAGTAGGGATAAATCCAATCGACCCCGGGCCGGAGGAATAGGCCCATGGCGGCGCAAACGCCTTCGTGGCCGGCGCTAGAAATCTGGAAATAGATTTTGTTCTGGCGCTTCAGCTGGATTTCGCGGTCGTCGAGCCGCCGCGAAAGGAACATCGTGCGGTAAATGCGAATCAGCGTTTGGTGATCGAGGCCGTGAACCTTGGGGGCGTCCAGCTTTGCCAGTTTGACGCGGGTTTGTAGCGCCATTCGTTGCCCTCGAGTCGGAATTCGGAAGTGCGCCCTTGCGGAATTCAATTATAGCGGAATCCCGCTAATTTCAGTCCAAATTGGTGCATTGGCCTAGACGCTGTGGCGGCGGGTTTACAGCCAATTTGGCCTCGAATCTCAAATCCAGAAAACGCGTGCAGCGTCAATTTACTCCAGCGTCTCAAATTGCTTGTCCGTCGATGCGAATTCCGGATCATTGTGATGGACGACTTTCGGTGAAGCGCTCTTGAACGGCTCTTCGGACGGAATGCGGTCCAGCCAGCGCTGTTCGGAAAGCTTTTCGTGCGAGGAAAAATACAACCGGACGAGAAGGCTGACCTTCCCGTTGGCGGCCGGAGACGACTTTTCGGCTGGCGGCGCGCTTGATTTAGCGGAGGCGGCTTTGCCCTTGGCCTTTTCCGCTGATTTTCCTTTGGATTTCTCCGGTGGCGCAGCGCTTGCGGCGGGCTCAGGCTTTGGAGTGGGTTCTACAACTGCGCTCTGGGGGCGGTCCACTTTGTACTGGAGTTTCTTGTCGAGGCGGAAGGCTTGCCTCCAGCCATCCAGCTTGTGGCGGGCCTGCTGCGCTTTTTCCTCGTCGGTGCCAAAATCGAATCGAATGTAGCTGTGAGCCATGAATCGAGTTTGCGACGCGTCGCACTCTAAGTCAAGATGGCGAGGACCGCGAGAGTTGGCATCGGACACCGCCAATTCGGCAGGCCTGGGCCAAAAACAGGAGTACCTGTCGTAGAATGAACTGGCTGGGGTGCAGCCGGATTTAGTACGGCTTGTAAACTATGGCGTTTCACGCTATAGTGTTCGGCGATAGAGTTTGGCAGGGGTACGAAATGCATACGGCACGTCAAAATCGACGGCGTTCACTCTCCGCAAGCATCTGCCTGCTCGTGGTCGTTTTGCTTTACGCGCCACTTGCGGGAGCAGTTTGGACAGCGTATCAATCCGCGTGCTGCACGACCGGTCAGTGCCCGATCGCCGCCCACCATCATCAGAAGGCTCCCGTTGCGCCAGCGAATCACATGGATTGCGGGCATGACATGCCGGGAATGATGGTCTGCGCGATGTCTTGCTGCCACGATTCTGATCGCTCGTTGCTTGCTTCGGTTGCCTTTGTGCTGCCTCCACCCATGGCGGCAGCGATGGTGACAGCCGTCAAGTCACCGATTGAGTTCGCGAAGCCATTCGATTTTCCGCGTTCTCTTGAACCAGTTTCTCCCCCTCCCCGTTTCGTCTTTGCGGCCGCCTGACGCGCCGCTTTTTTCCCTCACGTTTGCTGACCAACCCGAGCTGCGGCTTGCATGCCGCACGGTAAATCCTATTGGGGAGAAATCTTGTCATGCGCAGAACTTGGTTTTGTGTACTTTTTGTTTTGGCTTTTGCCGGAGCGAGCTTGGCCACGGTATTTGGCACTGTGCGCGGTATCGTTCACGATCCTCAGCACCGGCCGGTTTTTGGAATACAAGTGGACCTAAAAGCAAAGACATCAGAGTTCACGCTGAGCAGCCGCACGGACGACTCGGGACAGTTCCACTTTGATGCGGTGCCCCTTGGCGAATATACGGTCGCGATCTCGGATCCGACGTTCGTAGCGGACCTGCAGAGCGTCGCGGTTCTCTCCGGCACGGCACCGATCCTGCATTTTGAACTGCGACTTCCCACTCAGAACGAAACAGTGGTTGTCTCAGCTGGCGCGGGACAGACCGAGACCGTTACGCCCACGACTCTCGTCGACCGCATGCAAATCCAGGAAACGCCCGGGGCTTCGCGCGCCAACAGCCTCGCGATGATCACCAACTACGTCCCCGGCGCCTATTTCACTCATGATCAGTTGCACGTCCGCGGTGGACACCAAGTGAGCTGGCTGATTGACGGAGTTTCGATCCCCAACACCAACATTGCCAGCAATCTCGGGCCGCAGATCGATCCCAAAGACATCGATACTCTGGAGACGCAGCGCGGCAGCTACTCCGCCGACTACGGCGACCGCACCTACGGCGTATTCAATGTGTCCCCGCGCACTGGCTTCGAGCGCAACAACGAAGCCGAGCTCGTCCTTTCGGCCGGCAACTTCTATCAAACCGACGATCAGCTCAACTTCGGCGGCCACAGCAACCGCTTCGCCTATTACGCCAGCTTGAACGCCAACCGTACCAATCTCGGCTTGCAGACTCCGACATCCGCGGTGATCCACGACGCCGCGAATGGTTATGGTGGGTTTATCTCTCTGATTTACAACGCGGATTCGCAGGATCAGTTGCGCTTTGTTGCCCAAGCGCGGCGTGATTTTTACCAGGTGCCGTTCGACCCAAACAACCCGCTAATTGATCCTGGCACGATGCTGCGCGACGTCAACCGCGAAAACGATTCCTTCGCCACTTTCTCCTGGGTGCGCACGTTCAGCCCGGGGCTGGTGCTGACTGTTTCACCGTTCTTTCACTACAACAGCGCCGACTACGCCAGTGATCCAAACGATTTCCACAGCGCCGCGACCCAAAATCGCTCCTCGAAATACGAAGGCGGGCAGGCGACCATCTCCTGGATCAAAGGGCGCAATAACGCGCGCCTCGGTTTCTACAGCTTCGCCCAACAGGATGCTCAATTCTTCCATGTGGCCTACAACGATGGCAGTGGCACAATCTCGCCACTGTCACAGAATCCCGACGGCAGCCTCATCGCGGTTTACGCCGAAGACCAATTCAAAGTCACTTCATGGCTGACGCTCAACGGCGGGTTGCGTCAGACTCACTTTTCCGGCGGCGTGGTTGAAAATGCCACTAGTCCACGAGCCGGCGCTTCCTTACGAATCCCCAAGCTAAATTGGGTGCTCCGTGGCTTTTACGGCCATTTCTATCAGGCGCCACCCCTGGGCACGCTGTCTGGGCCTGCCCTAAACGACATCCAACTCCAGCAGGGGCTTGATTTCGTGTCCCTACATGGCGAGCGGGACGAAGAGCATCAATTCGGAGTCACTATTCCCTTCAAAGGCTGGGTCTTGGACGCGGACAACTTTCTGACTCGCGCGACGAACTTCTTCGACCACAACAGCCTGAATAACTCCAATGTCTTCTTCCCTGTCACTGTGCAGGGCGCGCGAATTAATGGTTGGGAGGTGACGCTCCGCTCGCCACGGATCCGCAATCGCGCGCAGTTCTATCTCACCTATTCGAATCAATTGGCGCTCGGCCGCGGCTGCGTCGTCGGAGGCCTCATCGGTCCTTGCCCTACTCCGCCACCGGGATATTTCTTCCTCGACCATGACCAGCGCAATACGCTGCATCTCGGCGGGCAATACACGTTGCCTTGCCGTGCTTACGTCTCAGCAGACGTTTACTTCGCCTCGGGATTCTCCAACAGCAATCCGAATATCCCCGGCGATCATCTCTCGCCTCACACCACGTTCGACCTTTCTCTCGGCAAGAGTCTCGGTGAACGATTCTCCGTCAACGTACAGAGCATCAACGTCGCCAACCGCCGCGTCCTGCTGGATAACAGCTTTACCTTTGGAGGGACACATTACTTGAATCCGCGGGAAATTTTTGTGCAACTGCGCTATCGTTTCCGCTACTGATTTTACAGGACGGATTGGAGCGACGTTGCGTATAGCGTTGATCGCCATTTTTGGCGCTGTTGGAACGCTGGCGCGCTACGGACTGCAGGGCCTCGTGCAAGTCCGCACGGCGAGCACGTTTCCGTATGGAACTCTGCTGGTCAACTTGTCCGGGTGCTTCCTGCTCGGATTGATCGGGCAATTCACGCTCAATCGCATGGTGATTTCGCCAGATTGGCGCGTGGCTATCGCTGTCGGCTTTTTCGGCGGATACACGACGTTTTCTAGTTTTGGCTGGGAAACCGCCAAAATGTTGGAAGACGGAGAGTGGGTGCGCGCTTCGGCCTACGTAGGGGCAAGTATTGTCGTCGGCCTGCTCCTGAGCGTCGCGGGAATCCGGCTGGCCAACAAATTCTAGTCAGTGTTGCAGGGCAGAGATTCACGAGCTACCAGTCAACAATCACTGTTCAGCAGTCACGAGGTTCACCCATGACCCACGAAAAATTTGAAGGCGAGCGCACGCTGATGCGCATCCACCTCGGAGAATCGGATAAATGGCACGGCAAGCCCCTCCACGAAGCCATCGTCGAGATGCTGCGCAAAGACGGCTTCTCAGGCGCGACAGTCTTGCGCGGGGTCGGCGGTTATGGCGGCTCCAGCGTCTATCACACCGACAAACTGCTCCGCCTCTCGCAAGACCTCCCTATCATCCTGGAAGTCATCGAGTCAGTTGAGCGGATCGAAAAAATTCTCCCCCGCCTCGACGAAATGGTCGATGGCGGCCTGATCACGCTAGAAAAGGTCCGCGTCATCCTCTACCGGGCCGCCAAGAAGTAACCGGGGAGGGGGGCGGAGACTACCAAAACCGCGTAATCATGTTTTTCGTTCCGGCCCAACGATAAAACAAGACAAGATTTGCAACGGCGGCGAAACCCCGAAGCGACGAGAAGTAGAAGTCGTTTAGGTCCTCACCCGTTCGAGGCACACCGGACCTCACGAGATCGACGACTACGAACGGCAGGCTCAGCGACCACATCACAAGAAAAAGGTAGATGATTACCCGGAAGTCCGACTCTACTTTCAGTTTCTTCACGACGAAGTAGCTGCAAGCGATCAGTTCCAAACCAAGAATGGCGACAAAGATCGCCGGGAACGGCTCGACTGCAAGCGCGGTTCCCCCGCAGGGCCCCGCACTCACATTGACCGCGAGAACAGAACCAAACAAGATCATGATGACGCTGATGGCCTGTCTAAAGAAACTCGCGAGGACATCGGCCAAACGGTTTTGCACTGCGCTTTCCCCTTCTGGCATTGTGCTTCAGGGAGTAAGTTAGAAGCGCGAAACCACTCTCGAGCACATCTAAACTGTTAACTGTAAACTGACAACTGTAAACTACTCGTCCATGCCCGACACTCCAGAAAAACAAACCTGGCTCAATCGCACCGTTCTCGGCGTCGGCCTTACGAGCCTCTTCAGCGACTGGAGCCACGAAACCGCGACGGCCGTGCTGCCGGCGTTCCTGGCGGCGATCGGCGCAGGTCCGGTCTGGCTTGGCGCCATCGAAGGCATTTCTGACGGACTCTCCAGCTTCGCAAAGCTGGCCTCGGGCCATTTCACCGACCGCTTGAAACGGAGGAAGCCTCTCGCCGTCTTTGGCTACGCCTTCACCGCGCTGGCGACTGCGTCGTTCGCCTTCGCCACGCACGCGTATCAAGTGCTTTTCGCCCGCGCCGCCGCCTGGCTGGGCCGCGGCGTGCGCTCGCCTGCGAAGAAAGCTCTGCTTGCGGCCGACACCCCGCCCGGCGCCTACGGCCGCGCCTTTGGCCTCGAACGGCTCATGGACACGGTCGGGGCCATCGCCGGCCCCCTTACAGCGCTTTGGCTCCTAGAAGCCCCCGGCCATTCCTATAGCAAAGTCTTTCTTTGGACACTTCTGCCAGGTCTTATTGCAGTGGCGTGCTTCTGGCTTCTCGTTCGCGAACGCCCGACCGGGCCGAAACCTCCCCGCTCCTTCCTATTCGGGCTAAAAGCCCTCCCGCCGGCGTTCCGCCGCCTGCTGATGGCCGTCGGAATATTCGGCGCTGGCGACTTCTCGCACTCTCTCCTCATTCTCTATGCCACGCGCATGCTCATGCCCTCTTACGGCATGGCGCGGGCCGCCAGCGTGGCCGTCGGCCTCTATACGCTCCACAACGTCTGCTCGGCAGGCTCCGCTTACGCAAGCGGCTGGCTGAGCGACCGAGTATCCCGTCGCAAAGTAGTTCTTGCCGCAGGCTACGCCCTCGCAGGAGTCACTGCAATTCTCCTGTGCACCGGAACGCATTCCCTGTGGCTACTCGCACTGATTTTTGTCCTCGCGGGTCTCTACGTCGGCACGGAAGAACCTCTTGAGGACTCCCTCGCCGCCGAGCTCGTCCCCAAAGAACAGCACGGCATGGCCTTCGGCACACTCGCCGCTGTCAACGCCGTCGGCGATTTTGCTTCCAGCCTCATGGTCGGCTCCCTGTGGAGCGCTTTCGGCGTCCAGACTGCTTTCGCTGGCTCCGCGCTGCTCTTTGTCATCGGTGCTATATTGATTCTCCGGCTTCGCTGAGGTTTTCTTTGGGACTTCGCCATGCCCGACGACTCCAAACCCACTCCCCGCGACTTTCTCGCCGTCGAGCGGACTTTTCTCGCGTGGATTCGCACGGGGCTGGCTCTTATGGGGCTTGGCTTCGTGCTCGCGCGCTTCGGGATATTCTTGAGGGAGTTCAGCCTCATTCAGCCCAGTCTTCCACCGCCATCATCCGGCCTCTCCCTGTGGTTTGGTACCGCGCTGATCTTTCTCGGTGTGCTCGTCTGCCTGCTCTCGCTGGTCCGTTATCGGATGCTATTGCAGCAACTTAAGGAGTCCGAGGCCATGCTCTCGCGGCCCTCAACGCTGGCCATGATGGCCGCCCTGGTCCTCGCCATCCTCGGCGCGGCGATGGCCATTTATCTGATTTCTGTCAAACCTATCGCCGGGGATAATTCATCTAAGCCTCGGGAGATTTCCATGGCACCTAATCCTGAACAAGGCATTGTTCGTATTCCCAGCAAACTTTCCGTCGACGAAACCGTTGCGCGCCTGCAAACCATCCTGCAAGCCAAAGGCGTCAAGCTCTTTACCATCGTCGACCATAGCGGCGAAGCTGCCAGCGCCAGCCTGAAAATGCCCAACACCAAGCTGCTCATCTTCGGCAATCCCAAAGCCGGCACGCCGCTGATGCTTGCTTCACCCAGCGTGGCGCTGGATCTGCCGCTGAAAATCCTCGTCGCCGAAGACGCCGCCGGCAAAGTCTGGATCACCTACAACGCCCCCACCTATCTCCAGGCGCGCCACAATCTTCCGGCCGAACTGCTCCCCAATATCGCCGTCATCGAATCACTTGCCGCCAAAGCCTCCGAATAAACACTTTTCGCAGGGGAGCTTGGCGACCCTGTGTTCTCTTGTGTTAAATCCCACATTTTCCATATTGCACTCTAAAACACCGCATGCTACCGTGAGCGAATAAAAGGCGAATTGACTGAAGCTTGAGCTTCAGGCCTGAGGCCTTTCTGGAGCTACTTTTCATGTCGGAATCGCTGGCTGTTCGTAGATCGGGCATCCCAACGTCGCTTACCCGCGTCCACGAAGTCCTCGACGCCTTTGCCGAACGCGACTACAACGGCGAACTCTTGACTGCCGTACGCCATTTTCCAGCGCGCGAGGCCCAGTGGGCGGACTTCCCCGCTTGGGTGCATCCCGACCTTGCCGCCGCCTACGCTGCCAAGGGCATCCGCCGCCTGTACACGCATCAAGCCGAAGCATCCGAAGCCGTTCACGCCGGGAAAAACGTCGTCATTGTCACGCCGACGGCTTCCGGCAAAACTCTCTGCTACAACTTGCCGGTATTGAACGCGACGCTCGAAAACTCCGACAGCCGCGCGCTCTACCTTTTTCCGACCAAGGCCCTCGCGCAAGACCAACTCGCTGAACTCCACGACCTCAACCAGCGCCTCGAGAATCGCTTCGGCGTTTTCACGTATGACGGCGACACACCCGCTGACGCCCGCCGATCCATTCGTGAAAAAAGCCACATCGTCCTGACCAATCCGGACATGCTGCACACCGGTATCCTGCCGCATCACACACGCTGGACGCGCTTGTTCGAAAATCTCCGCTACATCGTCCTTGATGAGCTGCACACCTACCGAGGTGTCTTCGGCAGCCACTTGTGCAATGTGCTGCGCCGCCTTCGCCGAATCGCCCGCTTCTACGGCCGCGATCCGCAATTTATCTGCTGCTCGGCAACCATCGCCAATCCCGGGGAGCTCGCTTCACGCCTTCTCGAATCCGAAGTCGAAGTCCTTAATGCCAACGGCGCTCCTGCCGCGGAGAAGACTTTCGTTTTCTACAATCCGCCCGTTGTGAATCGCGCGCTGGGCATCCGCCGCAGTTACATCAATGAATCCTCACGAGTCGCGCAGGAATTCCTGAAACGCGATCTGCAGACCATGGTCTTCTCCAATTCCCGCTTGCAGACCGAAATTCTTTTGACCTATTTGCAGCAAGCGAATCCGCAGTTGCCAGGCAAGCCGGAAACAATTCGCGGTTATCGCGGCGGCTATCTGCCGAACGAGCGCCGCGAAATCGAACGCGGCCTGCGTGATGGGAAAATCCGCGGCGTGGTTTCGACCAGCGCGCTGGAACTCGGCATTGATGTCGGCTCGCTCGATACAGTCGTTATGGCCGGATATCCCGGCACTATCGCCGCCACCTGGCAACGCGCCGGCCGCGCTGGACGCCGCAGTGGAAGCTCGTGTGCCGTGTTGGTGGCTTCCTCGTCCCCGCTTGATCAATTCATCGTTCGCCACCCGGATTATTTCTTCGGCAACACACCGGAGCACGCCTTCATCCAACCCGACAATCTGGAAATTCTGATCAATCATCTGAAGTGTGCCGCCTTCGAATTGCCCATCTCTCCGAACGATAAATTTGGCGATGTCGATCTCCCCGATCTTTGCGCGCGGCTCGTCGAAGCTGGCTATCTGCACTTAGCGAGAGACAATTATCACTGGACACAGGAAGCATATCCCGCCGACACCATCAGCCTGCGCTCCGTCACCAGCGACAATTTTGTGATCGTCGACATCACCGGAGCGCCCAGCGTGATCGGCGAAATCGATTTTCCCAGCGCGCTGGTCTTTCTCCACGAAAAAGCCATCTACATTCATGGTGGCCAGCAACACCACGTCGAACACCTGGATTTCAAGGAGCGCAAAGCCTACGTCAAGCGCATCGACGTCGACTACTACACCGACGCCGTCCGCTACACCCAAGTCCGTCCTCTGGAAATTGCCGCCACCGAACACTGTGCGGGCGGCCAGCGAGCCGAACACTCGTATTCCCACGGCGATGTCCTCGTCCGTTCCCAAGTCGTAGGCTTCAAAAAAATAAAATTCTTCACCAACGAAAACATCGGCGACGGCAAACTCGAGCTTCCCGAAAACGAAATGCACACGACGTCCTACTGGATTACTCTCGAGCGCCCGCTCCTCGACTCCCTTCCCTTCACCGTAAGCGAGCGCCAGTCCGGGATGTTCGGCCTGCTCTACGCCCTCGAATCTGTCGCCACCCTCCTCCTCATGTGCGATAGCCGCGACCTTGGCACAGCCATCGGCGAGCGCCCACCCGCTCCTGAGTCCAACTCCTCCGCAGTAGCGGCGCAGCACGCTGCGCCACAACTCGGCACGATTGACGATTTCACGCCAACGCGCACGCAAGACGCCCTAACCTCTAACGCCAAAGAGTTCTTCGAACCAAATCTCTACCTCTTCGACGCCTACCCCGGCGGCATTGGCTTCTCCGAACCTCTCTTTCGAACGCACACTCTCCTGGTGCAAAAAACTCGTGAGCTCATCACCGCGTGCTCCTGCGAACAAGGCTGCCCCTCGTGTGTCGGCCCCGCTGGCGATCTCGCCCCCCGTGCTAAAGAAGCTGCGCTGGCCATCCTCGACAGGTTGTGTGCATAGATGTCCGCAGGTTCCGACAAATTCTCGCGTCTCTCCGCGCTGAAGCCCACTCGGTCAATCGCCGCGCGCCCCGTCGCCATTCGAACACCCGGCGAAGAAGATGCCCTCGGCCGTTTACTGGGCGCTGGAGTAGCCACCAATCATTTTGGCGAGCACCTCGCCATTCGAAACTGGTTCTCCACTCCCGAATTTGCCGAACCTTCTCCCACAACTCTCGAATTGCTTTCCCGCACACGCGACGAATTGGTCTCGCGCAAAACTCGCGCAGCCCTTAAAGATCCGGAAAAATGGCTTTTCCTCGATACAGAAACGACCGGCCTGGCCGGGGGAACCGGCACGTATGCATTTCTAATTGGTCTCGCGTGGTGGGATGCGAGCGGATTGCAAGTCGAGCAATTCTTTATGCGCGATTTTTCGGAAGAACACTCGCTCTTGCAGGAATTATCTCAGCGCGTAGCCGAGCGGCCGGTGCTCGTCACCTTCAACGGGAAATCCTTCGACTGGCCGCTGCTCGAGAGCCGTTTCACAATGACCCGCTCCATCGCCGTGCCTAAGCTGGCAGCGCATCTTGACCTGCTGCATCCAGCTCGCGCGCTGTGGAAGCTGCGCCTTGGTTCCGTGCGGCTCGTGGAACTGGAGCGCCACATCCTCGACGCGCCGCGTCTTGGCTGGCATCGCGAAAACGATGTTTCTTCCGCGCTCATCCCGCAATTTTATTTTGATTATTTGCGCGGCGGACCTGCCGAGCCGCTGGCCGGTGTCGTGCGGCACAATCAGATGGATTTGCGCGGGCTCGCCGCGCTCTTCGGCAAAATCAATGAAATGCTTTCCGAATCATCCGGCGCCGCAAACGGAGTCGAAAGCCTCGACCTCTTTGGGCTTTCAAGATTCTTGCAGCGCCGCGGCGAAGACGATCGCGCGCATTCCGCTTGCTCACAGGCCTTGGCGATTGGGCTGCCGGCCGAATTCCGCCCAAAGGCGCGCCGTGAGCTTGCCCAATTGGCCAAACGTCGCGGCGAGCACGCTCAAGCCGCAGAGATCTTGCTGGAAATCGTCGCTGACCCACACGACGGCATTCACGCCTGCGAACAACTGGCCATTTATTACGAACGCCACGTCAAAGACCCGATTAAAGCCGTTCAAATTTCCGAACTGGCAATCGCTACGTTGCGGCGTCAGCGCGCCACCTCGCGCGACCCTCTGATTGCAACGCGGTCTGGACGGCTGGAGCAGAAATTCCTGCAGCGCCTCGCACGCCTGGAGAAAAAAACGCCGCCGTCTTCTCCGGCACGGCCCCAACGTGCTCGGGCGGCTGCGGCGTCAAAGGCCAGTTCAGCTCTTTGGTGAAGGCATCGAAGGTCTTGCGAGTCGCGCCTTCCAAGGTCACGCACTCATTTCCCAAACAATCCAGGAATACGCCACCATCCGGAGTATCGAATGAAAAAAAGTTCGGACGGCGAAGCAAATTTGAGCGCTCCGCGTATTTCTTCTCCAGCGCTTCCGAATATTGGCCGAAGAACCGCACGGTGTGCTCTTCGCTATCCAGATGTAGCCGCGTCGCCAAAACAAGCTTCTTGGTTTGTTTCTGCTCGAACACCGCGTAACGATCGCCATCCCACGCCGCTGCCAGCGTCTTCGCCCGGTCCTCCTCCAGGAATTGTTTCAGCACTTCTTTCCAGCCGTACTCGCCCATGATATTTTCATCGAGCTTTGTCCAGTTGCTGCCGAGCAATTTCTCCAGCGCCGGCAACACCACCGTCTTAGGAATTCTTCCCGAACGGTACAGCGCCGGGTGTAGGATCTGCTGCGTGGAAACCGGAGGCTTCTCAAACACACCCGGAAGCGCCGCCCATCCTGTATTTCTCATGATCGCCGCCGAAAAAGACAGCCCGCCAATATAGGGAAAAATCAAAGTGTCCTTTAAAAACGGCGGTGCTTTTTGCAGCGTCGGCGTGCTGCCCAGGTCGCCTATCAACATGCTGGGATCGAAATCCGGCAAATCCTTCAGCGAACGGCCTGTACTCAGCATCAGGTAATCAACCATGGCAGCCATGGCGCTGCCTTCCAGTACGGCATCGCGCGCCAGCTCGGCGTCTTCATTGGGCCGCGCTGCTTTTACCCACCTTTCAATCTGGAAATGCTGGTCCTCGAGCGCGTGGGTCAACTCATGGGCCATCACCATGCGCTGATCGTCGAGCGGGCTCCAATCCGCGATGTAGAACTCCTGCGTTCTGGGATCGTAGAGCCCCTCAACCTGCTCGGTGAGCACATCGACCATAAAGGTGTCGAGATCGAATCCTTTGGGAAGCAGGCCGAAGGCTTCCGCGCTGCGTTGGTCCGCATAGCGCTCGGCGGCATTTTTCTCTTCGTTCATCTGCTTGATGACGTAGGCGCGGATCTCCTCGCGCGAGCGCAGCGATTTTTTCAGCGGCGTCATCAATTTCAGCCCGGTGATTTGGCTCATCTGTCCGAGCACTTCATCGGCTGCGGCAATGAAATCGGCAACCGTGGCGGCCTTCGAATCTCCCGACGGCGGAGCAACGGCCGCTTCTTGCGCAGGCGCAGCCATACCACCAAGGAAGACTGCAAAACTAAAGAAGAGGGCCCGCAGCGAAAAAAGAAGGCGTCTGAACTGGTGGGTCATGTCGTTTTCAGAATATCAGAATCCGGTAGACCTGTCTGAGAGGAGAGAATGTCTCGAGGCGACGAGTAACGAATAGAGGAATTAGCCTCGTTTGCCAAGTTTAGTGCGACCTCGAGGCGCCTTACCGAAGTGTACAATTGCAGAGAGGTGTTTGTACCAGGAGGCTATATGAATGGACGGTGGGGGAATTCGAGGCGGGTGCTGATTTGGTACGCGGCGTTTTACGTGTTCCTGTTGAGCGCACATTTCACTTCGGCTCAAACACCTTCCCCGGCTCTGCTGGTGCTGGAGAAGAGCGACAATATGCTGGTCATTGTCGATCCGGCAAATTTGCAGGTTGTGGCACGCGTGCCCGCTGGCCCGGATCCGCATGAAATCGTCGCATCCGCCGATGGCAAGCTGGCTTACATTTCAAACTACGGCGGCAACGACAGCGCCCTGAACACCATTTCCGTAGTCGATCTGGCAGCGAGAAAGATACTCCCACCGATTAGTCTCGGTCCGCTCCGCTCCACGCATGGCTTGGCGTTCGCCGGCGGCAAACTCTATTTCACGGCGGAGACCAACAAGGTGATTGGCCGCTACGATCCCGCGACGCAAAGTGTGGATTGGGTTCTCGGCACCGGTCAGGACCGAACGCACATGGTGGTGGTCAACGAAAATCTTGACCGCATCGTCACTTCGAATGTCAGCTCCGGCACGGTCAGCCTCATTGAACTGGTTTCGCTGCCAACGGTTGGTTTCGGCCAGCCACGGGGGAATCCCTCGGGCAACACATTTGTAGCAGGTTTCACGCCTGCGACTGCCGACACCCCTCCTGGTGGGCCTCCCCCAGGCATGGGCTCGCCACCAGCCAACCCGCGCCAAACATGGCGGGTCACAAACGTCGCGGCCGGCCGCGGAGCGGAAGGCTTTGACGTGTCGCCCGACGGCAAGGAAATCTGGGCGGCCAACGCGCAGGACGCTACGGTTACCATCATCGATATCGCGAGCAAAAAGGTGACGGACACCGTTCTCATCCCGGTACGCGGCGCCAACCGGCTGAAGTTTACTCCCGATGGCAAACGGGTCTTAATCTCGGGCCTGGGCGGCGGCGGCACGAACAACCTGGTGGTGCTGGACTCGATCACCCGAAAAGAGGTCACGAAGTTCGACCTCGGCGGGGGCGCCGCGGGAATCGTGATCGTCCCGGATGGCTCTCGCGCGTACGTGGCTGTCAGTGGAAAAAACAGAGTCGCAGTCGTAGATTTGAAAACTTTGGAAATTAACGGCAACATTTCCACCGGGAAACAGCCCGATGGCCTCGCTTGGGCGCAGCCAAAGTAATTTGGGCCTGCGGCGGGGCGCCGTATTCAGCCGCGTTTTGGGTCACGCTTAATTTTTGTTCCGAAAACTTAACAGTATGGTAATTCTATAGGAGTGGGCGCGCGGGGATGCGCCCAACCCCCGAGGAATTCATGCTACCAGGACTGTGTCTGCGGCAAGCCCGCGAGCGACTTGGACTGACCTATCGGGATGTCGAACGCGCCAGCTACGAATTAGCCGCGCGTCGGGGGCGTCCCGACTTCATTCTGCACATCAGCCGCCTGGCGGACATCGAAAACCGCGGCGTGGTGCCAGGATTACACAAACTGTATACATTGGCGTCCATCTACCGGCTGAACCCGCTGGAGATTTTTGGCTGGTACGATGTTCCCATCGAAGAATGCTTCCACGATGGGAACTCTGTTGCGGTGCCGCGCACGCATCTGATGGCGGCCCCGACCTCCCTTCGCATTCCCATGAAATTTGACCCGGCGTTCGATCCGCGCCGAACAGAATTCCTTTCGCGAATGGTGGAAAAATGGAGCCATTTCGAAGGCGTGCTCACCAACCACAATGGGCATCACATTTATGGATACATCGGAATGTCCGACCGGAGAATGATGCCTTTGCTGCGTCCTGGCAGCATAGTGCTGGTGGATGGGTCGGTGCGCAAGATCGATGATGGTGATTGGACGACGGAGCATGACCGGCCGATGTACTTCGTGGAAGTACGCGGCGGCTACCGTTGCGGGTGGTTCCATCAGGAAGGCTCGCGGCTGGTGATGCAGCCGCATCCGCTATCGCATTGCGTCCCGGAAACGTGGCGAACCCCGGACGAGGCGGAAATCGTTGGGCGCGTGACCGGCGTGGTTACGCGTCTGAATGGGCAGGGGTGCTTTCATCCACGAGAATCTCTAGAAGAGCGCGGAGATTCGAACAGAAAAGATCCTTGAGATAATCCGGCACCGCTTCCGGCACCAGCAAGCGGTACGATTCGATCCGGCGCCAGTGCGATGCCACTTCAGACAGCCCGCCTTCCATTCCGGCCAGGCAAGCCCGCAAATCGTCCTGCTGACTGGAGAGCGGTGATTCCAGAATCCGCTCGAATATCTGTTCATGACAAAGTTGCAGAGCCTGCTGGATAGCCTCGTCCGGATACAGGGCCGAAAGGCCGGAGTGTTCATACCGGCCGCTGGAAAGATCCCGCAAGGACGCCAAATAGGATAGCCGCGAAAATAGTCCTGGAATGGCCGCGAGCGTCGTCTGCGTGAAGTCCTGAACGACCCTGCGGTTTTGCTGAAGCTGTGTAAGCGCTCTCATGCGGCTCAGTGTTCCGCATTCGGAACATTTTCAATCTCAAAACTCCGCCAGAACTGCTCTCCCTCATGCTGCCCGCGAGGAGGGCTACTCCCTTGAAAAAAACAGCACTTGCCGTGGCAGTTTCGCTTCTCGCCGTTTTGATAGTACTGCCTGTTGTGCGGTCCGTCAACCTCTCAGCCGGTAAACCCATCACCATCGATCGGACGCAGTTCGCCGATGGCTCACCCTTGCCGCCACCTATTCCACCAAAACCACCATCAGTGTATGCCACCGCACTCGTTGCCGATGGTTCGCCATTGCCGCCACCTATCCCGCCAAAACCGCCGTCAACCAATGTTGATGTGTTCGTGGCAGACGGGTCACCTCTGCCTCCACCGATTCCGCCGAAGCCTCCGCAAGGCCAAATGCGGGCCTAAGAAAATTCTAATGTTCCGCGAAGCCGGAACCTTCCCAACCGTTCCGGTACCGCCAGGCTACTCTCTGGGCGCATACTAACTATTTACTGCGCCGTTATAGAAATGTTAGTATGCGCTCGGAATGAACGAGATTCCTGCTTCAGTACAGATGATTTGGGGAGTCACTGCCTTCCTTGATGGAGCACTGCTTGTTCTGCTCCTCTATCGGAGGAACTACAGGGCATTTCCCGCTTTCTTTGTGTATGTCCTTTTTGACTTCCTGCAATGCTTTGTTCTGTACGGAAGCTACCGGATCTGGGGATTCGAATCATCAGTCTCGAGCCAGATTGGATGGGGCACGCAGGGTGTTGTAATGACTGCTCGGGCAGTCGCGGTCGCACAGATCTGCCAACGAGTCTTGGCAAAGTACCTCGGGGTGTGGGCCCTGGCGAAGCGCCTGCTGATTTTGACGGCGGTGGTCGTGCTGTTGTACTCCTGGGCGATCGCCAGAGGAGGTTGGCAGTTTGTGGTTTTGAATGGCCATCGTGGCATCGAGCTGGCGATTGCCAGCGTAATCGTCATTGTCTTGCTGTTTACTCGTTACTATGGAATTGTCGTCGAGCCTGCCGTTCGCGTACTCACCCTCGGCTTTTTCCTCTATTCCAGTTTTCTTGTCCTGAACGACACGATTTTGGAACGCTGGCTGCACGACTATTCGGAGCGCTGGAATCTGCTCGGCACGTCAGCATTCCTGGCCAGCATGCTGCTCTGGATTTGGGGTTTACGCGAGCGGCAATCCGCGACAACTCTGGAACCAGGGATGCTCCCCGGGGGAATCTATTCTGCGGCCGCACCTGAAATTAATGACCGCTTGAGAGCGCTCAACGAGCACCTGGCGCACTTCTGGAACATCGAGAGGTAACGATCTTGAGCTTGTTGTTCTACTCTTTCTTCGGACTGATCGGCCTCCTCCTGATTCTTTTTGCCTGGTCGGTCCGAGTCACCAGCCGGCCGCTCCGGCCCCCTGCCGACGGTGGCGCCGACAATGAATCCGGGCACAGGCATATGACATATCTGCCGCAAATTCGGCAAGCCTTCGCGGACGCCGACTTTGATTTCCTTTTCAAGAATGCATCCCGCGAAGTGCTGCGGCGCGTGCGCCGGGAGCGCCGGGGTGTCGCCCTCGCTTATTTGTCTGCCTTGCGCGAGGATTTCCAGAGTCTCTTGCAGATGGCGCGCGCGATTGCGATGCTCTCTCCGGAGTTAGCTGCTATTCAGGAATTTGAGAGAATGCGTCTCACGGCAAAATTTACCTGGCAATACCAGATGATTCGATGGAAACTTCTGGCGGGCATTGCCCCGATGCCCCAGCTGCATGGATTAAGTGATCTGGTCAGCGGCTTAAGTGTTGGAATCGAGGCGGCTCTGAAGGAACTCGGGGAGCGCGCCGCGGCAGCCGCGGAGTTGACTTCATCGATGAATCGCCGCGGCTTGGACGTTGGCTAGCAGTAATTCGTCCACAGCGGCCAGGAGATCGTTGGCCTTAAAAGGCTTCTGCAGTATCTGGCGGCCCTTCCCGGCAATGTGCTCGCCGGCATCTTCCGAGGGCGCTACCGCGCACATCCAGATCAATCTGTGGTTGAGCGCGGGCTTATTCCCGGCCAGCCATTCACTCAATCCGCCCCCATTGGCACCGTCCGAAACGTGCAGATCCGCGACAACTAGATCAAAATCTTCTTTTTCCAGCAAAGCTCGGGCTTCGAGAATGTTTCGGGCCGTTTGCACACGATGATCGCGCGCGCGAAGAATGGTCCCGACAGCTTCCAAGACGGATTCATCGCGATCGACCAACAGAATGCGCCCATCCCTTCCGGTGATGGCCTTCTGCCCCGCCGTGCTGTAGATGGGTGACGCCGCCACTTGGTGAGGCAACTCGATGGTAAACGACGCACCGCGAGTCGGAACATTCCTCACGGATATGGTCCCACCATGCTCGGTGATGATTCCATAACAGATACTCAGCCCCAGGCCGGTTCCTTTGCCAACAGGTTTCGTCGTGTAGAACGGATCGAAAACACGGGAAGCATCTTTAACTCCGGGCCCACTGTCCACGAACTCGATGCATAACCGGCCGCCATCGAGCGCGGTCCGCACCCAGAGATCGCCTTCGGTCGAATGTTCCAGGATGGCATCCACCGCGTTGTTCACCATGTTCAGAAAGACCTGTTGAAGCTGGTGTGGATCGGCCGACGTCACCGGGAGTTTCTCGGCGAGGTCGAGATGAACGCGGATGTTATGCATGCGCAAGTCATAGTCCCGCAGCGCCAGAGTCTCCTCAAGAGCTTGATTGATCTGCACGGGCATGCGCTCGGGCTTGTGCTGGCGGGCGAAGCTCAAGAGGTTCTGCACGATGCGGTGTGTCCGCTGGGCTTGCTTGTAAAGCTTGTCGGCGTATTCGATTCCCTGCTGTCCCATTTGCCCGCTGGAGGTCAACAATTGGCTGTAACCGAGGATGGCCGTTAGCGGGTTGTTCAGTTCGTGCGCGACACCGGAGATCAATTGCCCTACAGCCGCCAGTTTTTCGCTGTGCAACAGCTGTTCCTGCGTGCGCCGAAGATTTTCGTAAGCCTGGCGCGTCTCTTCATAAAGCATCGACCGCTCGATGGCGCTGGAAATCTGGCTTCCAACGGCGATGAGCAGGTTGACGTCAGCGCTCGAAAATTCACGCGGCGTGCGGCTGGCAACGACCAGGCCGCCGATGACCCGGTCTTTGGACCACAAGACGACGATGTACGCGGTGACGATTTCTTCTTGAATCTGCGCGTCCCTGAAAATCGGAGGCAAGGACAATCCTTGGACTGAAAGAAATGTGGCGTGCACCGACTTGATGTGCTGCATCAGCTCTGACTTTACTGCCACGGGCGGAAAATGCTTCGAAAACTCCGAGCGATGGCCGACCTCCACGATTCGCCGTACTACTGTCCCATCCTGTTCGAACAAATACAGCGAAGTGGCATCCAGACTGAAAAGCTCTGCCATTTGGCGCAACGTGCGATGCAGCGAATCCGTCAGGTCCAGTGATTCCGTCAGCGTCTGCCCGATCGAATTCAAGACCAGCAGTTCCCGGTTGCGGCGCCGAATTTCCGATTCCGCTTGCTTCCGCTCGGTTATATCGAGCAAGAATCCTTGATAAGCCGTCACATTGCCCATGGCATCCCGTACAGCGATGGAAGACTCCAGCATGGTCCGCGTCTCGCCGTCCTTGCGCCGCATTTCGAATTCGAAATCGGCCACCGTCCCATGCTGTTGCAACAATTTCTTGAGCCGCTCACGATCGGAGCTATTGGCATAGAACGCTGAGGGAATATCCACGGCCATAAGTTCCTCACGGGTCTCATAACCCGTCATCCGCAGCAGCGCATCGTTAAAATCCAGGAAGCGGCCCTGCGGAGTGGAAATGAACACTCCTTCCTGAACGCTGGAGACCAGCATTCGGTATTTTTCCTCAGCGCGCTTTCGATCGGAAATATCCTTCAGAACGTGCACGGTTCCGAGTTGCAGGCCTGCTGGATCTGTGAATGTCGAGTTGGAGGCCAGGAAAAAACCGGGCAGCCATGGATCGGGCTCATCGCCTTCTCCGCCTACTCCTTCACAGTAGGGGCAAAGTTTGTATGCAGCGCTCTGCGTCGGGAGGAGCTCCGCAACGCTTCGGCCAACCAGGCCGCTCCCTTCCCTTCCCAGGAGCTGGCTCAGCCGTTGATTGCTTCGCAGGATGCGTCCCGCGCGATCGTGGACCAGGATCGGGTCGCCGATGGAATCGAACGTGTACTCCCACTGGCGCTGTACCGCGGTCACCTGCTCAAACAAGCTCACGTTTTGCAGCGTCAATCCCAGCAAATTCGCGATATTTACGAGATACGACAGCTCGTCCGCATGGAACCGTTCCTGGCGCGTGGAACCGACTGCGATGACTCCCAAGGGCCCTTGCTTGCCTGGAAGAGCCAGCGTAACCAGGGCCTTTAACCCTGCTTCGTCCACTCTCTTCCGCGCCTCTGGATCCCACTCTTCCTCGGACTCCAGGAATTGGCACTCTCCCTTCAGCACACGCTGCGCCCAGGGTTCCATTGCAGAGATTTGTCCATGGCGGCTCATGAACGGCTGGTCAAATCCGACCCACGCTCGTGCCACCAGTTGCGCGGACTTCCCTTGGCCTTCTTTCAGCCGTACGATGCCATGCGTGGCTCCGAGACTTTCCACGAGGTGCGACAGCACTTGATCGATCACTTCCTGGGTGGACAGCGTCTGTGTGCTTGCGGTCGTCAAAAGCGTCAAGCGGCGCATTTTGTCGTTCAATTCTTCGCTTCGCGTGCGCGCGCCTTCCAGGACTACAACCACCATCGCGATTCCCAGACCCACTCCCAGAAAATGGTCAAACGCCACGCGCAACAGGAACAGGGGGCTATCCGGCCAGAGCGGATAGTCCATCCCGTGCAATCCCTTTAGCAGGAATATCCCGGCAAGGAGTTGTGCGCCATGGCTGCGGCGCGCCATCTCTGACTTCCACATCAACCACCCGGCCGCCAGGCAGATCAAGGTCTCGATAACGGCCGGTCCCCAATGAAGTGAAGCAACCTGTTGCCGTCCACCCCTCTCAATCGAGTAGATGATCACCAGAATTAAACCGATTAACGGCAGCGGTGACCAGATTCGCCGCTCCGAGCCCGCCTTACAGTGCACCACCGCAACCAGAAACAGCACCAAGGCCGCCGCCTGTGCCAGGATGCTTATCAGATTCAATCCGGGAACCTTGCGAATCAACACCGCTACTTCGCACAAAGAAGAAAAAGTAAGGCAGCACCACCCGCTCAGCCAAAAACGAAAATAGCCTGCTTGTTGATCGCGGCGGAACAGCAAAAAGAGGACCAGCAAAATGATGACGGCAGTCGCTTCGAAGAAAGCGATCCCGAGCATCCCTTGATTCTGCAGCACCATGCCCCGCCTCCCGGCTGGAAGTGCCGTCGCTGCGGTGCTCGTGCTGCCGCAATGCTTGATCTGGACGGCGAGAAGCTCTGAGTTGTGACTCTTGAATGACGCTGGTTTGACGCTAACACGCTATTTTCTGACTAGGCAAGGCCGTCCCCATTTAGGTGTGCCGTCACATATAATGCCTAGTGAGGACAAACACCGTGGAGATGGAAAACATACTCGTCGTGGACGATGAGGAAGCCATTCGAGAGGTCGTTTCGACCATGCTCGAATCCAAAGGCTATCACTGCACAGCCGTTCAGAATGGCCGCTTCGCGCAGGAGCAAGTCAAGAAACTCACGCCCGATCTCGTCCTGAGCGACATGATCATGCCCGAGATGGACGGTATTCGGCTGCTCGAATGGATGCGCCAATACGATCCGGAAGTGCCGGTGATCATGGTCACTGCCATTCACGACATTTCCACCGCACTGGAAGCCATTCGCCGCGGAGCCTACGACTACATCCTCAAGCCCTTCGAAAAGGACCAGCTCTTTCTGGGCGTTGGACGCGCGCTCCAGCACCGCCGCTTGATCATCGAAAACCGCAACTATCAGCGCAACCTGGAGCAACTTGTCGAAGAGCGCACCGCCCAGCTCACCGCAAAGCACGTCGAGCTTGAGCAGTCTTACGACGATACTCTCGAAGCTCTCGGAAGCGCCTTGGACTTGAAGGACGCCGAAACCGAAGGCCACTGTCAGCGCGTCACCGCATTCTGCATTTCGATCGCCAGGTCCATGCCCGTTCCCGACCAGTATCTGCCCATCCTGGCGCGCGCCGCTTTCCTACACGACATCGGCAAAATGGCCATCCCGGATAGCATCCTTCGCAAACCCGGCCCCCTCGATGACGCCGAAAAAAAGAAAATGCGCGAACACTGCGATATCGGCTACAACATGCTGATTCGCATTCCCTTTCTGCGTGACGCCGCTGAAATCGTCCTCGCCCACCAGGAATTTTTCGACGGCTCCGGTTATCCCCGCGGACTGAAGGGCGAACAGATTCCTCTCGGAGCACGCATCTTTACGATTGCAGACTCCCTCGACGCCATGATCAGCGACCGTCCCTACCGCCGAGCTCTTCCGATGTCCCACGCTCGCGAAGAAATCAAGCGCTGTTCGGGCAGTCAATTCGACCCCAAGGTCGTCGACGTCTTCATGACCATTCCCGAGCAGCACTGGCTCGACCTTCGCGAACACCTCGGCTCCCCCTTCCGCCTCGCCCATCTCAAGAACCTCTAGGCACCAATACATCGCACCTAGGTGCTCTGAGTTCGAATTGCGCCAGTGAACGACTGCGCACACTCCTGCCGTCTTCTTGTCTTCGACTGGAACGCTGACTCCAGCCGAATCTAGGGATTGTCTAGCTGCGGAGGTTGTTTCGGGTTCTCTTCTGGAGGTGGAACGTCCTTTGGAAGTGCAATCTTGTCGCTTGTGTCCACGGCAAAAAGGCTGAAATTGCTGAGCGTGTGGTTATGATGATAGCGCTTGCCGTGCAGCTCCAGATACATATCGGCGTACCACGGCAACCAAAGCTCCGTTTTTCCATTCTGGAAATTCACCGGCCCATAATCGATCGCAAGATGGTCGCGCATCAGCTCCAGTTCTTTCATCGGCTCGCGAAGATCGGATTCCACATGCAAAACGTTATAGCTGCTCGCCGCTACCCACACGCGGCCCTTCAGCGGAACCTCTACCGTCTTCGTTTTCGTCTGCCATAGCCGCAGGAACGACTTCATATTGTTCTTCTGCTCGAAATGCATGATCCACGCCGCTTTGCCGCGCCACTGGCCAAGGCCTTCGCATTTGAAGTCCAACGCCTTGGCGAACCCGGGATGAAAAACATCCACGCCCAGGCTGACCAGCCCGACGGTAGCCAGCGACGTCGGAAACAAATCGGTCCCCGTGCCTCCGTCGCGCTTTTCATCTAGGAATACGAGGCCATCCTTGGTGTGCTCGATGAACACCATATACGAAAAATTCTTGTCGCGGATCTGCGAGACTTCCCCGCGCGCATTGACCTCTTCGTGTTGAATGTGCTCCGTCGCCAAAAACTTCTCGAGATTTTCAAGCTGCCGGTTTGTGTTGAGACTGGTTCTCTGCACGACATCTTCAGCGGAACAGGAAACGTCCGACGCGACTGCCGGCACAAACGTATCCACACTGGGAGGCGACCACTTGCTGGAACTGGCTGAGGGCGCGGCCGGCAGTAGGGCAGCATCACTGCCGACAATCGCCGCAGCGCCAGGAGTTCCAGGGATCTCGCGTGCGTCAGGATTGTAGAGACGTTGCAGCTCTTGCTTAGCAATCGCCGCGCTAGGTGCGTTAGGGAAGTCGCGTGCTACCGATTCAAACTCCTGCTTGGCGCCATCGCGGTTGCCTTCCGCCGCGAGAATTTCTGCCAGCAACGTTCTTGCCGGCGCTGCATTTTCGGAGCCATACTCCTCGGCGCGCTGGGCGTGCTCCTGGGCTTTCGAATAGTTGTGGAGCTGTGCGTAAGCATTCGCGAGCAACAGGTGTGTCCGCGAGGACGCCGTGTTGACCTGCAGTGCCCTTTCCAACGTTTGCACGGCGGAATTCCACTGGCTTGTCTCGAGCTGTACATAACCGAGCTCCACCAAGGCACGATCGTGCGTCGGCGCGTACTTCACGGCAGTTTGAAAATGTTGGCCCGCAGCTGCAAGGTCTTTGCCATTCAGCGCCAGCACACCGAGAAGATACGCGACGTCGGCATTCGCCGGCGCCAGTTGCGATGCCTTCGTGAGATGCTTCAGCGCTTCGGCGTCGTGCTTGTTCTGCATCGCCGCCATCCCCTTATCGATTTCCTTCAAGGCCTTGTCAGGCACAACCGCGGGGCGTGCCCCGGTGCCGAGTTCCGACTCCGGATGCAAATACACGTAGACGTATTGAACGCGATTGGTCACTGATTGAAGAACTTCTGTGTGTTCTACAGCAGGCTTGTAGCCGGCGGCGCTTACCTCGACTTTGCAGTCTCCGGCGGGAACGTGGACAAATTGAGCGATGGGACCGCCATCTTTCGCCGGCCGGCTCAGGGTTAGTCCAGACAGGGGACAAACCAGCTTGACCATGGGAGGCTGTGCAAGCGGAATGCCCGACGCTTCTCGCACTCCAACAAAAACGCTTGAGCCTGCGCTGGTTAGAGACACCGCTGATGATGACACTCCCAGGTTGGGGTTGATGATGTCGGTGGGCCGCCCGCTATCGTCGCCCTGCGCGTAGCCAGGCCGGACGCAAAGTAACGCGAGGAAGCAGAATCCGGCAACACGCAGAGAAAGATTTTCGGTGAAGGCGGGTACTCTCATGATGAACTCTTTCCAGAACTACTACTTGCCTGGCAAAACCGAATCGACGGCGATCATTCGGCTGGATCTCATTATACTCTCGAATATTCCTGATAACGCCCGGACTGGCCGGTTGAGTCTTCGATTGAATGCTTGGCAACCTCTTGCCAGAATGAATTCGAAACCGTATGATTCGCTTCCATGGCGCTCATTCCCATCAAGACGGCATCGGAAACCGGCTATTGCGATTGCATCTGCGGTTGCTACGAACTGGCCAGCCTTCGTGATGAAGATACCGGCAAGGGTTACTGCCCTGCCTGTGGTAAAGATCACCTGGACCAGAACGCCGGCGCGGGAATTCCGCAGCCCGCTCCCCAAAAGCTCTCGGCCAACGTCTCTTCACCCCACAAATCCGCTGAGATGCCCACCCCTGCTGATCCTCCCGGCCGACTACGCCCCGCCTGACTCTGGAAATCAATCAGCCCTCCAAGAAATCTGTCCAGCACTCAGAACTTGCTTCCGTCCTGTAGGGCCGCGCGCGAAACCGGTCTTGGGAAATGGTCCAAACCATTGCCGGGAAAGAAGAAGGGCGCCCCGGCTTGCCAGGACGCCCTCCGGAAAATCTCGCCCACGAAGTAGGCGAAACGGTTGATCAAGTTTAGAAGAAGATCTTCGCCGCCAGTTGCATGGTCCGCGCATTGCTTGCGAACTGGGTTTCTGGCCTGTTGAAGTCCACACTTTGTGGACGCAACACGTTGACCTGTGAGCCCGTGAAGCCAATCGGTGCGATGTCGTTCAGGAATCCCGCAACATATTGCGGATGGTTGAGGACATTGAAGAACTGCGCCGCGAATTCAATCTTGAATCGCTCCGTGATGGTGAAGCGCTTCAAGGCGCTCACGTCGATGTCGTTAATGGGATGCAACTGCAACGTGTTGCGGCCTGCGGTGGCAAAAGCGCCGACTGCCGCCTGAATGTACTGCGCACTCGGAACCTTCGCGACATAGGCGACGATGTTCGCAGGTGACGCTGAGCAGGCCGTGCCTGCCGGGAGGCTGCTTTTGCATAGCGGGTTCACTCCGCTTCCAGTTCCTGGCGTGCCGCTCTTGTTAAAGATCGTGCGGTCACCGGCGGCGTCGCCGTTCTTGTTGGAGTCAACACCGCTTTGCGCGGTCACCCACTGGCCCGACTGGTACGTGTAGATCGGGGCGAATTGCCAGTTTCCAATGGTGTTCCTCACCAGCGCATTGCTGTGCTTGAAGTAAGGCACGTCGTAGATCACGGCCAGTGTAATCCGATGACGGTGATCGAGAATGGAGTTGGCAAAATCGTTGCGCAAATTCAATCCATTTTGTGAACGGCGCGGCGCCAGCACGGTGCTGAATACTTCTGCTGTCGCGTCGTCGATCAGATGGCTGTAGGTATAGGCGCCCACGAACTGTAACCCGTTGCTCAACCGCTTGTTCAGTTGTGTGGCCAGCCCGTGATATGTCGAGGAGGCCCATGGCTGATAAGACGTGATACTGGCCTTGTTGAACCCCGCCGCTGCGAATGCCGGCACGATGTTGCCACCAGCACTGAATGCAGCGTTAATTTGACCGAGGGTTACTGGTAAGGCATCGAGCGTCGCTTGAGATGGCGCGGTTGTATACGTCGGCAAGTTAAACGTCGACGTCACCACTGGCTGTTTGTTCAACTGAATCTGCGCCGGCAAGTGAATGCCTCGCGTGCCTACGTAGCGAACCTCCACTGTGTAGTCCTTGGCAAACGTGTGCTGTACGCCGAGCGTCCAGTCGATGGATTTCGGGTCCTTAAGTTGCGCCGGCAGAAAAGCCGACGTGGCTGCGGCCTGAGCCGCCAGAGTGGGGAAGGTCCTGACGCCGCCTGGACCCGGAAGAATTCCACCGCTTCCAAGGAACGGTGACCCGCAATTGAAATTTCCAACCGGGGCGCAATCGATTGTGGAACTGAGTTGCGGAGGTAGCGTTAGCAGGCCGAGGTTGTCAAACAAAACGTCAAAGGCCTCGCCAACCCCTCCGCGAATGGATGTCCTGCCACTCGTACCTGGAGAGTAGGCAAAGCCAACACGCGGTCCCCAGTTGTTCTTCGCCGGCTGCGGCGCGATGAAGTTGATAAGACCGGGAACGCTGACCGCGTTGTTTAGCACCTGACTCCTGGACGTGAAAGGAGTCGTCGTATATTCGTAGCGAATGCCGAGATTGATGGTCAGGTTTTGACGGATTCGCCAGTTGTCATTCGCGAACCAATACAGCGCCACCTGGTCCCCGTAGAATACCGGGTTGCCATTGCTGCGCTCTGCGAGATAGTCAGGCGCCACGTCCTGGAAGAACGACAGCGCATGAACGTACTCATAGTCGCCGCGCGACCGTTGCGTGAAGGTTTGCGGGGCGATGAGCTTGCGTCCCTCAATACCAAACTTCAAGGTGTGCGCGCTCTTTGTCCAGGTAATGGCTTCTGCCACCGAATATGTATTCTGGTTTGCCCCTTGCGGCGCGTTCCCATCCGGACCGATCTGCAACGTATTCAGGTCGTTGAGTACCAGGTTCGGGAAACTGTCCAGGCCTGGGTAGGCGAAATTACCGGCGCTAACCGTTTGCGCAAAGCGGTTGAATCCCACGCGCAGTTCGTTCGTCAGACTCGGGCCAAAAGTATGGTATTCGTTAATTGCTATCAGGTGAAACTTGTTTGGGAAAGGCGTGAAAAACACCGGCAGGTTCGCGTTGGTGTCGATGCCCACACTGCTGTTGTAGATGTAGCGCCCACGAATCTGATCATTCGTGGAGATATTGTAGTCCATGCTAGTGGTGAGGTACTTCGCATTGTTGAAGCTCGGCGACACCACCGCGATGCCCGCGGTTGGAATTGTCGTCCCGCCAACCCAGGGGATTGCTGCGCAGCCTGCATTTGTCAACGTCCCTGCCGGCACGTACTTCTCAAATTGAGCAACGTTCGTGGCAGAAAGTCCTGGAGTGGCATTGATCGCTGTAATTCCCGCCGCCGTCGGGCCGCACACCGCGCCCGCTCCACCAGATTGCCCGAGCGGGTCATATTCATAGTTGGCGAAAAAGAAGAGCTTGTTCTTGAAGATTGGTCCGCCAACCTGACCGCCGATGCGGTTGAAGTCGTAGCGCGGCGGCGAAGTGAACCCTTGCAGCAACTGGATCGTGTCGAGTGCATTATAATTGCGGTTGTTGTTATAGATGTAAGCCAAGCCATGGTAAGAATTCGTCCCGCTCTTCACAACCGTGTTGAACTGCCCGCCCGAAGAGTGGCCGAATTCCGGCGAAAACTGGTTTTGCAGGAGTGAGAATTCCGCAACCGCATCATTGGGAACAAATACCAGTGGCCCCGTCACACCCTTATTGTTGTTGTCCACGCCTTCAATCGTGAAGTTGTTGTTGCGCGGGCGCTGACCGCCCACTGAGGGGCCCGAGCCGACGCCAACGCCGCCGCTTGTGGCCACGCCTGCGCCCAACAGCGAAAGGTTCAATACACCGCTGCCGGAGGCCGCCCCAGGCATGTCCGCTATCTCGCGCGCTTCGAAGGTGCTCGAAAGTTGCGCGGTCGTGGTGTCCAGCGCCGGTGCCACTCCCGAAACCTCTACGGTCGTCACCGCGCCCTTGATATCGAGCGTGATTGGCAGCGAACTTGTCTTGTTCAGTTCGACCTTGAATCCATTGATAACCGTCGTGGCAAAGCTCGAAGAAGACGCGGAAACGTTATACGTCCCCACGGGTAGGTTGCTGATGCGATATTCCCCTAGATCGTTGGCTTTTGTCGTGTATTTGACGCCCGTCTCGACGTTAACCGCTTCGACCGACGCGCCAGGTACAACGGCGCCCGTCTTGTCCAAAATTGTTCCCACCAAGTCGCCGCTGATAATT
>Ga0210406_10001383_pt1 | contig 29621 bp, 23 predicted proteins | sample IncBWC30MmetaG_FD_155454 | JGI IMG/M metagenome (GOLD analysis project Ga0210406, IMG submission 155454) | Forest soil microbial communities from Barre Woods Harvard Forest LTER site, Petersham, Massachusetts, United States - Inc-BW-C-30-M | ecosystem: Environmental > Terrestrial > Soil >... | reverse complement strand
TTTGCGATCGTTGATGTCGCTCATCACTGTCGCCGTCCTCTACAGCTTATTTTTTGAGCGACGCGCCTGGATGCGATGCCTAGTGATACAGCTTGCCGTTCCCGTGGCTGTGCTTGCGAATGCCTTAAGAATCGTGCTTACTGCCCTACTGGCACGATATGTGAATGTCCAATTCGCAGAGGGATTCTTCCATGCCCTTTCAGGCCTCGTTCTATTTGTTCTGTCCTTTGGAGTTCTTGCAGGATTCCATGCTCTGGGAGCCCGTTTTACCCGGAGTAGAATGGCCGCATGAATCCGATCACGCGCTCGAGGATTCGTTTTACCTTGTTGGCTTTCCTGCTGGTCGCCACGCTAGGTTTGCTCACCGCCAGGGATCGCGAGGAAGCCCTGCCACCGCGCAGTGGTTTAGACAGCTTCCCCCTTCAACCCTGAGCAGCGGACCGCTGCTAGCTTGTTTATCGCCTATTTCCCCACTCAGCGTAAGGGGGACACTATCCACTCTCCGAAAAACTGCCTGCCCGGAGCCGGTTGGATTCCCGCTGAATCAAGTCGAATTTGGATCGATCAGCAAGGTGGAAATAAAATTCAGGTTAATAGAATTTTAGTAACGAAGGGCGCCGACAGGGCATTGGTTCTCTACGGGTATCAGGCTCACAGCCGTGTGATCCTCAGTGAGTACGGAGCGAAATACTATCTCGTTGCCGATGCCATTTCGTATGAATCGCTCTGATGGAGCTCTGGTGCGTATTATCAAATTCATGCAAAACGGAGAGAGAGAGCGTCCGTGACGCAGAAACTACTGCCATCGGGTTTGCACAACTGGTTTCGCATTGCTTGATAGCTACATCCCCCGTTAGCAGCCAACCATAGAGAGCTTTGGTTCTAAGTCCTTGTCTTTGGTTCATTTCCGTGACCTGTCTCACACCCAATGCCTTCAAATCCCTCAACGAACTCGAACAGCGGCTGCTAGCCTTCCAGCAGCGATATGAGGAAACCGCCTCGCCCTTCCAATGGACCTTCACTCGCAAAGATCTGACAACTCCCTTCGCGAAGATCGAAAATAAACGGTTAGCCTCCGCAGCCTGACCCCAAGATACGTCACCAGGACCAAGAAGGGTGTGCTGTCAGCTCTGCCACCTTCGGCAAGCCACTGCGGATCTAAGCCACGAGACCAGTTCGCGGCCATGAAGAAATCGAGGCGGAACGCGCCGCTAACTGGAAGCTTGTATAGACGTCAACGCCCTAATTTTCTCAGGGTGAAACATCGCCATCATCATCGAAGGGTGCGCAGCCGCTGTCCGGCGCGACCCATTTCAGCCACCTGCCAAGGGTGATTGGAGCGACCTTGGTAAGCGTCATGCATGCCAGCCGAAAGAGACGCCATAGATGCGACGGGGCATCTACATACGCAATGAATTCCTCGCGGTGGGCAGTGTAGAAGTTGAGCGGTGCCGAAGTCCCTCCCCAAAAGATAAGTTCTCGGAACCCTCGATTGATTAGCTGCTCGATCAAATAGGACCGCAATACAAGCGAGACCGAGTCGCGACAGCAACGACGATCATTCACCTGCATGTCGAGAATAGCCCGATCGCCAACATACCAACCGCCAGCGAGACTGATCCATTCACCATTCGCTCGACGTAAGCCGATCAGCAGCCGTGAGGGCATGGCCTCGATCATCGCAAGGCATCTCTGAAGGTTCGATTCATGCGTCGCGTAGGCCCCCATTGGAAACAGACGTCTCGCCGCGGCGCAGAAGTCTGTAAATCGCTGGTTAGGGCAGAATTCATTGCCTGCTAGCTCGCTCTTTCGACGATAACCGCGGAGGTTGCGACGCGTACGAGCACCGACTTTAGCCAGGAACTCGTCATAAGTTCGTGGGAGTCCCAGATGTGCATGGTGTTCTACGCGGCAAGTATGGATGTCCACGTTAGCCTTCGCACTCTCCAGGAACGCAAGCCGATCCGAAGCGACCCGGAACCGGAGTCCGGCCATGCGCTTAAGCAGAGCCTCCACGGCGCAAAGCATGACGGATTCTGTTTCCTCTGGACGGGCCACTACCATCGTGCCGAGGGTATCGTCCCCAAACGCAATACGGATCCCAATTCCCGCAACTTTGCGCTCTTTGCAGTACACCAATCCTATAATGCTGCGGCCTTGTGAAACCACGACCACGCAGGGTTTCCAATCTTGCGGCAAGACTGATGCCAGGAAAAAGCGGGGCGCAAGCATACCCGGTTCTGGTGCCAGACTGCTAACGAACGCCGAGAGTTCGAGGATGTCAGCGGGGGCCGAAACAATGGTTGCAGCTAAAGGCGTCGTCTGATTGGAGTTGGCTGGCAATGGATCGTGTCTTGCTGCATTAACAGAGTTTCTTATGTCGAGGGAAAAGCATCTACAAACTGTAGCAGACTCTTGTCGTGGAAGTCATAGGGAGTTCTGTTCTCAACGCACACGATCATGATTCGGCAATTCGTGAGTCTTGCAAGCCCCTCTGTGCCAACATCCCTGAGACAACCGGATAATGGTGGTTCGCTCACACAAAAATCTTTAGGTTCCTCGATACGAACTGTCTGAACAGACCAACCCAGTTTCCGAGGTCATCCCTTCTGTCGATTATCGGCTTGTCCCATGTCGTCGTAAGCGCCTTTGCCCTTCCGGTCTCCGAGCCAACGCACCTAAACGAAATCAGTCGTCAGAAGATCGAGCCCATCCGTCACGTTCCCCGGTCTGGGCATGTAAGAATGGTTTGTGAATGCCAGCGCTATCTTGTGCTCCCTGAACAGGGCCGTCAGTCGCTTGTCTAGCCATGCCCTGTTCCTGATCTCCACCAACAAATCGGCCATGTTGGCAAATCCCTTACCGGTTTCAGGAGAAAGCGCAGGCAGCGGGAGAACTCATCGGCGGGGATCTCATATTTGTTGAACCATGGAATTGCAACAAAAGTGGACGAAGCTTCACTTTCAGCAAGTCCATCCTGTCTACGAACTCATCGAACTCTGCCTCACAGTTCACTAGAACCTTGTCATGCGTCACCACCTGGGGAACCTTCGCCGCACAGATGAAGTCTGGGCGGAGTCCGCTCGTACCACTTGGTGACTGTCGTGAGCGCTAAACGAACCCCATCTTGTAAAGATTCGCGTCGCATTGCAATGTTGCGACATGACCAAGCGCTCAAAGAAGGCCTGGATGAAGTGGCGAAGGCTAGTTTCCGAGCAGGTACGTAGCGGACAGAGTGTGAAAGCGTTTTGTCGTGAGCACGGTTTGTGCCGGCCGTACTTTTTCGTGTGGAAGAAGCGGCTGGAGGAAGACACGCCAACAAAGTTCCTGGAAGTGCAAGTGGCGGGGCATGGGCCGAGCACGCCTGGCGATTCGAGCGTTGAAATCCGACTTAGGAATGGGCGAAGCCTGATGGTGAGGCCAGGATTCGATGCCGAACATGTGCGAGCGTTGTTGGTGGTGGTGGAGGCGGCGGAGTGATCGGGCTGCCAAGTTTGCAGGCGATGGATCGTGCGCAGGGAGCGCGGATCTGGATGGCCAGCGAAGCGACGGACATGCGCTGCGGATTCGATCGCCTGGCGGAACGTGTGCGAGCGGTCATTGGAGAGAACCCGCAAAGCGGTCATCTGTTTGTGTTCCGTTCGCGACGCGGAGATCGTTTGAAGATTCTAGTGTGGGATCGCGATGGATTCGTACTTTGGTACAAGCGCCTGGAAATTGGGGTTTTCAAAATACCGCGCGTCGAGCAGGGCGCGCGTTCCGTGGAGTTGCGCGCCAGCGAGTTGGCGATGATTCTGGATGGCATCGATGTTTCGAAACTGAAGCGTGTGCCGCGCTACCAACGTACAGTGTGAAGCGAAGAAAAAAGCTGGCCAAGAAAAAAATAGAAACAACGCATAAAATAATGGTGGTGTGAGCAACGAAGTTTCTGCGGTTGCGTCTAAGCAGATGTGCCCACCAAAGAGAATTTCTTGACCAACTTGCCCGACGATAAAGAAGCATTGAAGGCCATGCTGCGTTCGTTGTGGCAGGAACGCGAGCGCCTGGAGAAACGAGCCGACGAACAACAACGGAAGGCCGAACAGCAGCGCCAGCGCGCCGACGAACTGTATCTGGAGAAGCTGCGACTGCAACAGGAGCTGGAGCGCTACAAGAAGGCGACCTACGGGCCACGAGCGGATCGTTTGAGCATGAACCAGCTGGCCCAGATGCTGCTAGAGTTCGCCGAGGCCTTGGAACAAAAGCCCATCCAGCTGGAAGATCTGCGACAAGCAGAACCCGAACCCGCGGTACGGCGGGTGAAGCGCCGCAAGGGGCGGCGTGCTTTGGCCAACTTCGAGAATCTGCCGGTCAACACGCAACTCTATGAGTTGAGCGCGGAGGAGCGAGTCTGCCCAGGCTGTGGTGTGGAGCGCAAAGAGATCGGCAGCGAGAAAAGCTGGCAGATCGAATACATTCCGGGACACTTCGAACGCCTCGAGCATGTACGCAAGAAGTATGCATGCGCCAGTTGTGAGGGTCGGGGAGAAAATCCACAGATCGCGGTGGCCGCCAAAGCTGACACAGCCATCGAGAAGGGCTTTGCTGGGCCAGGGCTTCTGGCTTTTATCGTAACCAGCAAATTTGCAGATTACCTACCACTCTATCGGCTGGAAGATATTTTCGAGCGACAAGGCTTCGAGATTTCCCGGGCCACACAATCAGTGTGGTGCGGGGATGTTGCCGATGTGGTCGAGCCGTTGTACCAGCGGATGGCCGAGCGGGTCAGGAAGTCGCATGTGGTGGCCACCGACGACACCATCCTGCCGATGTTGAGCCCGGGCCAAACGCATCCGGCACGCATGTGGGTGTATGTGGGCGACGAAGCGAATCCCTATAACGTGTTCGACTTCACCTTGAACCGTAGTCGAGAGGGCCCGAAGGAATTTCTGAAAGGCTACACCCAGGTTTTGTTGGCCGACGCTTACGGTGGCTACAACGGGGTGGTGGCTGGTAACGCCATCACTCGCGCGGGATGTTGGTCGCATGCCAGACGCAAGTTCGTGGAGGCCGAGAAATCGGCGCCGGAGATCGCGCGCGAGGCCGTCACTCTGATGGATGCACTGTTTGCAGTGGAACGACAAGCGAAAGACGTTTCCGTCGTCGAGCGACTCGAGTTGCGGCAGAAACAGTCGGTCTCGATCCTGGCGCAACTACATCGCAAGTTGCTGATCTGGAAAGAACAGTTGTTACCGAAGCATCCCATGGCCGACGCCGTGAACTACACGCTCAGCCAGGGGGACGCACTGACCGTGTTCACGACCGATGGCGCCGTGCCCATAGATAATAATGTTAGCGAACGGGAGATGAAGCGGATCGTACTCAATCGCAAAAACTCCTTATTCGTTGGCAACCCTCGTGGTGGGCGAACCGCAGCGATCCTGGCCAGCTTGACCAGCAGCTGCCGCCGCCATGACATGGACCCGCATCTCTATTTCATGCAACTGCTGGTGAATCTCCCGACCTGGCCAGCCAGTGACCTCGACGCTTGGCTTCCCGACCGTTGGAAGCAAGCTCATATCGCCCGATGCGCCGCTCTGGGAATTCCAGTTCCCCCCAATCCATAGCACCTGCACTTCACGTATCGCTCACTGACTGTCGATGCGCTCGGAGTGCTGTAGTACGTGCTGTCAATTTCAACGGTCTTGAATTGTGCCGCATAGTGGAAGAGGAACTCGCGCGGTTTCATGCCGCGAGGATAGAACGATAGAACGTTCCCAACCGCCCGTTTGCCGTAAGTGCACTTGAGCCTAGCAGTAAGCCCGACTCGGAGTACGGTCGGCGAACAACATCTTTGGCATGCCTACTGGCTGAATCAGGTGGAGATCTGGTTCAACCGGACTACGAAGCGGGCCATTCGTCGCGGGACGTTTCGCAGCGTCAAGGAACTGGTGGAGAAAATCGATCAATATGTGCAACCTTCCAACACCCACGCGCAGCCGTTCGTATGGTGGCCACGGCAGATTCGATCTCTGCTACGGTGTAACGGGTCGACCCTTTCCATGAATGTTCCCACGAAAATTTCGGCTACTTTCTCGAGTTCTTCCCGGCCTGCGGTGTGTCTGTGGGCGTTGTATAGGCGGGATAGGATACTTCCTTGTATACGCAAACCGTGTATCCCGCCTGCGCCTTTCCCTCTTGGCGGATGATTTCAGAACGGTCCTCGCCGTCAGGGGATTGCTTCGCCGTGCCTTACGTTTCTGCCGAAGCCTTTCCCTGGTTATAAGCGAAAAGCAGCGTAGTGCGAAAAAGCCTGCCAAACAAGGGTCCGCCGAGGACGTACCGGAGCCCATAAAAATCGGGGCCTCCACGCCCTATGACTTCGACAGTAAAAACCTAACCGCTTACGGTGGACTGTTACCGGCGGCGACGATGTTGGAGAAACTCAAGTCTCGGCAACTGGTCGAGCAGACTCTCACCGATTTCAGGGCGAATCATTAAATTAAATCGGTCTTGGCAAATGGGGCATACACTCCACAGGTCCAATAGTCTACCAATGGCGAGGCATGAAGGTTCGTTGATTCTTCGCCAGCGAATGACAAGCGGGCTAGGCCACAAACGAAATGGAAACAGCTGTGGTAAGAGCGATCCGTCGAGGTGGCCTTGATAGAAAACTATTCAGCCAATGTGCAGGAGAACGAACGCGGTGTACAATTGCTGTGGTTTTCAAAATCAAAAGGAAATCTCTTCTAACTTCGATGAACAATTCCGCTCCGGAGTTATCGATCATCATTCCGTCTTACAATGAAGAGGCGCGCCTACCAGGATCGCTTGAAAGAATCGCCAACTACATCCAGTCTCAACAGCCAAATACAGAAGTCATTGTTGTGGATGACGGGTCCACGGACGGAACGGCGGCAGTGGTGGAACTGTTTCGGGGGAAGATCCCTTCTCTGCGGGTCCTTTCGAACGGAGTGAATCGTGGCAAGGGTTTCAGTGTACGGCATGGTTCACTGCAAGCGTACGGAGAAGTTATTTTGTTTACGGATGCCGATTTGTCCGCGCCGATCGAGGAGGTGGGAAAACTGCTGGAAGCGTTAGAAAATCATGATGTTGCCATAGGTTCGCGTGCCATCGATCGTCGCTTGATCGAGACGCGGCAATCGGCCTTTCGGGAACTTGCCGGGATCCTATTTAACAAGATTGTGCGCATAATTTTGAGTCTTCCGTTCGTGGATACGCAATGTGGTTTCAAGGCCTTCCGACGCGAACGCTGCCGGATTATTTTTGAGCAACAGACTGTTGAACGGTTCGGATTTGACCCTGAAATACTTTATCTGGCGCGGCATCATGGATTATCGACGGTGGAAGTACCGGTGCGATGGGCGAATTCTCCCGCCACGACGGTCAGTATGCTAAAAGACAGTCTGCGGATGTTTGCAGACGTATTCATCATTCGGATAAACGGGCTGATGGGACGTTACAGGAGGGGAATATAGGGTCGCACGGAATATACGAAGTATCAAACATTGTTTCTGGCTCCCGTCGCATTTTCCCGAAGGCCCTACCCGACTCTATTCGCACGTAATATTAGGATTCAAGTGCTGGCTTCGCGAGTTCGGCAACTCTCAAGATGTAGACAGTAGGCGTTCTTTTCTTGCTGAGAACCCGTCGGGAAGCGGATACGCTTTTAGGGTTTGGATGCATCCTACTTCAATGAATGAGTAACGCACACTCTCATGGTTCTTATAGAACGGCAATGTGGGGAAGATGTATCGTCGACCTTTGTCCAACATCCTCAATGGGAGCTACCTATGAAAGATTGTCGTCAGTTTTATATCGATGGGAAGTGGGTCAGTCCGACTAAAGCCCACGACCTTCAAGTTATCAATCCGGCGAACGAACAGCCCATCGCGACCATTTCGCTCGGTACTCCGGCCGATGTCGACAAGGCCGTCGCCTCCGCCAGGAAAGCCTTTGCCTCTTTCTCCGAAACCCCAGTGCGTGAGCGGTTGGCCCTCCTGGAAAAAATAATTGAAGTTTACCGATCAAAGATGGACAAAATGGCAGAGACAATTTCCTCAGAGATGGGAGCTCCTCCCTGGCTAGCTAAAGCAGCTCAAGCCCCTGTTGGTCTGGCGCATTTGGCGGAAATCGTGAGGGTCCTCGGCTCGTTCAAGTTTGAAGAACGTAAGGGCTCAACGTTGATGCGGAAAGAACCAATTGGAGTGTGTGGGCTGATCACTCCGTGGAACTGGCCGATGAACCAAGTGGTCTGCAAAGTGGCGCCAGCGCTCGCCGCTGGGTGCACCATGGTCTTGAAGCCAAGCGAGATAGCTCCACTCTCCGCTTATCTCTTTGCCCAAATTCTCGAGGAAGCGGGTCTTCCGCCGGGAGTCTTCAATCTGGTGAATGGTGATGGAGCCACCATCGGTGCGGCCATTTCTGCACATCCTGACGTTGACATGCTCTCCTTTACTGGATCCACCAGAGCTGGCATTGCCGTGGCCATTGCTGCCGCTCCGACCGTAAAACGGGTCACTCAAGAACTCGGTGGCAAGTCAGCTAACATCATTTTGGAGGATGCCGATCTGGAAAGTGCCGTGAAAGAAGGAGTGCAAACGTGTTTTCGAAACAGCGGCCAGTCTTGCGATGCACCCACTCGGCTGCTCGTACCCCGGGCAATGCTTGACACGGCGGCGGCCGCAGCAAAGCAAGCGGCGGAAGCCACTAAAGTCGGTGATTCCACCGCGAAGGGCAGTATCGGCCCGCTTGTAAGCAAGGCTCAGTTTGAAAAGGTACAGAATCTCATCCTGAAAGGAATTGAAGAGGGTGCAAGATTGATTGCCGGTGGTCCTGGCCGTCCGGAAGGCGTATGTGAGGGATATTTCGTAAAGCCCACCATCTTCGCTGAAGTTCGTAATGACATGACGATCGCACGAGAAGAGATTTTCGGTCCTGTTCTATGCATCATCCCTTACGAAAATGAAGAAGATGCGGTGCGCATTGCGAACGACACACCCTATGGGCTTTCCGGTTATGTGTCATCGGGAAACCTCGAACATGCGCGCAACATTGCCAAGCGAATCCGATCTGGCAATGTACGCATCAACGGTGCCCGGCTCGATTTCGGCTGCTGCTTTGGAGGCTACAAGCAGTCGGGAAATGGCCGCGAATGGAGTGACGCAGGGCTCGAGGAATTCCTAGAATTGAAAGCGATCTTTGGATACGCGCCAGCTGAGGCATAGAATCCTGGAATACCTCCTAGGTCAATCATTGTCACGGCCTTCAGGTGGCCGTGATCGCTATCCGAGCAGAGGTTTCCCTCGCGCTTGCTCATCGCCATGAAGAAAATATGCTCAACATGGCGGTTGTGCCGTTGTAACCGCCTAGCCGGCGATCTATCTCGCCGCGCTGCTCAAAAATTAAGATACGGCAAGCCCTGAGCAGATCGAGGTACCCAATTGGAACTCTCGGTGTGTAATCTCGAGCGCAGCTTTCATGTCTTTCTTCGCAACGAGAAAAGAGATATTGCACTCCGATGAGCCCTGTGCAATTGCGATGATATTTATGTTCTCCAGTCCCAAGGCGCCGAAAATGCGCCCGACAATTCCTGGTGTACCCTGCATCTTCTCGCCGACGACAGCTACGACCGCAGCGCTTTGATTGATGATGATGTGTTCCACATTATGGTGTGCCAAATCTTGCGCGAACTCCCGGCGCAGTGCCTCAACCGTACTCTTGGCAACCGCGGATGGGACAACGAAGCAGATATCGTTCTGTGAAGAGGATTGCGAAACCAGTAGGACATCGGCACGAACCGCCCCCGTGGTCATAAATGTACGTCCGAGAACGTCACGTACTCCCACAATGCCCGGGCCGCCCACGGTAATCAATGCAACTTCGCCTCTCGCAGTGAGTGCTTTTACTCCCCCACCGTTCGGGGAACCACTTGGGGTGATTTTCGTTCCGGACCGCTCGGGTGCAAAAGTGCTTCGGATCCAAACGGGGATGTCGGATTGCATCACAGGGCGTAGGGTCTTGGGATGGAGCACCTTCGCGCCGAAGTATGCGAGCTCGGCTGCCTCGCGATACGAAATCTCAGGGATGGTGCACGCCTCCGACACGAGGCGTGGGTCAGCAGTAAGCACACCGTCCACATCCGTCCAAATAATGACCTCGTTCGCATCCAACGCCGCGCCCAGGATTGTCGCGGAGTAGTCCGAACCGCCGCGGCCGAGCGTCGTGAGCACTCCTTCCGACGTGGCGCCGATGTAGCCGGTCACGACGGGAACAATACCCTTGTCTAGAAGAGGACGCAGGCGCGCCTTGCAGCGTTCCCGGGTTATTTCCATGAGCGGCTCAGTGGCGCCGTGGAAGGAGTCGGTCACGACGAGTTCCGTAGCATCGATGGCCTCGCTGGCCACTCCGCGGTCTGCAAGCGTCGCCGCCACCAGTGGAGCTAAAAGGCGCTCTCCGAGGCTCGAGATCGTGTCGCGCGCCCTCTGCGTCAACTCCCGCAGCAGAATTGTGCCCTGGCAGAGATGGCCGCCCTCGCGCAAGATCTCTTGCATTTTGCAAGAAATGTGGCTCCTCTCCGCAGTTGACGGAATCAGTGCGCTAGCGACGGTCTCATGTCGATTCTTAAGTTCTTCAAGGATTACCGCGACCCGTTGAAAATCTCCGGACTCCGACAGCACGGCGGCCTCGATCAATCTGTCGGTGGCCCCACTCATTGCGGAAACAACTACCACGATATTGCTATCGCGAGTCGCAGCTCGAATGATCTCGACGGCTCTCCCGATACAGGAGGCGTTACCAACGGACGTGCCACCGAACTTCATCACCCGGAGCGGCCTCTTGCGTGTGCGGTCCACCCGACGCCGCTCTAGAGCGCCGTGAAACATGGCGTCTTGTTGAATCCCCGCCCGCTTCACGGCTGCGGCGCTGAGATCAACGGGGGAGTTGTGGCAACCCAGATTGAGCCCACCTCGCTCCGCGAGCGCCGAGATCTTCAAAGCGGCATCTTCTCGGTGAATTTCGGACCTCAAGTGTAGGTTCCAATCTTGTACCGCTCTGAACGTTGAATGCAAAAGCGATTACCCGCATCTGAACGCAAAATTCTCATTGCCAGCTCAGCCCAAGACTTACCTGGCACGCGTGCTCTTTCGCCGTCTGCGGCTCGGACTTTACCGTTGTCAGCATGGCTTCGAGCTCGACTTGCGCGGAAGCAGTTCCGATGGCGGATATTGATGGCTTCAATGTCCTGCGGCAATCAGCCTGCCAAATCGGACGCCGACGAACCACACTGTGCTCCTCCAACTTCTAGATATCATGCTGAGACTATTAGACTTGCTCGGGATAATTGGCGCGGACAGTAGTCCAGAGTCGCGTGGGTCGTGGACACTAGACAACCAATTGAAAATATTTACCACCATTTGCCACTTTAGTTCCGAAATTTTCAAGAGTCTTGCCACATAGGTTCAAATCGATGCTCGGCTTGTGCTTTTTGAAAATCGGGTGGGGCTATAGAGTCTGTGTGAAGACTGGCGGGCGAGCCTGGAAGCTTGAAGACCAAAGCAATGAGGAACGCCGCGGTCACTAAATAGCTTGAAGTCAAGCGAAGGCGCAGGTAGAGAGCCCGTTAGCATACGGCACTAATTTTCGAGTCTTCAGGTATCTGCCACCCTGGAGCTTGACGCCCCGTCGATCGAATTCCCGCCATTAACTAGCGGAAAACATGTAAGGTTTTCTCGACACAAGAAAAGAGTTGTTCCGAGCTTGGAGACTCGCGCGACTCGCGCTTGACTACCAGACCGGCAAAGAGTAGCGTCCGGGCAAACACGAGCCAAACCAAAAACTGATTCAAGGAGATAAGCATGGAAAAACAGCTCTCGCTCATAGGTTATTGGCTAGGCTTGATCTGCAATGTCCTCGCGTTGATCTTGCGGATGCTCACCGCTCGCAAGATGCTTCCGTCCCCCTGGGGCGTTCCTGGTGGCACTGCCATTTCCTACATGAGTTTCCTTCACGGCGCCGCGCTGTTTTTCTCGCTAGCGATTGCAAGCTGGTGCCGGACTGCAAAGTCCTAGGCTAGTTCGCGCGCAAGCTCAACTGTCCCGGCGTGAGGCTCTACGAACAAGCTCTTACTCAATATGACGTCAAGCCCTATGCCGGCGAATTAATCCTGTTTCTGATCGACCGACACCCGGCAGGTTTCCCCGATCGTCCAGGTGGATGGGCAGAGGTTACGCAAGGCGGCGTCCGGTTATTTCCGATTCCCACTAATCCTCGACGACATGGCCTCGCCGGGCCGGCGGCGGAGCAACTTGCCGCACTGCTACGTGGCTGTCTTGACCTGGCGATAGAGCGCTCCAGGTCGCTGTCCACGAATCTGATTTGAACCTCGTAGCCACGCGCTAGTTTCGCCCGCACGGGCTTCCGCCGCTTGTTGAATCTCGAACACTTGTTGCATCCTGTTGCAGTCGACACATGCAAGTGGACTTTCTTTGCGTCCTTCCGCAGCGCAGAGTCCGCCATGATTGCCGAGCCTTCTCTCAAATCGGAATGGAGGGATCGCCTAATGAAAGACTGTCGCCAGTTCTTCATCGATGGGAAACGGGTCAATCGAACCAAGCCTCACGACTTTCCGGTCATCAACCCCGCCACAGAACAGACCATCGCCACCATTTCCGTCGGCACCGCGCACGATGTCGATAAGGCCGTCGCCGCCGCCACCAACGCCTTCCCCTCTTTCTCTGAAACGACCGTGCCTGAACGCTTGGCGCTGCTGGAAAAGACAATTGAGATTTACGGCTCTAAGATGGGTGAGATGGCCGAGACCATCTCCATGGTAACGGGTGCTCCCCCATGGCTCGCTCAGGCCGCTCAAGCCCCTGTTGGACTGACTCATTTAACCGAAATCGTCAAGGTCCTTGCTTCTTTCAAGTTTGAAGAACTCAAGGGCTCGACCTTGATGCGTAAGGAACCAATCGGCGTGTGTGGCCTGATTACTCCCTGGAACTGGCCCATGAACCAGATTGTCTGCAAAGTGGCGCCCGCGCTCGCCGCTGGACGCACCATGATCCTGAAACCAAGCAAAATCGCTCCACTCTCGGCATACTTGTTCGCGCAAATTCTCGAACAAGCTGGTCTGCCGCCCGGGGTTTTCAATCTCGTCAATGGAGATGGAGCTGCAGTCGGTGCCGCTATTTCTTCTCATCCTGTTATCGACATGGTTTCTTTCACCGAATCCACTAGAGTTGGCGTCGCCGTAGCCATTGCTGCGGCTCCCACGGTAAAGCGCGTCAAGCAGGAACTCGGAGGTAAGTCGGCCAACATCATTTTGGAGGATGCCGATCTCGAAAGCGCCGTGAAAGACGGCGTGCAGACCTGCTTCCGAAACAGCGGCCAATCTTGCGACGCGCCCACCCGCTTACTCGTTCCCAGGGCAAAGCTCGCAGTGGGGGCCGTGGCCGCCACGGCAAAGCAAGCAGCGGAAGCCACGAAAGTCGCTGATTCTGCCGCAAAGGGCAGCATCGGCCCCCTTGTCAGCAAGCCTCAGTTTGAGAAAGTGCAAAATCTCATCCAGAAGGGCATCCAAGAAGGCGCAAAGTTAATCGCCGGTGGCCCGGGCCGTCCCGAAGGCGAGACTCAAGGTTATTTCGTGAAGCACACCATCTTCACGGTTCGCAACGACATGACTATCGCGCGGGAAGAGATTTTCGGCCCGGTTCTTTACATTATCCCTTACTACGATGAAAATGACGCTGTCCGCATCGCTAATGACACGCCGTACGGACTCTCAGGTTATGTGACATCGGGTAGTCTCGAACATGCCCGCAGCATCGCCAAGCGAATCCGATCTGGCAATGTACGCGTCAACGGTGCCCGCCTCGATTTCGGCGGCTGCTTCGGAGGCTACAAGCAGTCTGGAAACGGCCGGGAATGGAGCGAAGCCGGGCTGGAAGAATTCCTGGAATTGAAAGCCATCTCTGGATACACGCCGGCTGACGCATAGGGTTCTCGGTGGAGTTCGCCTCGAACGAGTTGGGAGAACATCAAATGAAGAGTGGTCTGCTGCGCATTCTTGGCCACAAGTCGCGAAGGACGTGGATTCTACTGGGCTTCGCGTCGATCTTTCTTCTTGTGGTGCTGCTGAGTGTGGAATGGGTGCGCGCAACCCGCGGACAGTCTGGGTTACTGCGGTCACGCGCCTCAGCCCAGCGGCACAAAGTTCTGCTCACATGGGGAGCAAGCAGTTCGCCAGGGGTCGAATACAACGTATATCGTAGTTCGACATCCGACCCCCGATTCCTGAAGATCAACCCGACCAGTATTCAAGGGCTTTCCTACACGGATGACACTGTCCAGAACGGCGTGACCTACATCTATGTGGCTCGCGCAGCGGATGGCCTTGGCAACGAGAGCCCCGATTCTCCCCGATTCGTTATTACCATTCCGCAAAACTAACCGTTCACGCCTTGGAAACAATGCCTGCCAATTCCGATTTGCAGGCCGCACCGCAAGGTAAATTGAATTAACGAACCAAGTACAAGACTCTGGCTCGCTGCCCCATGAGAAACGGCCCATTACGCGCCACTCAGAATAGTAACGATAATATTTATATAGTATTGATAATCTGTATGCTGGCGTCCGGCTTGGCGGCTGGTTGGGTCGCAAAGCGACATGTCATGTTCAAGCAGAGATCTGCATTTTCCTCTAAAAAAAACCTGGGTGATGCTCCTCAGTCCGTCCGCAGCGAAGTACTGAAACAGCTGAAGTCTTTTCAAGCTGGGTACACGAAGAGAGATCCAGGGCAGGTCAACCAGTTTATGAACGAACTTTTTCCCCGAAGACAAAAATATCGTACTCTTGGGCACCGATCCCAACGAATGGATCACCGGGTATGAACCCATTTCACAATTCATCTATGCCGATTGGCAAAACTGGGGCGACGTCCGGCTTGATACTGAACATCCCGTGATATGTACCTCCGGCAATGTCGCTTGGCTGGCTACTTCAGGGGTCCTTGAATCCGGTCGAAATTCACGGCCTCTCCGGATCACAGCCATACTAGTTTGGGAGCAGGAGAAATGGACGACACGTTCAGTTTCAGTGGAATGACCGGCGAGCGACGCTCAGGGATCTTCTGTACATGAAAAACCATGGGAGATTGCGCTGCAGTAGGGCTCGAAAGAATTCACGCAGGCCTGCTATTACCTTGGTATGTAGCTGTCGAGCAGGGGCGAAACCAGTTGCGCGAATCCGATAGCGGTTGTTTCCGCATCTCGAACACTTTCACCGCTTTTCATGAACGTAATGATGCGCACCAGCGCCCCGTCGGAGCGATTCATCCGCATAGCATCGGCAACGAGATAATATTTAGCGCCGTACTCGCTGGGTGTCACGCGCCCGTGCGCTTGGTACCAGTAGAGAACTAATGCTCGCTCTGCGCCCTTCGTTACCAGAATTCGGTTGACTTCAATCTTGTCGCCGCCGGGCTCATCAATCCAAATATGACTGGTTTCAGCGGGAATCCAGCCGGCTCCTGGAAGGCAGTTTTTTGGAGAGTGAATCGTGTCACCCGCACGCTGGCTCGGGAAATAAGCAATGTACAAGCTGGCGGCGGTCCGCTGTTCTCTATTGACGTAATCACGAAGCAGGAACTCGCCGGGCCCTAATGTTTCCGCCAGCTTAGCGCTGGTCTGCAGATCCTTCCCCAGCCATTGGCCCATGGAAAGCGGAAAACCGGCTAACTGGTTGCGCGGCGGCAATACTTCCTCGCGATCGCTGGCCATCAGTAAATTCAGCGTGGCCGCCAGCAAGATTGCTACAAGCGTAAAACGACCCCAGGATTGAACCGTCCGATTCATGCGGCCAGTCTCCTCTGAGGAAGCCGTGCGCCTAAAGCATGGAATCCCGCAAGAACTCCAAACGAGAGAACGAATAGCACGATTCCGGAAAGCGCATGGAAGAACCCTTCGGCGAGTTGTGCGTTGACATATTTTGCCAACAAGGCGGTGAGCACGATTCTCAAGGCATTCGCGACCACCGCCACTGGAACAGCGAGCGCTACCAGCAGGCAGCGCATCCACACACGGCGCTCAAAAAATAAACCGTAGAGCACGGCAACCGTGATGAGCGACATCAACGATCGCAGTCCGCTGCACGCCTCCACCACGTCCAGCGACATCGAGGGCAGCATGATAATGTTACCCTCGCGCAAAACAGGCACTTGCAGCAAATCAAGAAGTGCACAAGCCGATCGCGACGCCAGCAGCTGCAGTGGAAACGCAAACTCATTAAAAACAATTACCGGCAGCGGGATCATCAAGAAAAGCGTCAGCCACGGGGCCTTCACCGCGCCCAGCATTGCCCAACCTGCAAAGTAGACGACCAATCCTCCCAAGAGCACTACCAGCGAAGCTCGAGGCAGGAATACCTCCGCTCCTAGTGTCCCAATCACCAGCAATCCCATTGCTGCCACGATAAAAAACAGCCCGGAAGCCGACGGGCGCAGAGGTTTTCCCCTCCACGACGTACGGCTGGTCCACAGCAGCAGCCCGCACCCGATAGGAACAAAAAAACCATGTGAATAATTGGGATCGTCAAGCCATTGTCGGACCAGTTTCGCGACAACATGCCCGTACAGCAGGCAGATAAGAACCAGCAAAATCGCGGCTTGCAGATACACGGCCCAATTGCTTCCTATGCCCGGAAGCCTCACCCGGGCAGGCGACAGATGATTTTGGGATTCTGGCTCCTGCAGCGCACTTGTCATGGGCACTGGATTGAGTCTAAGGCAAAATGGGGACCGCTGTCTCAATTTAACGCCGCAGTTGTCAGATTAAGCATCCTAGCGTCGCCACGCTACTTTCGACCGCCGCGTGCCTCAAAAAACTCATTGGGCTTAGGGCGGATGTGGTGTACAAATCCGGAGACAAATAACGCGAGGAAACTAAATGTCTCTCCATTACCCTCTTTCGGTGGCGGCCGCTGTGTTGCTCTCTGTACTTTTTTCCATCCTCTTACCTCAAATCACCAACTCCGACACCGCTCGCTGGGAGATTTATTCCATCGAGACGCTTACTCTCACAGACCAACAATTTCTATTGGGCGCAAAAGATGGCACGCCGGCCCGCATCGGTGCCGAACTGCGGCTTCCTCCGGGAACAGCCCCCATTCCCGCCGTAGTTCTCATCCATGGATCAGGTGGTGTCGGCGCAAACATCGATGGATGGGCGCAGTCCTTCAACGCAATGGGCATCGCCGCTCTCATCCTGGACACATTTACCGGGCGTGGCATCTCCCAAACCATTACTAACCAGACCCAGCTTTCCAGTTTTTCGATGATTGTTGACGCTTACAGGGGTTTGGAGTTGCTCTCTCGGCATCCCCGAATTGATCCTTCGCGAATCGCGGTCATGGGTTTTTCCAAGGGTGGCTTCGCCGCCCTCTATTCCAGCATGAAACGTTTTCAGCAGCTGTGGGGCACGCAGGGCATTGAGTTTGCCGCCCACATTTCTTTTTACACGCGCTGCGATGCGCCTCTCCTCGACGATGAAATCGTCAGCGACCGCCCCATTCGCATTTTTCATGGCTCGGCTGATGATTACGTGCCGGTCGAGCCCACTCGCGGCTATGTTGATCGACTGAGGCGCGCAGGGAAAGACGTTCAACTCACCGTCTATGAAGGCGCGCGCCACGCCTTCGACAATCCTTTGTATCCGTCCGTCCTCTCCCTGCCTGATGCTGCTCTCACCAGCAACTGCCGTCGCGAAGAAAAACAACCCGGCAACATCATCAATCTCGATACCGGAAAGACTTTCACTTGGAACGATGCTTGCGTAACTCGTGGTGCTACTGTCGGCTTTGATCCTTACGCTCGCGAGCAAGCGATGAACACCGTGAGCGACTTTCTGCGCGCGCAATGGCGCCTGAACCCCTGATTAGATGGTTCGCGCACCGCGGCTAGACGCACCACGTTGCACACGCAGTACTCACTGCAAAACAATCGGCGGTCAGGTTCCAGGCAGTGCCAGTACTGTCCCTTCCCCCGACTGCACAGGCTGACCTCCATTTGTACCCCAGTACAGTTGTTCGCTTCTCCCGCAGCAGGCATCGTTGCAATAGGTGCAGCAAGAAGTTTTGAGCTCAATCCCACAGGGCTTTCACCGCCGCCGTCGCTCCTCTAAACCCCAGTTGGGGACCTGGCGACTCATGCCAGATGCCGTCGTGGAGGGACCGTTCTTGCTGGCCAGTGTTGCTTCCAGGAGGATTCGTGAAGGGTCTGGTTCGTACTCTGTCATTTTTGTTTTTGGTGTGTTTGCCCGTCGCAGCTCAGACCCAACAAACCATCCGCGTGAATGCGGGCGGTTCCGCCTATACTGATTCGAAGGGCCATTCCTGGAGCGCTGATTACGGATTCAATACTGGCAGCCTCTCTCATTCCGCACCAAAGGTCACTGTCTCCGGGACCTCGGAGCCGACTCTTTTCAAGAGTGCACGAGTGGGTACTTCCTCGGGAGCGAACCTGCAGTACCAGTTCGCCATCGCAAATGGCACCTACAATGTGAATCTCTATTTTGCCGAGACTTATTACACTGCCGTGGCGCAACGCGTCTTTGACGTCCAGATGCAAGGTACAACAGTATTTGGCGCATTGGATATTTTTGCCCTGGCTGGCTTAGACCATGCGCTTGTGAAATCTGCAAAGGTTTCCGTGACCAACGGCCAGCTCATCATCCGCTTTGCACATCGTCCCTACGGGAATGTTCCTGTCATTGCCGCCCTGGAAATCCTGCCGGCGGGTACCTCGCTACAATTCTCGACCAGTTCACTCTCAGCCGGACAAGTCGGCGCAGCCTATTCGACCATGATTCAGGCCACTGGCGGCACCACTCCATATCACTGGAGCATCTCTTCCGGAGCCCTACCCGCCGGCCTGACGCTGTCCGCCATCACCGGAACCGTCTCCGGGACGCCGACGACTTCAGGTTCGTTTACCTTCACCGCCAAGGTCACGGACTCCACTTCACCGACGGCTCAGACAACCACCAAGTCGTTGACCATCACGGTTGCTTCCCGTCCCGTTCCGGTTGAGATCACTACCAGTTCGCTGCCTTCCGGACAAGCCGCCGTACCTTATTCGACCACCTTGGCCGCGATTGATGGGATCTCTCCTTACAAATGGTCCATCACTTCCGGAGCCCTGCCCGCAGGACTAACCCTCTCGGCGACCGGCGCCATCTCAGGTAAGCCAACGACTTCAGGAACCTTCAGCTTCACCGTTCACGTGGCCGATTCCGCCTCGTCTCCTACATCAGCTTCTCGCAGTCTCAGCATCACCGTCGCCGCGGCGTCCGCCCACTCGGTGATGTTGAAGTGGACCGCAAGCCCATCGCCCGGCGTTACGGGATACAAGGTCTACCGCAGCACGGTTTCTGGGAGTGGCTATACTAAAATCAATCCTTCAGTCGTCAGCGGCTTGACGTATACAGATGCGACCGTGGTGAGCGGAGTAACTTACTATTACGTGACCACTTCAGTGAACTCAAGTGGAGACGAAAGCTCTTTCTCTCAGCAAGTAAAGATGATCGTTCCCTAGAATAATGAGCAATCATCGCACGAGAACAGTCGAGGATCCCGAGTCTTTCATCAACAGGTTTATTCGAATCGGTTTTCGCGATTGAAGGCGATGGTGCGGTGCAACGCCTCGTGACATTTCGTAGACAAGGCAATTAGATATCGCATCGTGTCATCCCCAAGATTGCCCGGTGATTTCAGGTGATGGACGTGCAAATCCTTTGACGCGCCACAGAGTTGGCAGCGCCACCCGTTTCTTTTGAGAACCTGATTACGCAGCATCTGGTACTCAGCTAGCGAAAGCTTCAGCCGCGGTATTTTCTGACGAAGTGTGCTCATGATCTCGCGACCGACGCACAACGAATTCGTGAATTCCCGCAGACCAGCAGAACTGGAAGCGATAAGGGCATCAGACGTATCCCGAGCCCTACTAAGTGTTTCCGCGGGATAACGCAACAGTCGGAAAGTGATTCTCGTTGCGCTTCTCCGTCTGGTTTGTCGTCCTGCCGCCAGGGTTCTGGGAGAGCGCTGCAGCACCACTCAAATTCCTAAAGTGGGAATCCGTGATTGCTTCTACTTCATCTGTGTCGAAGAAGGGGTAAGTCGTTGTAGCAAAGATGAATTTCACGTCGCGCTGTGACGCCGCTCCAGTGCCAGCACAGAATAGCAACGGCGGTCTGGGCCAAGTTACCCAGTCTGACCTTCGGCCGACACAGATGCTCGAACGTCTCTGAGAACCGTCACGAAGCGGGGGACCAAAGCTCTCCCGCCATTGTATGGCGACTGAATCAGAAGGAGGCTTTGCTTTAACTCGGTGCACGGCCGGGCGCACGAACTTGTTACATGGATTCTTCGCTCTTCATTCGACAACCTAAATTGTTGCCCGTCATTGCAGCGTCAATGTCCTAGGTTCGCTTTGCGGTTTGGCGCGTCGAGCGCACGAATCCATCGCGTTCGAAAAAAAATCCATTGCTGACGAATGACTCTTTGTATAGAAAGATAAGTCTCTGAAATGTTTCTTGGATTCTTATAGTCGGATCCGTTTCTGAGGAAAAACCATGGCTCATGAGGACGCGGGGAAGTTTCCCGTTAGCTCCAAACTCGTCATTCGCAATATTGGACTCGTCCTCAGCGGCGATCTCTCCCACCCGATCCTCGATGCTAACACTGTCGTAGTCATAGACGGCCGCATCAGCGTAGTCGGCAGGGAGAAGGACATCGACACCGAAGGCGCAACTTACCTCATCGACGCCAACGGCACGGCACTTGCTCCTGGCCTGATTGACAGTCACGTCCACCCTGTCGCTGGTGATTGGACCCCACGCCAGAATCAAATCGGCTGGATCGACAGCTGCCTTCACGGCGGCGTCACCACCATGATTTCTGCTGGTGAAGTGCACATGCCTGGGCGTCCAAAGGACGTCATCGGGTTAAAGGCCATGGCCATCACCGCGCAGCGCGCTTTTGCTGCCTTCCGTCCGAGTGGCGTCAAAGTTCATGCGGGCGCGCCTGTCATTGAACATGGTATGGTCGAAGAAGACTTCAAGGCGTTGGCCGAGGCTGGCGTAACGCTGCTCGGCGAAGTTGGCCTCGGGAGTGTGAAAGATGGCGCTACCGCCCGCCAGATGGTTGCGTGGGCTCGTAAATACGGGATTCAGAGCACCATTCACACCGGCGGTCCGTCGATCCCCGGTTCCAGCCTGATTGATAAGGATATCGTTCTAGCTGCCGACGCCGACATCATCGGCCACATCAATGGCGGCCATACTGCGCTGCCCGATAAACAAATCACGGGCTTGTGCGAGGAATCTCCTCGTGGCCTTGAAATCGTTCACAATGGCAACGAGCGTGCCGCATTACTCGCTTTGCGCACTGCGAAGGCACTCGGGCAGCTTGATCGCGTCATTCTTGGTACCGACGCTCCTGCGGGTTCCGGGGTTCAGCCGCTCGGCGTTCTCCGTCTTATTTCGATGTTGTGCTCTCTCGGAGAGATTCCCGCAGAGATTGCCTTTTGTTTTGCCACTGGCAACACCGCGAAACTCCGCAAGTTGGATTGCGGAATGATCGAAGCCGGGCGCGCGGCCGACTTTGTCTTCATGGATCACGCCCAGCATTCAGCAGGTACGACGCTTCTGGAAAGTGTGCGTCTCGGTGATCTTCCGGGCGTGGGTATGACCATGATCGATGGCGTTGTGCGCTCCGAACGCAGCCGTAACACGCCCCCGGCGGCTCGAGTGCCCAAAATTGTCAAATGAAAATTAGTCTTCGAATCTCTGAGGCTCAGCACTGAGACGTTCTAGCTTGAGCCCTCGGAGAAACTTATTCTACCGCAAGCCGTCCTCACCTTTAATCTGATCCTTAGTTAAACCGCCCACACGTGCGAGTGGTCTTCCGCTGTCTGTCACAGCAATGGCAACCAAGATCTCATTCGCGCGTGGCGCATCGCTTACGCGGATTTCCATTCCATCGAAATGACTGCGTACATAGGCGGCGTCCTTGTGGCCCAGCGGAATATCCAGCGTTACACCCATGCCGCCGCGCTTTTTCGATGAGGGAATCAGCGCCGCTCCTTTTCCTAGCACTCTGCGCACCGGCGTTCCCAGCTTCGGGTGCAGCACCGCCGCAGCATGCTCGAGCTCGCCGTTCTCACCGACTGCGGCAGCTTTACCATAGCTCTCCGCCGAAGGCCCGGGGATGCCGAGCGCGACGACCGCGCGCTCGGTCAGCAACGCTCCAAGCTCCTCGCCGATCTCAATGAGCTCGCTCAAATCTTCCACGTATCGTCCGGCGAATGGGTTTTCGATTACCGCTGCTGCTGCGGCGCGCCGCGTTGCTGGTTCAATTGTTTTGTCCATCTCCCTGCGGGTTTCTTCAACGAGCGTCACGATTTTTCTGATCTTCGCTTTCATCGCAATCCGTCCTCGCCCTTGATCTCGGAGGCCTTCAATCCGCCCACGCGTGCATGAATTCTTGCGCCCGTGGTCATTACCAGAGCCAAAACCATTTCATCGGCCCGCGGCGCATCGGGGATTCCGACCTCCATGGCATCAAAATGGCTGCGCACGTAAGAGGCGTTGATGTGGGTTATGGGCACGTCAAGCCGTGTGCCTGGCCCACCGACCTTTTTGGTGGATGGGACGATGGCCTTCGCGCCGTTCAGATTTTCCCGCATGGCGTAACCACCCGGCACATGCCACAGCGCTCCGTGCTCGAGTTCTCCATTTGCGCCGACAATCGCACCTTTTCCGTATCCCTCGACGACCTTTGCGTCGCCGCCTAGTTCGGCCACCAGCAACGTCGCCATTTCGACTCCGAGGGGTTTCAGATCGTTCATGAACTCCTCGATCTGCTCCACGTATCTACCCGCGAACGGATTGCGAATCACGGCGAGAGCCGCAGCTCGACGTAATGGCGCCTTTGCGCGAGGTCCACCTTCGTGGAAAATCTCTTCTACTACGTGGACGACTTTACGAATATCGACATTAGGCATGGGTCACACTCCACTCTGTCGGCTCTGATTTGTCGGCCACCAAGTTGGCTGTTCGCAATGCCAATGGCACAACACGCGACTGCCCCTGTAAATGAAGCGCTGTTGCGAGCACCAAGCCTTCCGAAATCAATTCCTCGGCCACGGAGGCGCCCGATGCCAGTGCCTGCTGAACCTCACCAGAGCACAATTTAGGGACAGCACGCGTCACGCATAGCTCACCTAAATCATTGTCTGGCGCAATTTCACATGCCGGTACGCGAACAATCTCAGGATGGTCTGGCAGATCTACCGCATTAGCGATGATCGTAGCCGCGGCATCCGCAGCCGGTGCGTCCACCGCCAGGACCGTGACCGCGTCGGCGATGCCGAGCGAAAAACTTCTCCCGCGCCACCCGCTGGTTGCCAGGCCACGTATAGAATCCTCGGAGCGAATTCGAAGCCTGCCGAACAACGAAGGGCGATCTGGCCGGTCGACCATACCCACGGAGAACGACTCTCCCGGAGTTAGATACAGTGCGATGTCGCCTCCGTTGTTTACATAGCAGCGCGCGAGTTCTGTTTCTTTCGTCATGGTTTCAAGAATCTCCTCGGCCACGGCGCCGGCCACGGCCGCCATAGGTGTGATGAAGCACCGTTCCGCGTAGGGCTCAACCGCTTCTGCCATCCGCCGAGCGATGACTCCTTGGGGCGGAGTCACATTGCCGCGAGCAGCCTGCCGAAGGAGAGGAAGTTCCGAGCACAGTTCATCCAAGATTGTTAAGAACCGCCGCGCAGCGGAATCATAGGCCACGTGAATCTGATTACGCACGCCGTATGCCTCCACAATCAGGTCAATCGGCCCATCCCGAAGGTGAAGCCGGCGCCCGTCGGGCATCATGTGCATAGTTGGCGACTCCCTCATTTCTCTTCACCGTTCGATGGTCCGGGCCTCAACGGCCAGGGATTTTGTGACAGAGGAGCGCGCTGCCGCTGGTGCTCATTCTCTCTCAACACTTCAGCCAGCGGCCGCACGGAATCCATGTGCCCGCCGAGCGCTGCGTAGTCGTCTAGCTTCAGGGTGAACTCAATAGGCGCCACAAGCGCCGGTGTGGGCACATACCCAAAGGCGTTGTCCGGCATGCGCGTCACATCTACCATGAAGGTGATGCCACCTCCCGGCCAGATGTACACCGGCGCGCCACCGCTGGTCACTCGCGTCAGATTCTGCCCGACGGAACGCGTCAACTTCACCGGGTTTTCCGTCACTCCCGCTCGCAGCGAACCGCCGGCTCCTCCCATGAACAAAACCGTAGTCAAAGCAGGCTCACAATTTTCTTTGATCCGATGAACTGACTCCGCCAGCTCATCCGGCAACTCTTTTTCTATCGGCTTGTACGCTTCATCTAACTCGAAGTAGGCGTATTGCTCCCCGGTTGTGCTGACCATCAACAACCGCAGGTGTGGCCAGGCAATTTTCGGTTTGAACGGCTTCAATATTTCGAGCGGGTCAGAAATGCAAGTTCCGCCCCAGCCCGTTCCTGGTTCCGCTACTTGAAAATAGCGGCCGGGCGTCGACCGCCGGCCTTTGATGCCAATGCCGGTTTCGCGAACGCCCAGAAGCTTTCCCGCCTGGTGTTCAGAGAGAACACCCGTGATGTGATCGTCCACCACGACGACTTCGTCGACCTTTCCAAACCATTGTTTGGCGAACATTCCGATGGTTGCCGAGCCGCAGCCCACGCGCATGCGTTCTTCGCGTTGTCCATTTACCATCGGTGGTCGGCCTGCTGAGACTACGATTGTTGCGCCTTCATCGATGGAGAGTTCCACTTCCTTGGCATTAAACAAATCGAGTAGTGTTTCGCACGTGACGCGGCCCTCAGTCTTCGTTCCGCCCGTAAGGTGATGCACGCCACCGAGTGAAAGCATCTGGGAGCCATATTCGCCCGTTGTGACGTGGCCGACAGGCTCGCCTTTGGCGCGGACCAGATTTCGTTCCGGACCGAGGTGGCGGTCGGTATCGATTTTTAGCTTCGCACCGCAGTAACTGAAAATCCCTTCGGTTACCACGGTCACCATATCCACGCCATCCACCTCAGAAGACACGATGAATGGCGCGGGTTTGTAGTCCGGATAGGTCGTGCCTGCTCCGATCGCGGTGACGAACGTTTCCGCTCCCTTCATCAGCTTGCCGTCCCACTCCTGGGTGCTTTCAAGAAAGGGCACGAGTGGCTGGCCTTTGGACTTCGCCTGGTCCAGTAAAAGGTGCGGATCCACGCGCACGAGCTGTCCTTCATGGTTCGCGTAGCGGTCGCAAGCGCCGCTTCGCCCGCGCTTGATGTAACAGAGCACCGGGCACGCGTCGCAACGGATCGTGTCAGCAGGCACCTGGCTACTCATCGCGTTCACCGCCTGATGAGCCCAATGCAACGATCGCAGCTCGCACCTTATCCGGAGTGGCGGGGAGCTTTCTGATGCGCACGCCGGCGGCATCATAGATCGCATTCAAAATCGCAGGAGCCGTGGGAATTAGTGCCTGCTCACCGATTCCCTTTGCACCGAATGGGCCAATTGAAGAAGGATCCTCAACCAGAATCGATTCCACCAACGGCATGTCACCGATCGTCGGAATCAGGTAATCGTGTAGGTTTTCTCCTTTGCCAGGAAAGAACTCCTCCATCAGCGCCATTCCAAGTCCCTGAGCGGCGCCGCCTTCGATCTGTCCTTCCACGAGCGTCGGATTGATCGCGCGTCCCACATCATGTGCTGCCGTTAGCTTTACCAATTTCGTCGTGCCCAGTTCTGTATCCACTTCTACTTCCGCCATGTGCGCACCAAAACCATAAACCGCATAGGGTGTTCCTTGGCCGTTCTCATCCAACGGCTTCGTGGGCGGATCGAATGTTGCTTCGGCACTCGTTACGTACCCCCTGTCATCAAGCGGTAGTGCACCCAGCGCGATCGTACGTCGCTTCTCGCTTTCCACCACAATGACGGTACCGCTTTCGAATAGGATCTGGGAGGAGTCGCGGGCTTCAACGAGGCGAAGAATCGATTGGCGCAATTGCACACCAGCCATGTACGCAGCCTTTCCGCTCACGAACGTCTGTCGCGAAGCGGAGGTTTTACCGCAATCGGGCGTGGTGTCCGTGTCGCCCGAAATCAGATCAAACTTCTCAACAGGAGCTCCCAGTGCCTGTGCGCAGATTTGCGTTATTACGGTAGTCGAACCCTGCCCGATATCCACCGCACCCTGATGCAGCGCGATTCGTCCATCACGTTTCAGCCCTATGCGCATGGTTGATGGATTTGCCAGCGAGGTGTTCCCGCAGCCATACCACATAGCGGCGATTCCCACGCCGCGCCGCAATGGTGCTTTGGTATTCGCGTTAAACCCAGCTGCCGCTTTGCGTGCGGCTTTCCATTTTGGACGCAGTACCTCAAGACATGCGCGAATCCCCACTCCTTCCCCCAATATTTGGCCGGTCACGGTAGGCGTGTTGTCCCCGAGGGCGTTCTGCAGTCGGAATTCGAGGCGATCGATCCCCAATTTCTCCGCTAGTTCGTCATACAATTGTTCCTGCGCAATCGTTCCCTGTGGTACGCCGAATCCGCGAAATGCTCCCGCTGGCACCAAATGAGTATGTACGGCACGTGTCACCGCGCGATAGTTTGGTACTTCATACGGTCCCGAGGCGTGGATTGGAACCCGCGCGGCAACCGTGGGGCCCCAGGAGGCATACGCCCCGGTGTTGAAATCGCCTTGAACGTCCATCGCCAGGAGCTTCCCGTCAAACGTCGCGCCCGCCTTACACCGAATCCGCGAAGGATGCCGCTTGGTCGTGCTTTGCATAGATTCCAGTCTTGTGTAGGCCATCTTCACTGGCTTCTTCAAATGCCAAGTGGCGATGGCGAGGAACGGCTGCACTGAAAGGTCCAGCTTGGTGCCGAATCCCCCGCCAACCGCTGTAGGAATGATGCGAACGTTGCTCTCGGCGATCCCCAGGATCGCGGCGATGCTCTGCCGGTCCATGTACGGGGATTGTGTGCATGCTTGAATTTCGATGCGGTCTCCCAGGCGCCGCGCGAAGCCCGCTTCGGGTTCGATGCAAGCGTGCTCGATGAAACCGGTTTCGAACTCGGCCTTGACTACCACGTCCGCTTCAGCAAGTGCTTTGTCCACGTCTCCACGCACGACACGCCCGCGCACAAGAACATTGTCCGGTCGCTGTAAGTGCACCTTTGGTGCATCTGCCGCGAGCGCTGCATCCACGCTAGTTAACGCCGGCAACTCTTCCCACTCGATAGGGAATTTAGCGGGATCGAACCTCGCCAAAGCATCCGGGTCACCGACAACCGCCGCCACGGCTTCTCCCCGGAAGCGCGCTTCCTTCTCCGCGAAGACGGGCTGATCGGCGAACAGTGGATGCACGCCGAAACAGTTCTTGCCCGGAATATCCTTCGACGTGAACACCGCCTGTATCCCCGGATGCGCTGCCACGAAAGCGTCCAGGTCTCCCAGCCGGAAGGCAGCGCGATGATGCGGACAACGAATCACCCGCAAGGCAAGCGAGTCCACGGGCCACTGATCCCCACCATAGATTTCCTGACCGAGGACCTTGCGCGCCCCATCGAGCCGCACCAGGCGTTGCCCCACCGGCTCAGCATTCTGCACTTCCAATCCGAACCCCTCTTGTGTACCTGCGTCCATCACCGCGGAGATGATTTTGCGGTAGCCGGTGCAGCGGCACAGCACGCCACCTAGTGCGTCCTGCACCTGAGTTTCGCTCGGCCGCGGGTTCTTCTCGACCAGTGCCACCGCCGAAACCAGCATTCCCGGTGTACAGATGCCACACTGCGCAGCGCCATGCTGCAGGAACGATTTCTGCAAGCGGTCGAATGCAGCGGAAGATTGACTCAGTCCTTCGATGGTAGTTACGTCTGCGCCCTCAAGCTGTCCGACGGCGACCAGGCACGCGCAGGCGGTTTTCCCATTGATCAGCACGGTGCACGCGCCGCAGTCTCCTGCATCGCACCCAACCTTCGTCCCGGTTAGCGCCAATTCCTCACGCAAAACCCTCGATAAACGGGTGATGGGTTCGGATTTGATCTCCACCGTTCTGCCGTTCACCGCCAGCGAAAGTTGGGCTTCGATTTCTATCTTCACGCAGTCCTCTCTACGCACGCTTCGAGGGCCCTGGCCACCAGAACCTGCGCCACTTCTTTTCGGTACGCTGCCGTGGCCCTCATATCATTAATTGGCGATAGCTCCGCCAAATGTTCCTGCTTCACCAATCTTCCGATCCCGGGTTCCCCGGTGACTCCACTCAGACATTGCTCCAACCCGCGCAGCCGCAGTGCCGACGCCGAGCATGCCCCAACGGCGAGCAAAGCTTCCGCGATCTTTCCACGTTCATCAATCACAAGATTTGCCGCCACCATGGCGATGGAAATGACCAGATAACGTCGACTACCTAGCTTGAGGAAGGTGGACAGAGCGTTCTCCAAACGGCGTGAGACAGTCACGGCAGAGAGAATCTCGTCCGAGCGCTTCATGGTCCGGCGGTTTCCCAGAACAAAATTCGCAAGTGGGATCCGCCGCACCCCTGCTACGGACGCGAGTGTTACCTCGGCATCCAACGCTAAGAGTGCCGGTATCCCGTCTGCCGCTGGCGAGGCGTTGCACAGGTTTCCCGCCACCGTCGCCACATTTTGGATCTGGACGGAACCCACTTCCCGAGCGGCACCTTTCAGGCCGTCAAATCCTCGCGGCAGTGGTGCTTCCAAGATCTCATTCCACGTGGTTCTCCCGCCGATGCAAATTGTATCGTTTGACGAATGAATGCCTTTGAGCTCCGTCACTGCGGAGATATCGACGATCGGTGTGGTCACAGTCTGGTCGCCCAGAGAAGGGAAGAAGTCTGTGCCACCAGAGAGAATCGTTCCACGCGACTCAGCGAGGGCGTGGACCGCCTCTTCAAGTGTTCTCGGCCGAAAATACAACAGTGTCATCTCCGTGCCGCGGGAGACCGGAAGCCTTGCGCGGCCAGCCAGCTATTTGTATACCGCATGCGCCTATTTGTGAAGCACCATGGAAATTCCAATCTAGACGGGTCGCTTCGTGCCAGGAGATTATAGCTGACGACGAAGTGTGGTATTTTCACCCAACGCTCCTTTGGGGCATAGCGAGGTATTGCGTCGTGCAGCCAAATTCCGACCTTATTCTTTGGGGAGTGGATGTGCAAGTGGACTTTCTGCACCCGGGCGGCAAGCTTTACGTCCCCGGCGCAGAAAAGCTCATTCCCAACATTCAACGGCTGGTCGATGTTGCCCGCCGGGATCGCGCGCTGCTCATTTCTAGCGGCGATAGGCACCCACCAGACGACCCGGAATTTAAGGCTTTTCCTCCCCATTGCGTTCGCGGCACTCGCGGTGCTGAGGTTGTCCCTGAGGGCCTCGCGCAAAAGATTTGCACTCTGCCGAATGATCCGAAGATCCAACTGCCCAACAACCTGCTGGACCACCAACAGATTTTCATCGAGAAGCAGACGCTGGATGTTTTTGATAATCCTCACACCGCGAAAGT
>Ga0210406_10001381_pt1 | contig 29660 bp, 26 predicted proteins | sample IncBWC30MmetaG_FD_155454 | JGI IMG/M metagenome (GOLD analysis project Ga0210406, IMG submission 155454) | Forest soil microbial communities from Barre Woods Harvard Forest LTER site, Petersham, Massachusetts, United States - Inc-BW-C-30-M | ecosystem: Environmental > Terrestrial > Soil >... | reverse complement strand
GAGCCCACTATGCACGGGCTGGCCACCGAGGGAATCCTGTATGAGGGCTTCCTCTATGTCGGCTTGATGCTAACCGCTTCGGGACCGACAGTGCTTGAGTTCAATTGCCGGTTAGGGGACCCCGAGACACAAGCAATCATCGCGCGGATGGATTTTGACCTAGCGCAGGTGCTTGCAGAACTTGCCGCCGGGATCCTCGAGCCTTCCAGGTTGAAGTGGAAGCCGGGGGCGAGTGCGTGCGTAGTTATTGCATCAGGCGGATACCCGGGCAAGTTCGAGACGGGGAAGAGAATCGATGGACTAACCGATGCGGAGCGTGTTGCCGGTGTGAGAGTATTTCACGCAGGCACGCGCCGGCAAGGCGACTCCATTCTTACCAACGGTGGGAGGGTTCTCGGAGTGACCACTGCGGGCGCTACCCTAGGGGACGCATTGGCGAAAGCATACGAAGCCGCTGAAAAAATTCGCTTTGAAGGCATGCAATATCGAAAGGACATCGGGCCCCGGCGGGTCGGGTACGGGCTGTCGGAGACTGAGGGCGGATTTCTTAACGATTCGGCGGATTGGGATTAGGCTTTCGGAACAAGGATGGTGCCTCTGGCGGCCGATTCTTGTCTTCTTGCCCCTTCTTGGCCCGTTCCACAGGCTCGTCAGGCGGAACAATCCAGTCAAAGCCGTGCTGTTCTTCCATTTTGGCCAGGATGAACGGCTGCTTGTCGGCAATGAGCGGCAGCACGGCGCGAAGGAAATCGGCGGCATCGGTAGGAGAGGCCTTTTGCGCTTGCCCCTTGTCCACCGCCGCAATCACTTTGGCAAAGCGCGCGTCCGAACCGCCAAGCTGCGCAATGGCCGGGTCGTTGCCCTGGATTAGCGCCATCAGCGTGGGCGCTTTCAGGTCCGCGGGATAACGGGCCTCGACGATCATGCGCGGCGCATGCTTTTCCGGGGGATACAGTTGCGTGAATCGCGGACGCAAGACGCGCGTCTGCCAATATTCGCCACGTGTGGCAACCTGCTCCTGCTGCACGCGGTATTCAACGGTCCAGACCTCAGGGCCGTAATTATTCGGCGCATATCCTATTAGCACCATCTCGAGCAGCGGCTCATCGGGCTGCAGCTCGATCTTGTGATGAAGCTGGGCAGTAAGAGGACGTAATTTCTCGAGGACGGCCACGCCAATGGTTTCCAGGTCCGGCTCCGCCTCGTTCGTATTGTATTGGTACTTTGGGTCCCGCGCGTGAATGCGGTCAAAGTTGCGATCCAGGCGCACCGGATTTGGATCCGCGGGAAGGCGCCATTCCGAGGCGCCCAGCAGCACGGCGACGTGCGTGGCGTCGACCTCTACTACGCGGGGTGGAACGCCGCCGGCTTCCACGGGTTCATTGATAGCGGCAAAAACAATGTTGCCGTCGCCCGCGACGTGGATGATTACGCGGCCTCCGGCAAGATTGGCGACGATCTCATCTTCGCGCCCTTGCGTCTGCGCAGCCGTTCGTGTGTAAAGGCACCCGAGCGCCGCGACGCATGCAAGGCTGGCGGCAAGCCAAAAGGAGAACCGCTGATGATTGCGATGATTCGGCACAGCTATATCGTAAGGCCAGAGAGCCTCGAGCCGATACCGGGAATTATGTCGTGACAGCAGATTACGCGCGGCCCCCCTACTGACTAGGTGCGCGGTCCGGCTTTCCGGTTGCCTCCGGCTTCAGTAGAATAGACCTGTCAAACACAGGAGACGGCGGGACGATCATGGGACTGAAGAAATCAAAAGGCATCCGGCACAACGGCAGGACGGTAGCCGAGATCCTTGAGGCGCACATGCGCTTTTTCCAGGGGAAAGAAGGCGGAGCGCGGGCCGATTTGACCGGTGCGGACCTTTCGCGGGCCGATCTCTCAGGCGCGAACCTGAGTGGGGCCATTCTCTGCAACGCGAATCTGGAAGGCGCGGATCTACGACGGTCGAAGCTCCCCGGTGCCGACCTCTCGGGCGCGAACTTGCGCCAAGCGGATCTGCGCAACGCGGACTTGACCGAAGCAATTCTGCCCGGCGCGGACCTCACGGAAGCGCAAGCGAGCGGGATAGAGTTTTTCCGCTGCGATTTGTCCAATGCGAATTTCGAGCGGGCGCAGCTCCGTAATGTCAACCTGCGCGGGGCTAATGTGAACGGCGCCAAATTCAAGGGTGCGGATCTGGGCGTGGCCATCCTGCGCGAAACAGACTTGAGCGGCGCCGATCTTTCCGGCGTGGACCTCTCGACCACGCTGATGCCCAAAGGCTGGGCTGCGCAGAGCAAGCAAAAAAGCGCTTAGTCATTCGCATCGAGTGCGGGCTTTTTGACTGCTCGCGGTAGTTGCCAATGGCAATCGACGCTGGTGCATGGTAGCCTGCGCGGGAAGTAGAGTCCTCCGGCTGGAATTTGTGGCCACATTCACGGCACAACTCGATCGCTCGGCCACGCAAGAGCGCGTTCTGGAAATCGTGCGCGAAGTGCTGCAGGAGCTGGGCAGCTTCGGCGCGCTGCCGATGTTGCGCCCCGGTTCGCTTCTAGATCGCGAACTCGGGCTTGGCAGTCTGGAGCGCGTCGAGCTGTTGTCTCGGCTGGAGACTGAATTTGGCGTGCGCTTCCCGGACCGCGCGGCGTCCGAGGCCAATACGCCGGAGGATCTGGCGCGCGCGATTTTGGAAGCACCGCGGGCGGACTCCAGCCAGGAAAAGGAATCTTCCGCGCTTCGCGCATCGCTAACGGTACAAACGCTGCATCGTGAAGCAGCGCAAGAGGGCGTTCTTGGCGCGCAAACGCTGATCGATGTGCTGCGTTTCCGCGCCACACACGACGCCGAGCACGCACATCTGCTGATCAGCGAGGATGCCGAAGGCGGCGCCCGCGAACTGACCCTGACGTTCGGCGAGCTCTACGCGGCAGGGCAGCGCGTCGCTGACGAATTGGCGCGCCGCGGCGTGCCGGCAGGCGGTCGCGTGGCGATGATGCTGCCCACTTCGCGCGCATTTTTCGTTTCCTACGCCGGCATTCTCCTCGCCGGCGCGATTCCCGTTCCGATTTACCCTCCGTTCCGAGCGGACCGCATCGAAGAATACGCCGCGCGACAGGCCGCCATTCTGAACAATGCGGAAGTGTGCTTGCTACTGACGTTTCGCCGTGCGGAAACGGTGGCGCAACTGCTCAAGCCACGCGTGCGCTCGCTGGCCACGGTCGTCGATGTAGATAAACTGATTGACGCGGCTGACAAAGCGCCGCCTCCCGCGCCGGGTGCTCTACCCCTGCATTTGAGCGGCAGGCGCGCGCGAAAAGCGGCGGACATTGCCCTGCTGCAATACACATCCGGTTCAACCGGCGACCCCAAAGGCGTCGTGCTTTCGCATGCGAATCTGCTCGCCAACATGCGAGCCATCGGCGAGGCCGTGCAGCTCGGACCCAGCGACGTTGGAGTAAGTTGGTTGCCGCTGTACCACGACATGGGACTGATCGGCGCCTGGCTGACTTTGCTGCACTACGGGGTGCCGTTGGTAGTGATGTCGCCGCTGGCTTTTCTTACGCGGCCGGAGCGCTGGCTCTGGGCGTTTCACAAACATCGCGGAACGATTACGGCGGCGCCCAATTTCGCGTACGAACTGTGCGTGCGGAAGATCGCGGATAAGGATATCGAGGGGCTCGACATGAGCTCGTTGCGCGCGGCGCTGAATGGCGCCGAGCCGGTCAATCCCGAAACGCTGGGGCGCTTCGCGGCGCGCTTCTCGCGTTACGGGTTTCGGCGCGAAGCGCAGCTTCCCGTCTACGGCTTGGCGGAAGCCGCGCTGGCGGTGACCGTTCCGCCGCTCAACCGCGGCCCGCTGGTGGACCACGTCGAGCGTGAGGCTTTTACCACGCGCGGCAGCGCCGTGCCTGCGCCATTCGCATCAGCATCGGTGATTTCCTTTGTGTCCTCCGGGTGCGCACTTCCCGATCACGAAGTGTGTATCGTCGACGAAACGGGAAACGAAGTCCCCGATCGCACCGAGGGTTTCCTGTGGTTTCGCGGGCCGTCGACAACCACTGGTTATTACCAAAAGTCCGCCGCCACGGAAGCGCTGTTTCCTGTGGGTCGCGCAGCCGGTGCAAACGAATTCGCTTGGGTCGATTCCGGCGATCGCGCCTATCGCGCGGACGGAGAGTTCTACGTCACCGGGCGCGTTAAGGACATCATCATCAAAGGCGGCAGAAATCTGTATCCGCACGAAGTGGAGGAATTGGCGGCGCGCGCCGACGGCCTTCGCAAAGGCTGCATCGTCGCATTTGGAGTCAAGGACCAAGGCTCCGGCACCGAAAAGCTCGTGGTTGTTGCCGAAGTGCGCGAGCGTGATTCGCGGCGGCATCCGGCGATTGCCGCCGCGGTGACTGAGCAAGTTTCGCAGGGGCTGGGCCTTCCGCCGGATCGTGTCGAGCTGATTCCCCCGGGAAGCATTCCGAAAACGTCGAGCGGGAAATTGCGACGCGAAGAAACCAAGCAGCTTTTTCTCCGCGGCGAGCTTCGCGCCGCTAAAGCGCCTGCGTGGATGCAGATTGCCAGGCTCAGCGCAGGAAGTACGGTGCGAGGTTTCGGCAAGGTTGTGGCCGCCGGTTTTGGCCGAGCCCTCGAGATTCTCTACGGGCTGTATGTCGGAATCGTTTTTTTGCTGGTGATCGTGCCTGCTTGCGCGCGCGTACGCCTGATCAAGGATCGCCGCGCCGCAGGGCGCTTTACCACCTCAACGCTAAGACTCATATTCGCACTGGCTGGCTGTCGCGTCCGGGTAGTCGGCAAGGAACACATGGCTGCGCCAGGCGCGAAAGTCTTCGCCTCCAATCACACCAGTTATTTCGATGTGTTGCCCCTGATGCTGGGCCTGGGCGTGCCGTACCGCTTCGTCGCCAAAATGGAAGCGCGCGGGATGCCGTTCGTTGGTACGTTTCTGCACCAAATGGGGCATCTCTCCTTCGATCGTACGGACCCGGATTCGCGGCTGCGGCAAGCGGAGGAAATGGAGGACCTTTTGCGGCGCGGCGAATCGGTTTTCGTCTTTCCCGAGGGCACCTTCACTTCGCACGATGGCATTCGACCATTTCAACTTGGCGCGTTCAAATCCGCGGTGGCCGCAGGCGTTCCGATTGTTCCCGTTTCACTTGCGGGCACGCGCAAGTTTCTCCGCGACGGCACATATCTGCCGCGGCCGACCCGTGTGACGATCACTTTATCTCCGCCGATTTATCCACACAAAAATAATCCCGCGGACGGCGGTGAATCGTCGGACTGGCACGAACTGATCCGCTTGCGGGATGAAACGCGCGCGGCCATCGCTCGCCACGTACCGGAACCACTTCTCTAACCTTTCCGGGATTCCAGGTAACTTCCGCGGGAGTTCCTGCATCTGTATCTACAAGTCAAAACATAGACAAATGCGGATAGCTGCCTTCCTGCCTGAGGCGCTCCGCGAAACGCGCGGCCGAGCGGTGGTTATGCCGGCCTGCGCCGAAACATAAATCTGAATGGAGGTACTATGAAACTCAGGGTCATGGTGTGTTTACTCGGTTTTGCTTCGCTCTTCGGAGTGACCGCACAGGCACAGGAGGAGCGCAAGACCATCGATGTTTTCGCCGGCTACTCGTACGTTCGCGCCAATCCGGCTACTTCCGGTGCGGACAGCTTCAGCTTGAACGGGGGCAGCGCATCGATTGCCTATAACTTCAACCGATGGCTGAGCGGAGTCGCTGATTTTGGCGGCTACCACAACACCAACATTCTCGGCAGCGGCGTGGACGGCACACTTTCCACGTATCTGTTCGGTCCGCGCGTTTCTTATCACCGCTTTGGACGCGTGACACCGTTCGGCGAGGTGCTCTTCGGCGTTGCGCACACCGGCGCCAGCCTGTTGGCGACGCCCGGCAGCCAGAATGCTTTTGCGATGACCGTCGGTGGCGGGTTCGACTATCGTCTCAGCTCGCACCTCTCGATTCGGCCGGCCAAAGTCGATTATTTGCTGACTCGGTTCGACGAATTCAACAACCCCAGCGCCAGGAGTCAAAACAACCTGCGCGTGTCGACCGGAATCGTTTTCCGCTTCTAACCGAATCGCCGAAGCGGCGACGCGTGTCGGTTGCACGGTGCTGGCAGAAGGGCCGCGCGGCAGTATGGGCAGCGCGCGGCCCTAGCACTGTTTTGTATGCTTTGGACAATTCCTCTTCAACGATTGATGTTGTAGATCACGGTGATGAAGGTGTCGACCTCCACGGCTTCGCCGTTGAGCACCGTCGGCCGGTAGCGCCACTGACGCACCGCATCCATGGCCGATTGGTAGAAAAGCGGATCCCCGCTCACTACTTGCAGCGATTGAATTGTTCCGTCCGTCGCGATAACGGCGCGCAGCTCCACGCGTCCGCCTCGCCCGATTTGCCTCGCCAAGGTTGGGTACACCGGCTCCACGCGATGAATCAGCATCGCGGCACTGATCTGCGTGTGCACCACCCGTGGCTTTTCTCTTCGCGTGTCCGGAACCACCGGCGGTCGGGGCCCTTCTGTTCTCAGGTCGATGCATCCCGACCCCGCGCATGGGAGTGCAGGAATGCTGTCCCCGGTTGAGTTTGCAAACGGATCGGTCGCCTGGCTCGACTCGACCCTCTCATCGTGTGTGAGATTTGCAGGCCGCGAATTAAAACACACAAGGCAGACGCGCCTTTCACCTGTTGATCTCGGAGTATTTTCTGAACGGGCAGCTACGTGCCGATAGGGCGGAATCGGCGTGGCGATTGCGGTGACCAAGCGCGCCGGCTTGGCAAACAAAGGCACCAGTATTAGCGCAGCGAGAACACTGGCTTGCAGAAGCACCGATGTGATCAATGCCTTGCGGCGAACTTGGCGTTCGCGAGCGCGTTGCTCCGGATCGCCTTCCACCAGACAACCTTGCAAGGAACCAAGATTTTGCCGCGCAACGGATTTGGGATCGAGCGACATCACACACCTCCACGAAATTTGGTGCGAGCGTATGCGTCGAGAATTTGCGACGCCGGACCCTGCCTGTTTCTGCAGGAATCCGGCGCCGCGCTCGCAGGGATGTGAGGTTGCGCGCGTCCTCCCTGCGTTGGACACCGCCACCAAAGACAAGTTCCCAATTTCGGGGTACGGAAACGCCGGGTTCGTGTAAAGATTTCTCGGAAAAGATATCTTACGGCGTGCCGCAATTTCGTACTTGCTTGATTCTGCTAGGGTTAACCCGCGTACGATTCTTGCGATCCTTTGGTCAAGCAAGTGCAGACATCCATGGGCACAGGCGGGGCGTGAAATAGAACGTGCCAGGGGACGGGATCATGAGTTGTCGGGACACTATCCATTTGATTTGCTGGTACTTAGAGGGAAAGCTCTCGCCGTCAGTTAAAAGCGAAATCGAGAAACACCTGCAGGATTGCCCAGATTGCCACATCGTTTTGGACGCTGCCAACACCACCTTGGACCGTTATTTTGGCCCGGTCCGTACCCAGGAAGCCGACGCAGACACCAAAGCCGCGTAAGGCGTTCAATAGCAAAGCCTGCTTTTCCCGCCTCATACGATAAGTGGCCGAGAATTGTGGGTACGAAATCAGAACTCGATCGCCGAAATGGCACTATTTTCCGCAAAGTCGTTCCGCTATACCGGCACTACGTAAACTTTACTGGTCCTAGTACTCCTAAGTCCTGGCTCTATTTCTCTCCTGCCCCATCCTAAGTACCGCTAATTCTTACACTTCCGGCAGTCCGCTTCGTTCGGGGGTATTTGGTGTCCTGGTTGCTCGTTTCCATCTTCGCAGGGTATTGCTGTATAAGGAGACGATGTCCATGAGCGAGTATCAAGAACCGATTCACGTGACCTCGACCGCGACACCGCGCTGGGTCGGAATTGCCCTGGCGGCATTGGCGGGAGTATCGCTGCTCGGTATTGGAATTGGATGGAGCGCCCTCAACCACGCAAATGGCGTGGAGCAGACGACGCAAACCTCGGTGAAACAGGCCAATGATGCTTTGGCCCAAAAGCTCGCCAGGGAAGACGAAATCAATCAACAGCTGCAAAGCGACCTTAAGGTCGTTACCGATAAGCTGAACGTTACGCAAGGGGACCTGCTCAAGGCTCGTAAGCAGAACAAGCAATCCGCGGTTGCCGTGGACAAGAAGATTGCAGGCCTAGAGAGTTCCGTGAACACGCAGCTTGCCGCCAAGGCTAGCGCCGACGACGTCAACAAGCTGAACACCGACGTGACCGGAGTGAGAACCGATCTCGACGCCACTAAGAACAACTTGCAAATGGCGCGCAGCGAGATGGGCACGCTCATCGCCCGCAACCATGATGAAATCGATCAACTCCGCCATATGGGCACGCGCGACTATTATGAATTTACCGTCAACCGCAAGGGTGGCGCGCAGAAGGTTGGGGCCGTCCAGGTGGAGCTGAAGAACACCAACCAGAAGAAGAGTCAATTCACCATCAATGTCCTAGCGGATGATAGGACCTTCGAGAAGAAGAACCGCTCCGTCAACGAGCCGATTTTCTTCTACACCGGCGGGAGCCGTGCGGCCCTCGAGCTGGTCATCAACAAAGTTACCAAGTCGAGCGCTTCCGGCTACCTGAGCGTACCCAAGGCTACCGGCACCACGGCGGCAAGCGCTTCGACCTCGGGCCAATAAAACCGTCAACAGGCTCCATTCACGGAGCAAATCAGGGGAGGATTCCAGAGCATCCTCCCCTTATTTTTTTGTCGTCCTCCCGCGCCTCCGAAAAGTCGTACTATAGCAACGCAGCATAAATCCGCAACCGCGTGAACCTCGCGCGCTCAGTGCAATCGTAGGAGGGAATGTCATGAAAATCCGATTTGCCTCGATTCTAATCGTGGCCCTTTTCGTCAGCGCATTCGCATTCGCAGGTGACGCCAGTTGGACCGGCTACATCGCGGATAGCAAGTGCGGCGCGAAGGCTGCCCATGAAGGCGCCGCCGAATGCACGGTGAAGTGCGTCAAGGAGGGCGCGAAATACGTCTTCGTGAACGATGCAGACAAAAAGGTGTACGCCATTGCCGACCAAGATAAAGTGGCGGCCCACGCCGGCCATCACGTCACGGTGAAGGGCTCGGTCGAGGGCGACACGCTCACCGTCGCCAGCATCGACATGGCCCCGGCCAAGAGCAAGTAACGCAAAAACTAAAATCTATCATTCACTACGGGCGGGACTTTGTGTCGGCCGGTAAATTTTCGGCTACGATGTTAGCCTCTCTATGTCCACCATCCTGCTGCACGCGGCGCGCGCGCTGACTCCCGACACAGAAATTCTGGGTGCCGGAATCCTGATTCGCGACGGCGTGATTGAAGCCGTCGGCGCTCGCCAGGACATGCGCCTCCCCTCCGGCGCGGCGGAAATTTCCGCAAGCGGCCAGACCGCCATTCCCGGATTCATCGACGTTCACATCCACGGCGCCGGCGGCCACGACGTGATGGAGGGCACCGAGCAAGCCATGTCCGCGGTGGCAAGTACGCTGGCGCGCCACGGCACAACTTCCTTCGTCGCCACCACGGTAACCGCCAGCCCCGACGACACTTGTCGCGGCGTCGAAGGAATTGCGCGCTACATCACCCACCAGTTCACGGCCCTTCAGCCCAAGGCGGAAGTCCTCGGCGTCCACTATGAAGGCCCCTTCATCAGCAAGGTGCGCCGCGGCGTGCATCCTGCCGAGTGGATCCAATTGCCCTCCGTCGATTTGCTGCAGCGATTTCTGCGCGCCGCCGCCGGCAACGCCCGCATCCTCACCATCGCGCCGGAGTTGCTCGGCGCCGTCCCGTGCATGAAAGCGGCGCGCGACGCCGGCGTAGTCGTCGCCATGGGGCACACGGATGCGACCTACGAGCAAGCCCGCGCCGGCATCGCCCATGGCGCGCGCCATGCGGTCCATGTTTACAACGCCATGCGCCCCTTTTCCCATCGCGACAGCGGCGTCATTGGCGCCGTGCTCACGTCCCCGGATGTCACTGCGGAGCTGATCGCCGACGGCGTGCACGTCGAGGAAGCGGCCATGCGCATCCTGCTGCAAGCGAAGGGCGCCGGCCGCGTGATTCTGATTAGCGACGGACTTTCCGCCACCGGTATGCCCGACGGCAAGTACATGCTCGGCAAGCTTGAGGTCACCGTGTCCGGCGGCGTGTGCCGCAATGCCGAAGGGAAGCTGGCGGGCAGCACGCTCACGCTGGACCGCGCGCTGCGAAATGTCGTCGCCCTCGGAATCACGTTGCAGGACGCCGTGCGCATGCTGACCGAGAATCCCGCCAAGCTGCTGGGAATTGAGTTTAAGAAAGGGGCGCTGCGAACCGGCGCGGATGCGGACATTGTGCTGCTGGATGAAAATCTTCAAATAACCAACGTCTGGACGCGCGGCCTGCCGCTGAATTAGCTACGGATTCAGCGGCACGTTCAATTCCAGCGCCAGTTTTGCCGCATTGAACGGACTGCAAGCGAAATAGCGATCCCCCACCTGCAGTGTTGGCACTCTGCGCTTGCCGTTGTTGGCTTTCAGCACGATCGCCTCGGCGCTCTCGTCTTCTTCGATATTCACTTCCCGGTACGCCACCCCGCGTTGCTGCAGGAAATATTTCGCCCGCCGGCAATCCGGGCACCAGTGGGTGGTGTACATCGTAACCAGTTCCATCGGGCTCACTCCATCGAAACGGGCGCGCCGTGCCGCTTTCGCGCCACCTGGATGCGAATCAACGACCGCTGCAGCGCGATCGCCGCGCGGGCCCAATCCATATTTGGATCACTCGAAGCGGTAGCCAGCCGCTGCTCCGCGCGCTTCTTGGCTTCCTCCGCGCGCGCCACGTCAATCTCTTCCGGCCGTTCCGCAATCTCCGCCAGCACCGTAACGCGGTCGCCCAAAACTTCCGCAAAACCGCTAATGATCGCTAGATGCCCCGCCTCACTCACATTCTTCATGCGGTAGGTCAGTTCCCCGATGCCCAGCTCCGTGATCAACGGTGCGTGCCCGGGCAGAATGCCCAGGCAGCCGTCGCCGCCGGGAAGTGTGACTTCCACCACCGCTTGGCGCAGCAACTGCCGCTCCGGCGTGACGATGACCAGCTCGATGGACTCGGGAAGCATTGCTCCGCTTAAGCGCTCACCTTCATTTTCTCTGCTTTTTCCAGCGCTTCGTCAATGGTGCCAACCATGTAGAAGGCCTGCTCCGGTACTTCGTCGTACTTGCCTTCCACGATTTCCTTGAAGCTGCGCACCGTGTCTTCGATCTTCACGTACTTGCCTTCCAGGCCGGTGAACTGCGCGGCCACGAACATCGGCTGCGACAGGAATTTTTCAATCTTCCGCGCGCGCGCCACCGTCCGCTTATCTTCATCCGACAATTCTTCGATGCCCAGAATCGCGATGATGTCCTGCAAATCCTTGTAGCGCTGCAGAATCGATTTCACTCCGCGCGCCACGGCGTAATGTTCCGCTCCGACGATGCGCGGATCAAGAATGCGTGAAAAGCTGGCCAGCGGGTCGACCGCGGGATAAATCCCGCGCTCCACAATTTGCCGGCTCAAGTTCGTCGTGGCGTCCAGATGCGTGAACGTAGCCGCCGGCGCCGGGTCCGTGTAGTCGTCCGCCGGGACGTAGATCGCTTGCACAGAGGTGATCGAGCCGGATTTGGTGGAGGTGATGCGCTCCTGCAGCTCGCCGATTTCAGTGTTGAGGTTCGGCTGATAACCCACGGCCGACGGCATGCGTCCCAGCAGCGCCGAAACTTCCGAGCCTGCCTGCACGAAGCGAAAAATGTTGTCGATAAACAACAGCACGTCCAGGTGCTCTTCATCGCGGAAATATTCGGCGACGGTCAGGCCCGTCAGGCCCACGCGCAGTCGCGCACCGGGCGGCTCCGTCATCTGGCCGTAGATCAGGGCTGCTCGGGATTTTTCCGTATTGCCTGGAACGATGACCCCGCTCTCGGACATTTCCAGCCACAGGTCGTTGCCTTCGCGGGTGCGTTCGCCCACGCCGGCAAACACAGAGAGTCCGCCGTGTTTTAAAGCAACGTTATGAATAAGCTCCAGAATGAGCACGGTTTTTCCTACGCCCGCGCCGCCGAACAGACCGATCTTGCCGCCCTTTACATAGGGTTCGATCAGATCTACGACCTTGATGCCAGTCTCAAACATTTCCAGCGCCGTGGATTGATCTTCCAGCTTCGGCGCCGGCCGGTGAATCGGATAACGAATGTCGCTGACGATTGGACCCAACTGATCCACTGGCTTGCCCAACACATTCATAACGCGCCCCAGGGTTGGCCGTCCTACGGGGACCGTGATGGGTATTCCCAGGTCCACGGCCTTCATCCCGCGGACCATCCCTTCGGTGGGCTCCATCGCCACCGCTCGCACGCGCCCTTCACCCAGGTGCTGCTGCACCTCCACGGTCACATCGAGCGGCTCCGGCAAGTTGTAACCTTCGCTCGTGATACGCACGGCGTTATAAATCGCCGGCAAATGCCCGGCCTCAAACTGAATGTCCAGCACCGGCCCGATGACCTGCACCACGTGCCCGACGGCTCCCTGTTTCTCTGCCATTTCTTCTCCTAAGACCCGTATGAAGCGCCGCTGACGATTTCAATGATTTCTTTCGTAATCGCTGCCTGCCGGACTTTATTCATGTAAAGAGTCAAAGCCTCGATCACATCGCCTGCATTTTTTGTCGCGGACTCCATTGCCGTCATGCGAGCGGCGTACTCGGACGCTGACGATTCGAGCATCGCGCGCAAAATCTGCGTCTCCACATACCGTGGCAGCAACTTGTCCAACAACTGCGCTTCCGGCTGCTCGTAGATGTAATCGACCTGAACCTCGGCGTTTTTCCCCGATTCCTTTTCTTCGTTGCTGCCCTGTTCCTCGCGAATCGCTTCCACCGGCAGCAGCTTCTCCACCTTTAGATTCGCCGTCATCACGCTCTTGAATTCGTTGAAAATGATGTACACCGAGTCCACCTTCGCCTCAGCGTACAAATCCGTCGCTAGCCTGGCAATCTCCCGTGCCGTTTTGAACTCCACGCGCGCCAGAACGTTCACCCACTCCCCGGCAAACGTGAATCCCGCCTTCTTCAGCGCGTCCCGGCCCTTCTTGCCCACCGCAATCGTCACAACTTTCTTGTCGCGCTTCGCGCGAAAGAACTCATTCGCTTTCTTCAAAATGTTCGTGTTGAACGCGCCCGCCAGCCCGCGCTCTCCGGTGAGCACAATCGCCAGTACGTTTTTCTCTTCTCGGCGCTCCAGCAGAGGATGCTGTGGCTCCTGGATACGCGCCATCGTCGAGCGCAGCACGCGCGCCAGCTCTTGCGCGTAGGGACGCGCCGCCAGCGCCGCTTCCTGCGCGCGCCGCAGCCGCGCCGCGGCCACAAATTTCATGGCGCGCGTAATCTGCTGGCTGTTTTTCACCGAGCGGATGCGCCGCCGAAAATCGAGAAGTGTGGGCATGGTGTTCGCTAAGACCCGAGGCTAGGAACCCTCAGGTCGCCGCCGCGGCAACCGCCGCCGTGAACCGCTCCTTGAAGGCCTCTACCGCCTTCTTGATCTCCGCCCGGATGCCGTCGTCCAAGGCCTTTTTCTCGCGAATCGACTTCAAAATCGACCCATGATTCGTTTCCACGAATTGCAGCAGCTCGCCCTCGAATCGCCGCACTTCGCTCACCGGCACGCTATCCATCTGTCCGCTGGTCGCCACGTAGATGCTGAGCACCTGCTTCTCCACCGAAAGCGGCGCGTACTGGTCCTGCTTCAATATTTCCGTCAAGCGCTGCCCGCGCGCCAGTTGCGCCTGCGTCGCCTTATCCAACTGGTCCGCGCCAAACTGCGCGAACGCCGCTAGGTCGCGGTACTGCGCCATGTCCAAACGCAACGAGCCCGCCACTTGCCGCATGGCCTTGATCTGCGCGTTGCCGCCCACGCGGCTCACGGAAATGCCCACGTTGATTGCCGGGCGAATCCCGGCATTGAATAAGTCTGCTTCCAGATAAATCTGTCCGTCGGTGATGGAAATCACGTTGGTCGGAATGTAGGCGGAAACGTCGCCCGCTTGCGTCTCAATCACCGGCAGCGACGTCAGCGAGCCGCCGCCCAGCTTGTCGTTCAGCTTGGCCGCGCGCTCCAGCAGGCGCGAGTGCAAATAGAACACGTCGCCCGGGTACGCTTCGCGTCCTGGCGGCCGCCGCAGCAACAGTGAAATTTCTCGATAGGCCTGCGCGTGCTTGGAGAGATCGTCGTAAAACGTGACGGCATGCCGCTTGCTGTCGCGGAAAAATTCGCCCATCGCGCAAGCCGCATACGGCGCAATGTACTGCACCGAAGCCGGCTCGGATGCGGACGACGCCACGATAATCGTGTAATCCATCGCCCCGGCGTCGGTCAGCACCTTCATCACCTGCGCGATGGTCGACCTCTTCTGCCCAATCGCGCAATAAATGCAAATCAGGTCCCCGCCCTTTTGATTGATAATCGTGTCGAGAATGACCGCCGTCTTTCCCGTCTGCCGGTCGCCGATGATCAGCTCGCGCTGCCCGCGGCCAATCGGAATCATCGAATCGATGGCCTTGATGCCCGTTTGCAGCGGCTCGCGCACCGGCTGCCGGTCCAGCACGCCGGGAGCAATACGCTCCAGGGGATTCCGCTCCTTGGTGTTGATCGGCCCTTTGTCGTCCACCGGCTCGCCGAGCGGATTCAGCACGCGCCCGATCAGCGCATCGCCCACCGGCACGGACATAATCGTGTTCGTGCGCTTGACGACGTCGCCCTCTTTCAGCTCCGAGGACTCGCCCAACAGCACCGCGCCCACTTCTTCCTCTTCCAGGTTCAGCGCGATGCCGAAAATATTGTGCGGAAATGCCAGCATCTCCCCGGCCATTACTTTTTCCAGGCCGTGAATGCGCGCAATCCCGTCGCCCACGCTGATGATCGCGCCCACTTCATCAACAGAGACGGTCTGTTCGTAGTTCTCAATCTGCTCGCGCAGAATCTTGCTGATTTCGTCCGCTTTGATGTTCGCCATTCCTGCTCCCGCTCCCTATTCCGACGCCAGGCGCGCCCGCAATTCGTTCAACCGGCTGCGCAACGACCCGTCATAAACCGTATCCCCGACCCGCACCACCGCGCCGCCCAGCAGTCCCGGCTCCAGCGAAAACTTTGCTTCCACGCGCTTTCCCGTCAGTCGCTCCAGCGCGGACGACATTTCCTTCTTCTGCGCCGCGTTCAACTCCGCCGGGGAGGAAATTTGCGCTTGCGTGATTCCTTGCCGCTCCCGAATCACTTCTTGGAACGCCGCGATCATTTCCGGCAAGACGTGCGTGTGCCGGTGGTCCACCACCACGAACAAGAAATTGCGCACAATCTTGCTTGCGCCCACCCGCGCCAGCAATTTTTCTATCACGCGGTGCTTCGCTTCCGCGTCCACTGCCGGGCTGGAGAGAAAATTCCGCAGCTCCGCGGATTCCCCGTACAATGCGCCGAATCCGCTCAGCTGCTGCGCGGCCGCTTCGGCCGCGCCGTGCGCCATGGCAATATCCGCCAGCGCGTTCGCATACTGCAAGCTCGCGGACTTCAATTCGGCCTCCCTTGGAGGCTTTTCACGAACGCCGCCACCAGCGACTCCTGCGCTTTCGGCGTCAACTCCTTCACCAGCAGCGCTTCCGCGCCATCCACGGCCAGATTTGCCGCAATCGCTTTCAGTTCCAGCCGCGCGGCGCGCTCCGCCGCCTCGATCTCCGCTTTTCCGGCCAGCCCGATCTTTTGTGCATCGCTTTGCGAAATAATCCGGATGCGGTCGGCTTCCGCGGCGCCTTCCCGCTGCGAAGTGGCGCGCAGTTGCGTCACCTCCTGCTGCAGATGCGCGAGTTTATCCTCCGCTTCGCGAAGTTGGCGATCCGCCTCTGCCTTGGCTGCGGTGGCCTTCGTGATTGCGGAGCTGATGCTCTCGGCATTCTTATGGAAAAAAGGTATTACGTACTTTCGGAAAGACCAGAAAACCAGCCCCGCCACAACGACGAAGTTGATCCACTTGAAGATTTCGTTGACGTGCTCCGTCGCCGTGCCGCTTTCTTCGGCTGCCTGTGCGCTCGCGGCCGCAACAAATAAGAACGTCGCGGCGCCGCAAGAAAATCCTAAGACGCGCTTGCGCTTCATCGCGTCACTCTCGCTGGACCATCCTGCTTCGGCGGAACTTGCAACACCCGGCGCGCAATTTCCGCGGCCAGTTGCCCCACCGAAGCCTCGATGTCGCGCCGCGCCGCGGCCAACTCTTTGCCAACTCTCACTTTGCCCGCCGCAACCTCTGCTGCCGCCCGGTTCCGCGCCTCTTTCAGCAGTGCCGCGCGCTCGTCGAGTAATTTCTTCCGCGCTGCCTCTTGCTCCGAATACACCTGGGCGCGCGCCTTTCTCAGCTCTTCCTGATACTGCTTCACTTTTTCCGCGGCGGCGGCTTCCGCGGCGGCCGCGGCCTTGCGTGCGCCCGCGGTGCGCGCCTCGCGCTCCGCCATCACCGCCAGCAGCGGCTTGAAAAACAGCGCCCGCAGCATCAGGTAAAAAACCAAAACAATCAGGACTGTAGGCACAGCCTGAAGGAACAGTTCCCCAAGTTGGTGAACAATCTCTTGCATCTAAGTTGTGTCGCCTGAACCCCTTCAAGTCTGGCCGCGTGGGCCACGAGCGGTAGGCAGCCGCACCATGTTCTTGACCCGCAACACCCTTCCACGGTGGGCCTGTAGCTGCCTAATGAAACAATATTTTATAGCATTCGCCGCGCCGCACAGTCAATGCGGCCGGCTTCGTCCAGCATGGCAAAAAATGCGGATTGCGACGCGGCTTATCGGCGCGTTTGTGAGGAATTTGCGGTCCGCGCGTCCGCCTGGTCGTACACGTACCGAATGCTGACCTGTGAATTCGAGCGGCCACGCGTAAGGTTCAATGTTTCATACATTTGTGTGCCATCGTAGGAGAGTTCGTAGGTCCGCGTCATCTTCCGGCCGCTGGGCGTTTTCTCATCCGTTACCAGCCGGTTCCCATCCCAATGCGCCGAAATCTCCTGGGTGCTGCTGTCCTTCGTCTTCTGCAGTTTGCGCCCATCCGTATAGAACGCGCTCTTGCGCTCCTGGTCGTCGAACATATCGATCTCCACGTCCTTCTTGGCCTCGGCAACGGTCAACGCGCGTGTGGGATTCACCACCTCCTGCATCTTCTGCCGGTCTTCGTCGCTCTCGTTTCCGCCGCCGCCCCGCCGCCCGCCGTACGGACCTCCTCCCATCCCGGGGATGCCCATGCGCACTCCGCCTCCTCCGCCCCTTCCGCCGCCATTCGCGCCCCGCGCATCCTGCATTTTCTTTTGCGCGTCATCGCTTTCGTCGCGATTCAACTTCCACGCCCCGAGAATAGAGGTCCGCGGCTTCACCGGCGCGACTTGTGCCTGCGGCCGCGCTTCAGGCGACGCTGGACCTTGCGGTTGTGCCGCCGGCAACGGCCCCGCCGGTGCCTGCGCTCTCGCGGCTGTCGGCCATGCCGCCCCAATAAGTCCCAAACCGCCCGCCGCAACACAAATTCTTAGAAGTTTCGATTTCATGGCGCTCATCTCTTGAACACAGCCCTTCCCGTGCACAGCTCTCGTTATGAATTCCCGTTTTCCGGTCCCAAAGTTCCCTGGGCAGGAACCAGCCATACTGCAACGCAAGGCACAGCGATCTCTAAGTGGTTTAGAGGTACTCGGGACGGTAAGGTTGCCTGAGGCTTTGCGCCGGCCATCGACAAATCGTCCGAAATCAATCCAGCCAAGCACGAATCGCCGTGACCCGAGGCAGCAGCGCCAACGCCCCCAGTTCCCGAAATTTCGCCGCTCGCTGTCGATACCCGTAAGTTCCCGCCGGCAAAATGGCCATAAATCGCATTCCCGCCGCCCGCGCCGCCAAAGCATCATCCACATTGTCGCCAACGTACAGCGCCGTCCCCGGATCCCGTCCCCCCAGAATCTTCAGCAGTCCATCCGGATGCGGCTTCTTCCGCGCCACATCATCCATTGTCACCACCGTGCGAAACTGCCGCGTCCCGGCCCAGCGCGCGAACGTGTACGTAAATTCCTGCCGCGTTCTCCCCGTAAAAAGGTCTAGCTCAAACCGCTTCGCCCAGCGCTCCACCTGCGCCGGCGTAACCAGAATCTTCTCCCGCCGCACATTCCCCGGCCGCCCATCACGATCCCAATAAAACTGCTGAAAGGCGTCCCGCGCCTCCTCATAAGTCGTCGGTCTCCCCAGCGCCGTCGCCCAGTTCGATACCATGCTCCAATCGTCGTTGTTCCCCGGCTTGTTCTTCCATTTGTAAAGCTCCGCCCAGGTCACCCGCTTCCCGGTCAGAAACCGCATTGTCTCCAGCGCCGAGCGCCAGAAACTCTCGCGCACGTCCACCAGGACGCCGTCCACATCGAAAATCAAAATCCCCGGAATAGGGTCAAGCCGCTTGCGTCTGCGCAAAGTAGGCAGTTCCTCGCTGAATATCGTAGGCGCCACACGAGTTTACTGAGGGACTGTCATCCTGAGGGCATCCGGTGAGGATGCCCGAAGGACCTCAACGTAGGCATCTTTTGCAATCGCTCCACGCACCGGTGCCAGTGCGGTACGTGACTGTAAGCCAGAGTATGCCGGTTTACTTCTTCGCCGGCGCCGCGGCAATCTGCTCGATTACCAGCGCATGCGATCCCCCGCGGTCGTACAGCTTGCCCTTCGCCGTCACGCGTCCGCCCGCGAATTCCAGCAGCCTCGCGTTCTGCCCCGTGGCCGGCATGGTGTCCGCGATTGGCCAATAAATGGATCCATCGTCGCTCAAAATCACCAGTTGCGAACCCGCCTTCGCGCACATCAGCGCGCACTCGCGGCTGACCGGCTTGTCCAGGTTCTTCGTGAACGCGCAAGCCGAATCCAACACGTACCCTTCCACCGACACGCTCTTCTGCTGCCCATGCAGCACCAGCGCCGATACACAAAGCAAAATCGCCGCCACTCCCGCTCCCAGCATAACCTTCGCAATAGTCTTCATTGTTCCTCCTAACCCCGGCGAATCGTAGCACGCAGCCGCTATCGCAGCCAGCCTCCCTCACCCCTACTGCGGCCTCGCATAATTCGCAATATTCTCCGGCACCGGAATCTTCTTCTTGCTGCGCGGATCATCCACCGGAGTCTGTGGCGTCCATTTCATCGGCAGCACTCCCGTCCACCCCGCCGTGTCGTAATCGCTATTCCCATCGTCCACCGCAAATCCCGTGCGTATCTTCGCCGAAGCTTCCACCAGCGGCACGGCCAGCACCATCGTCGCCTTCAGTTCGTTCTCGCTCGGAGGCCGCACCTGCGCCCACCGTCCGCGGATCACGTACTCCACAAAATCGCGCATCGCCGCCAGTTTCGCCGCCGGTTCCGCAATCACCTCCGCCTTTCCCATCACCACCACCGACCGGTAATTCACCGAATGCCCAATCGCGGAAGGCGCGAACACGATTCCGTCCAGCAGCGTCACGCTCAAGCAAAACGGCGCCCCGCTCGCCAGCGTCTTCATCAACCGGCTCGCCGGCGACCCGTGCAGAAACAGCTTGTCCCCCACGCGCACGTAATTCGTCGGCACCACAAACGGCAAGCCGTCCGCCACAAATCCCACCGCGCACACAAACGCCTCGTCCAGAATGCGGTAGATGGTCTCCCGGTCATATCGCCCCCGGTCCGCCTTCCGCCGCACCTTCGTTCGATCCGTAACCGTAAATTCGCTCATCCCCGCAGCCTAGCCCCCGCCCCCGCGCGCCTGCAAGCTCCAATCTGGCCGCCCAATTTTTCGCTTGACATCCCAGTGCCGCGCAAGGTAAGCTGTCTCTGTAGATAACTACGCAAAGTTCTCTGGTTTCTCCGCCTCGGCAAGCTGTTCGGAGTACAAGGTCCGAAGCAATCAGCCCTAAGTCATTTATTTGCTGTGAGCTGCAGCCTCTTCGCCGTTTTGGGCTTTTTTTGAAAAATAGCCGTCCCTTTAGAATCAATGGTTTGCGGCCTCTTTTTTCCAGTTCGCATACCTCCACTCTTTGTTTTCAGTACCTACAGCCTCTTTTCCGAAAACACCCGGGTGGGGGGGTAGCAGCATCCATACACGCCATGGAGGGCAGGCCTCACATCCGACGATTTTTCCGCTCCGCGAACTCTGTGCCCTCTGTGGTGAAATCTTGCCTTGGTCTTTACTGTGCCGGCGCCGCAGCCTTCGCCGCCCCGCGCACCACGCGAAACCCGACATACTCCGGCGCAGCCGTGCAGTTCGCCTTCGCATCCGCCGGGCAATCCGCGCTGGCGCCTATGACTTTCCCCTTGCCGTCGCGCGTCAGCACCCACTCGGCCACGTTGCCGCCCAGATCGAAGATCAGTTCTTCGTCGTCCTTGCCTTCACCTGCGAAGCTTCCGGCCGGTTTCAGCAACGGCGCGGTACCCGCAAGCTCGGCCATCTTTTTCTTCAGTCTGGCAGCATCGTCGGAATTCGGCGCATACCCCGCCCAGTAATCGAGCGCGTTTTCTCCCTCTTTCTTCTCGTACATGCCGGAGACTTCGTTCTCATTGGGAATACGAAACGTTTGCCCGGTCAGCTTCGAGAGCCATGCAGAATATGCTTTCGCTTGATCCAGCGTGATGCCGTTCGCCGGATAGTTTTCCGTGCCCGGTTCAACCTTGTAAGTCTTATCGAATTCCGCGAACTGTGCGCGCGTCACCTCAAAGCGTCCGATCTCCAGATCGCCGCGCTTCACCAATTCCGGAATCAGCACCGCTTTGCCCTTCACCGGGAGCGCCGTACCGTAATTGCTTCCAGATCGCGCCAGACTCTTTGTGCGCAATGCGGCCGCCAGAGGTGAGCCCTCCTTCACCGCTTCGCTCTCCGGCTTAGCCGTCTTGAAGAAATATTTGTCGAACCAGGCCACTTCTTCTTCGACCTTGCGCATCTGGTGCGTCAGCTTGCGCGGGCCGTGTGGTTCGCCGGGGAACACCACGTACTTCACCGTCTTGTCGAAATGCTGTAGCGCGCGGAAATACGACCAGCTCTGCGCCGGCGGCACGTTGCGATCCGCCGTGCCGTGGAAAATCAGCACTGGAGCCTGCACTTTGTCCATCTTGAAGAACGGCGATTTGTTGATGTACAGCTGCGGGTCCTCGAACGGTGATTTGCCGAAATAATACGCGTCAAACGATTGCCCAAAATCCACGTTGCCCCAATCGCTCAGCCACTCGATATCGCCGGCCCCGACGCTCGCCACTTTGTAGCGCGCCGGATACGTCGTAATGAGGCTCGTCGACAAGATCGACCCGTTCGACCAACCCATCGTTCCGATGCGATCCGCATCCGCTTTACCCTGCGCAATCAAGTAATCCACGCCCGCGTTGATGTCCGGCGTCTCCAGGTCATAATATTTTCCGCAGCAAATCGATTCCGCCCATTTCAGTCCGTAATTGCTGCTGCCGTGATAGTTCGGCCGCAGCACAAACGCGCCGCGCTCGGTAAACAACTGGATCGGATACGCCCAGCTCTCGCCCCACAAATCCTTGTCCGAGCCCATCGGCCCGCCGTGAATCGCGGTGATGAGCGGATACTTTTTCGCTTCTTCATAATTCGTCGGGTAATACAGAATCCCTTCCACCTCTTCATTGTTCGCGCCCTTCCAGCGAATCACTTCGCTCTTCGCGTAGACCCGCCCGTTCACCAACCCTTCATTCAATTTCGCAAGCTGCACCGGCGAACCAAGTTTTCCTCCCTCAATCTGCGCGCGATACGGCTGCGATAATTTGCTCGCCGTAGAACTCGAATACACAATCGTCTTTCCATCCTCGCTGACGCGAAAACTCTCCAGATTTTTCGCGTGCTCCCCCGCAACCGCCTCACGCTTCCAGCCCCAGCCCGACGCCCCCTTCGCCGCGGAATAAAACGCCAGGTCATCATGGCTGCCCGCCGCCAGCAGCGCGAGAAATCCGCCGGGCACCGTCTGCAAATCGAATCCAAGGCCGTTGGGGCTGTCGAGATTCACTTGCGTGCTTGTGCCGCTCGCCAGGTCATAAAAATAAACAATAGTGATGCCCGCGGTCATAAATCGCGCGTCGGTGGAAAACGGCGTCGCCATGTAAAATCCGGAATTGTCCGGCGCCCACTCAAATCCTTCCGCGCGCACGCGCAACTCCGCAAAAAGCTGCTTCTCCGGCCCGCCGCTCAGATCATGCAAAATCACAATGGGCCGCACCTTCTGATCGAAGGTGTAATGCAAACTCTTCGCATGCGACGCCACCACATATTTCCTGTCCGGCGAAACCGCGAAATCTTCGATCCAGTCGGAATTCGTGGTGAGCCGCGTGATTTTCTTGTCTTTCACATTCATCTTGTAAAGACGCACCGGCGGCTCGTGCTCCGCATCGTCGACAACTTCCGAGTCATCTTTTTTCTTTTTTAGTTCCTGCTCGTACAGCGCGGGATCTTCTTCCGCGCTGTAGATCAGCGTGTCCTTGTCCAGCCATTCGAGGCGCTTAGGCGCATGCGCAAGCTCGGTGAGCGCCCAGGGCTCGCCGCCGTGCGCGTTGATCAGCCAAATCTGCATCGGAGCGGTGTCGGGTTTTGGTTTTGGCCGCGCGCGCGTGCTGGCGAAGGCGATCCATTCGCCGTCCGGAGACCAGCGCGGTTGCGTGCTGTTGTCGCCGCCGCGCGTCAGGGGAATTTCACGATTTTCGGTGAGGCTGGAGAGAACCAGATTGGAAACGCGCGCGTCTTTGTCTTTATCCGCGGTGCTTTTTACCCACACTACCCACTTCGCATCCGGCGAGATGCGGAATTGTCCCGCGGTTTCGCCGTAAATAAAATCTTCCGGTTTCCACGGCTCTTTTTTCGAGGGCGCCGGTTTTTCGTCAGCCACAACGGCGGGCGCGAGATTCAAGAAATCGGCGCCCGCGGCGAAAGCGGCTACAACGAATCCTGCGACAAATACGTTTCGTGAAATCATGCTTGTCCTTGTGACCTTATGTTCGATGGCCTAAGGCCGGCGGCTGCATCCCGCGCAACGGCGCGCGGCACAGGATAGACGAATTGACGCGCGAAAGGAATCGTGTACGCTTGTTTGCTCGTCACCACGGCGGGTCCGCACATGGGAAATTCGGAAACAATCATCACGCGCGAGACGTTTCGCTTCTTTCGCGATCTTTCCCGCAACAATCGCACGGAGTGGATGCAGGCGCATCGCGAGCGCTACCAGGAATGTATCGTGCAGCCGCTGCGGCGGCTTTGCGAGGAGCTTGCTCCCGCGGTTCTGCGGCTCGATCCGGGATTTGAAACCAGCGGCCGCACGGGCGCGAATTTGTCGCGCATCAATCGCGATATTCGCTTTGCCAAGGACAAGACGCCGTATCGCGCGCAGATGTATGTAAAGTTCAACGCGCCGTTCGGCGGCGAAGGCGAGGCCGGCCAATTTTACGTCGGCATTTCGGCGAAAGCGGTTACCGCAGGTTTTCGCATCTATTCCGGCTCGAAGCGCAAGGAGTCCGCGCTGGCGCTGGTTGCGGATGCGCGCGTGGAAGCCAATCCGCGCTGGCTGGCGCAGCAGAAAAAGCGGTTGAGCCGCCGCTACGAAAGCTACTGGTACTCGGTGGAAAAAGGGGAATGGACGAAGCACGCCGGCTGGCCTGCGGCGGAGAACTGGGGAAAGGTAAGAGGCTGGATCGTGCGGCAGGAGCTCAGCGCGGCGGCCGCTACCCGCAGATCGTTCCGCGACGATCTCGTGAGAATTTTCCGCGAGTTGCATCCGCTGCTAAAATTTACGTCATTGCAGGATTGAAGCAGGAAGGATTTCACCACAGAGGTCACAGAGGGCACAGAGATGGAGAGGACAGCGGAATGAAAGCAAGAATTGGCTTGGTGGCGCTCGTTTTGTCCTGCTTGTTTCCGTTTGCCCCGGCTCAAGAAAGGGTGCTGACCAAGGAGTGGCCCGTTGCTGAGCCGGCTGCTGTCGGCCTGGATTCCGCTGCGTTGACGGCGCTCGATGAGGCGATTGCGGCCGGGAAGTACGGTTTGGTGGACAGCATATTGATTATTCGCGATGGCAAGCAGGTGCTGGCGCGTTCTTATCCACATGACTACGGGAAAATTTACGGCGACCTTGCCAGGCACGTAGGGCCTCTGAACCATGATGTGAACGGCCCGTATAATTATTTCAGCGCGGAATTTCATCCTTATTACCAGCACAGCGATTTGCACACCATGCAGTCCGTCTCGAAGACGGTCACCTCCATTGCGATCGGAATCGCCATGAGCCGGAAGGAATTTCCCTCCGACCTGGACGCGCCGGTCCTGAAATATTTTGATGAATATAAGATCGAGAACCTGGATGAACGCAAGCGCCGCATCACCTTGCGCAATCTGCTGACCATGACCGCGGGGCTGGAGTGGAACGAGGATGTTGCCTACAACGATCCCAAGAATTCCTGCGATGTGATGGAGTCGAAGCACGACTGGGTGCAGTATGTCATCAACCAGCCGATGGCCGCGGAGCCCGGCAAAGTCTTCGTGTACAGCAGTGGCGTCACGCAGCTTCTATCGCACATCTTCAAGAAAGCCACCGGGAAAACGGTGGACGAGTACGCCGCACAATACCTCTTTGAACCGCTGGGCATTCGCTACCACTGGAAACACTCGCCAACGGGACTGCCGGACACGGAGGGCGGCCTTTACATTTCGACGGCGAGCCTGGCCAAGATCGGTTTTCTGTTTCTGAACAACGGCAAATGGGAAGGAAAGCAGATTGTTCCCGCAGAGTGGGTAAAGGCCTCCGTGGCTCCTGCGATGAGTGTGGAAGACGAAGGGCGGCACTGGGGTTATGGCTTTCAGTGGTGGCTGCAGCCGTACGGCAAATCGCCGGAGAAATTTGCATGGGCTGCGCGTGGCTTCGGCGGGCAAGAGCTGCGGGTCGTGCCGGAATACAACCTGATTGTGGTGCTCACCGGCTGGGAGATTCTGCCGTCGCCGCAAGAGCCTCGACACGACGAACTCGAGCGAGTGATCGCTGCCGTGAAAAAGACAACACCGTAGCGAAACGAATTAGAATGCCGAATCTTGCGGGTCCGCGAATCCAGAGATACACGCTCGGGAAAAGGCGCGAGAGGACAAGAAAAGGGAGGGATAGTGATGGCGAAAAAGGCAAAAGGGAAAGACGCGGAGTTGATCATGCGGCTCTACGACTTGCGGCGCGAACCGGAAATGCGCAAGGCGCGGCAGTGGTGGCTGACGGAGTTCTCGCCGGACAGTGCAGATGAGTTCTTGAAGATTGCGTGGGCGCTGGGCGCGCAGGAAAACAACTGGCTGCGGCAAGTGGGCGGGTACTGGGGAATGGCCGCGAGTTTTGTGGAGAGTGGAGCGTTGAACCGGGAGTTGTTCCTGCAACCATCCGTGAGCGGCGAAATGTTCTTTATGTTTGCGAAGGTGCATCCCTTCCTCAAAGAGATCCGTGAGAAGCTGGGAGATCCAGAGGTGTTTTTGAATGTCGAGAAAGTGATTAAGAGCACGACGTGGGGGCGGAAGCGGCTGGAGTTCGTTGAGAAGCGCATAGCGATCGCGAAGGAGAAGAGGGCCGCGGCGAAAGCTTAGGGCGCCCTCCGAAGTCGCGAGGAGGCTACTGCGCGGCCCAGAGGCGCAGGCCGATCAGGCCCCAGGACGCGAAGAATAGCGCTACAACGCAGCACGCCAGGGAAACCAGGAGAGAGTGGATGCGGACGCCGGGGTGGATTTCGGCTTTGGGGACGCGCAGGGCAAGCACCAGGCCGAGCAGGGAGAGCAGCGCGAACAGAATGGTCGCCATGTAAATTCCTATGGTGAAAATGTTGGCCGTGCCGATGCCGCTGCCGTGCAGGGCGTTGAAGCAAAACGGAATCGGCACGATAGAAAGAACCGCCAGCAGAGGTACGACGCGCACGGCGAGATGTTGCACATCTTTCATCTTTCCGATGAGTTTTAACACGAGCCAGATCAGCGCAAAGGGCACGGCGCTGAGCATCACCACCGCGCAGAGCACCAGCACCGCTAGACGCGTATAGGGCCACAGAGGGCTAATTCTTACGGCGTAAGAAACCTCGTCGTCCCCCATCGACGAAAACGCCATGCGGCCTGCTTCATCCGCAAAAAACAAGGTGGTCCCTTCGGGCTCCTTGTCCGCCCGGAAGAGATTCTTGCCGGCAGCAAGCAGCGGTTCCGGCTTGCCGAACATCGAGGAACGTGTGAGTTGGCCGCCGATGGCGCGGATGCGAATACCGCCGGCCAGTTCATCCAAGAACGCCAGCATCTGGGTGCGTGGCGCGCGCTGGGCGTAAAAGCCCGCAAGGGATTGCAGTTCGGCGGGCGCGAGGGCGGCCACCGGTTTGTAGGGTTTGGGATAATCCTTCGAGAGAAATTCAATGACGAGGCGATTGATATTCTCCAACGCGCCCTGCGAGCCTGCGCTGTTTAGCAGCACCACGTAGCCCCAGTCTTGTTCGGGCATGTAGCGATACGAAGAAACAAAGCCGTCGATGCCGCCATCGTGGCCGTGGGTCACAACGCCACCGGCAACGTCCGTGTAATTCGCCAGGCCGTAGCCCAGACGCAATCCGTGCCGCGACGCGGCGGTCGTTCGCGGAGTTTCCATCCGCAGGATCGATTCCGGCGCCAGCAGCTGCGTTGGCCCGGCCATGCCGCGACGCAGCAAGAATTGCACCAGCTTCGCGAGCTCGCCCGGCGAGGCCTTCAAATCTCCGGCCGGCCGCAAGTAGATGTAGGGATAACCGACGGGGTTTGGGATCTTGCCGTCGTACCCGGAGGCGAGGAGCGCCTTGTTTGCGCCGGTGAAGCGATAGTCCGCGTTGGTCATGCCGAGCGGCTGCAGAAACGTCTCGCGAATGTACTTGTCGAAGGGCTCGCCCGTGATTTTTTCGATCAAATAACCCGCTACGCCGTAACCCGGATTCGAGTAGGACATGCGCGTGTCCGTCGGCCAACGTACGACCTGCGGCTCTTGAAATCGTTTGAAAACCTCGAGCAGAGGATAGTCGTAAGGGTCGCGGACGTTGTAGACCTCGGCGGTTTCCATGTCGTCAAAGCCGGCGGTATGTTCGAGCAAATTGACGATGCGCACCGGATGCGTGGACTCCCAGGCGTTCTGCAGCGGAATTTCCGGGGCGACGTCGTGCAGGCGTGCTTCGAGGTTGATCTTGCCGTCTTCCTGAAGTTTCAACAGTGCGAGGGCTACGAAACTCTTACTGATGGAGGCGACGCGAAACTCGGTGTCGCAGCCCATGGGCTTCTTGGCGGCGATATCGGCGTTACCAATTCCCCCGCACCAGAGAAGTTCGCCGCGCGAGACCAGCGCGACGCCCGCGCCCGGCACATGATTTGTATCCAGCTCGGTCTTTATGGCCTTCTGTAGCTCTTCGAGGGTCTTCGGCGGCGCGTGTTCCGCTTTTTGCTGGGCCCGGGTGCAAACCGGCAGTAGGGTAAGGCAAGCGAAAAGCGAAACGAGAAAGCTGGTACAAAATCGCCGCATGGAGGACCTTTCGTCGATGTTTTCAGAAATAGATGGCGCCGATTCTAGCGGGAAAACTCTCTGACGGCCAACGATAATGCTGCGTTGTAAAGAGCGTCTAAACGGAATTGACGCTTGAGCGCGGCTCGCATACGATGCGCGCGGCGTGCTTTCCTTTTTGGCTTTGGGGTTTGCGGCGTGAAACGACTCGGACGAATTGTGATTTGGGCGGCGCTGGGTGCATTGGGTGCGGCGGCGCTCGGCAAGATCGCGCTGGACCGCGGCGAATCGCTGAATGCGATTTGGTTTGTGATCGCCGCGGCGTGCTGTTACCTGGTGGCTTACCGGTTGTACTCTGCGTTTCTCGCCGCGCGTCTGCTGGCGTTGGATGATACACGCGCGACGCCTTCGGAACGGCACGACGACGGCCGCGATTTTGTTCCGACCAACAAATGGGTCTTGTTTGGGCACCATTTCGCGGCGATCGCGGGGCCGGGACCGCTTGTTGGGCCGACACTGGCGGCGCAGTTCGGGTATTTGCCGGGAACATTGTGGCTGATCGCCGGCGCGGCGTTCGCCGGCTGCGTGCAGGATTTCATCATCTTGTTCTGCTCGATACGGCGCGACGGCAAGTCGATCGGGCAAATGGCGCGGGAGGAGGTCAGCAAGCGTGGCGGATTCATCGCGCAGCTTGCGGTCCTGGCCATCATGGTGATTCTGCTGGGAGTGGTCGCGCTGGTGGTGGTGAACGCGCTGAAGTCGTCGCCGTGGGCAACGTTCACGCTGGCCATGACCATTCCGATTGCGCTGCTGGTCGGCGTGTACTTGCGTTTTGTGCGGCCGGGGCGCGTGCTGGAAGGTTCGCTGATGGGAGTCGGCCTAATTTTGTTCGTGGTGTTTGCCGGGCAGTGGGTGGCGGATTCACCTTCGTGGGCGCGCGTCTTTACGCTGGGCGGCATTCCGCTGGCGTTTGCGATTATTGTCTACGCGTTCGCCGCGTCGGCTTTACCGGTGTGGCTGTTGCTTGCCCCGCGCGATTATTTGAGCGCGTTCATCAAGGCGGGAGCGATTTTCGCGCTCGCGGCGGGAATCCTGTTTGTGCGCCCGCACGTGCTGATGCCCCCGCTGACCCGCTTCATCGATGGAAGCGGCCCGGTATTCGCCGGGAAGATTTTTCCGTTTTGCTTCATCACCATCGCTTGCGGAGCGATCAGCGGATTTCATTCGCTGATTTCCTCGGGCACCACGCCGAAGATGATCCTGCGCGAGAGCCACGCCAGGTTTATCGGCTACGGCGCGATGCTGCTGGAGTCGTTCGTCGGCGTGATGGCCATGGTGGCGGCGTGCGCGATGACGCCGGGCGTCTATTTTGCGATCAACAGCCCGCCGAGCATCGTGGGCGCCACGCCCGATGCCGCTGCCGCGACGATTAGCGGCTGGGGCTTTCCGCTGACCGCGCAAACGATGGCGGGGCTCGCGCATGCCGTTGGCGAGCAGACGCTTTGGAATCGCGCGGGTGGCGCACCCTCGCTCGCGGTGGGGATGGCGCAGATTTTTTCCAGCACCATCGGCGGCGAACGCCTGCTGAGCATCTGGTATCACTTCGCGATCATGTTCGAGGCGCTGTTTATTTTGACGGTGCTGGACGCGGGTACGCGCGTCGGCCGGTTCATGGTGCAGGAATTGGGTGGCCGCGTGTGGAAGCCGTTCGGGCGTACGGGATGGATGCCGGGCGTTCTTTTTTCAAGCGCCATCATCGTGGGGATGTGGGGATACTTTTTGTATCAAGGAGTGGTCGATCCGCTGGGCGGAATCAATTCGCTGTGGCCGCTGTTCGGCATCTCGAATCAGTTGCTGGCGGCGGTGGCGCTGGTGGTGGCTACGACGATTTTGCTGAAGATGGGTCGCACGCGCTGGATCTCGGTGACGCTGCTGCCGATGGCGTGGCTGGTGATTATCACTATGACGGCCAGCTATCAGAAGATTTTCGATGCCAATCCGCGCATCGGGTTTCTGGCGTATGCGAACGTGCTGGTCGCGCAGATTGCGGCGGGGAAAATTCCGGCGGCCAGGCT
>Ga0210406_10001380_pt1 | contig 29663 bp, 38 predicted proteins | sample IncBWC30MmetaG_FD_155454 | JGI IMG/M metagenome (GOLD analysis project Ga0210406, IMG submission 155454) | Forest soil microbial communities from Barre Woods Harvard Forest LTER site, Petersham, Massachusetts, United States - Inc-BW-C-30-M | ecosystem: Environmental > Terrestrial > Soil >... | reverse complement strand
GGCTGCAGCTTTCGAGTTTCGTCAGCTCCGGCTCGTTCGCGACAGTTTGACGATGCCCGTGTCACTTCCGGTCTACCCCCAACTCCGGACATATCGCTGCATCGCACTGACTGACGCTATGTGCCATAAGCAGAAGTTCTACCCGTGGGAGCGGCGAAGCCCAGTTCGATTGCGATTTCATGTCGGAACGGCGATTTCGCAAACAAGCCCTTCCGAGCGCCAGTCGAAGAGCACTTTGCCGCCAAGTGGGCTGATCGTTCCTTCGATGAGGCGACTGCCAAAGCCCTTGCGTTCGGGCGCCTTTACGCTCGGACCGCCCACTTCGGTCCAGCGGAGCGCAAGTTTTCCATCTTCGCTGCGCGACCACGTCAATCTAATCTGGCCTTTCGCGTTAGACAGCGCTCCATACTTGGAAGCATTGGTTGCCAACTCATGCAAGACCACAGCAATCGCCTGCGCAGCGGTGGGTTCTAACACTGTTGGCAGACCCTCAATCCGAACCCGAGTGTCGTGCTCATCGAGATAAGGGCCGAGCTCCTGCTTGGCGATCGCCGAGACTTCGGCGCCTATCCACCGCGTTTCAACAAACAGCGAGTGAACATTTGCCATCGCTTGGATGCGCCCGCTGATCACTTCCTTGAGGCTCTCGGAAGTGTCAGACTGAGAAAGATTGATGATTGCCCGTACGTTCGAGAGGATGTTCTTGCCTCGGTGCTCCGCCTCCCGAGCCAGAACGCTAATCTGGTCCTGAGTTCGTTTCCGCTCGGTAATATCTCTCGCGATCTTTGATGCGCCAACGATTGTCCCATTGGCATCTTTGACAGGAGAAACGGTCAGCGAAATGTCTATTAAGCTACCGTCCTTACGTTGCCGAACAGTCTCAAAATGGTCGATGCGCTCACCTCGTCTGATGCGCGTCAAAATTTCACGTTCTTCGCTTTGGCGGCCCTCAGGGATCACAAGTGTAATGGGCTGACCGATCGCCTCGCGGGTCGAGTAGCCGAAGACGTGCTCAGCCGCTCTATTCCAACTTGTAATAATGCCATCGAGATTCTTGCTCACAATCGCGTCGTCGCTCGACTCGACTATGGAGGCCAGCCAGCGCAACCGTTGCTCGCTTTCGCGGAGCGCAACTTCGATTTTTCTGCGTGCAGTGATGTCGCGATTGGCTTCTAGCACGGTGCCGTCACCGAACAACTGCATACGGCTCTCGACGATGACTTCGCCACCATCTTTGCGGATGTGTCGCAGCTCGCCCAACCAAGACTGCCCATTCCGGAGTTGCGAGCGCAACTCAGCAAAATCGATCGGAAATTTTGTCTGTAATAGCGCGTGGCTACTGCGCCCGACCGCTTCGTCCCGCATAAAGCCGTAAAGCTGCTCGGCCCCAGCGTTCCAGAATTCGATCGGTCCGTCTAGTCGCCACGCGAGCATCGGTTCGTAGGACAACGTCAGCAGATCGGCCAAGCGCTCCGCACCTAAGGGGGCCTCGCTATCCGAAGACCGGCGTTGAAGTCCTAATTTCCGCCACACAGGGACCCCCGAAACCCAAATGCTGCACTGCAGTTGGTGGCCCAATCATAGCATCAAGCGCGAAAGCCGCGATGTCTCCGTTGGGTCAATAGCGCCATTTTGACCGCAGGCCAGCCACTTCCGGTCTGCCCCGATCAACGGACATTCTCAGCGCCCGTCGGCATGTCTCAAAGGTGCCAATAACGGCCGTAGGGAGATTGAAGGGTTTTGGTTGACCTGGATCAAAAGCGGGCGACTTTTCCCGCTAGATAAGATGAGGGCTTTGGACGAAATCATCAGACCTCTCCACGGAGGATAGTGCGATTTCCAGCACTCTTACTCTTCAGAACCTGAAGAAATTCTCCGGATCGATGATCAAGCAGTCGATCAGACGGCGGATCGTCGCGATCGCAGTCGGATTGATTTTACTCATGGTGGCGACGTCCGTCTTGTCGATGGTAATGGTCGGGCGGGTAGGCCATCTGCTCGATGAACTGACGGCAAGGTATGTTCCCGCCAATGCGCATCTGACGCGGATCAATGTCCTGTCGCTTGAACGGGCTCTTGCGCTCCGCCGCATGGTGATCGCGAAAATGGAGGAGCCGCCCGATGACAGCGGGTATAGGATCCGAAAGCAGCTGTACGATGAGAAGAGCGCCGAAGTCGACAGCGAGGCGCAGGCTGCGCGCCAACTTATCAATGCGATCATAGCGGACACCAGTACGCCCTCCGACAATGCCGCGCTGGCGCGCGTCGAAAGCCGAATTGACAGCCTGACGAACGAATTTCGCCACCATCTGGAGGACGAGTCCGAGGAACTTCTTGCGAACCTTGATGCGCGAGACTTCGCAGCGGTAAGACGTGGCCTCGCGCGAGTCGACAGACTCCGCGATGAGCTCGATGAAAAAATTGGGGCCGTTCGCAATGAAATGCTGAAGGTGAGCTATGGGGCCGTCGCCACGATCAGGTCGGAACAGACCGAGGCGGTTCTGACCTCGGCCGCCGTGACGCTGCTAGTCGCGATCGTCGGGTTGATTTTCGCCAACCTTGTCAGCGGTGGCATCATTCGCTCGGTCCGGCAATTGCTTGAGGGGACGCGAGCCGTCGAGGAAGGCCAGCTCGACCAATCCATCGATGTGACAACGAGCGACGAAATTGGGCAACTGGCCGGCGCGTTCAACCGGATGGTCGGCCAGCTGCGCGACAACCAGCGCGTCCGCGAAACATTCGGCAAATATATCGATCCCCGCGTCGTCGAAGGGCTGATCGATCGCCCGAACCTGACAGCAGCGGAGGGTCAGCGCCGGGTGATGACGGTTTTGTTCTGCGACCTCAAGGGATTCACGAGCTTGAGCGAAGGTATGACCCCGCAAGGTCTCGTCAAGGTCATGAACCGCTACCTTTCCATCATGTCTGAACCGATTCGGGCCAACAGAGGGATCATCGACAAGTATATCGGTGATGGCATCATGGCCTATTGGGGGCCCCCGTTCGTTGATGAGGCGGACCATGCTCGCTTTGCTTGCCTAGCCGCCCTCGAGATGATCGAACGTATCGCGACCCTGCGCCGGGAAATTCCCGAGTTGCTGGGTGTACGCGGCACTCCGATGGAGACGTGCGATTTGCGGATCGGCGTTGCCACCGGCGAAGCGCTGGTCGGCAGCATCGGCTCCGATGTCATGATGAGCTATACGGTCATGGGCGACGTGGTGAATCTCGCCTCGCGTCTGGAAGGGGCGAACAAACTATACGGCACCCGCAATCTCTTCTCCCAAAGAACCATCGCGGCGGCGGGCGCCGCCGTCGAGGTTCGCGAGATCGATCGGGTCGTGGTTGCGGGCCACACCCATTCCGAAGTCATCTTTGAGATCCTTGGACGCAAAGGCGAGCCCACGCCGCAGCAATTGACGTTGCGCGCGAGTTACCTGGAAGGGCTCGCGGCCTATCGCGAACGACGGTGGGACGAAGCACTTCGCGGGTTTAACGAAGCGCTCGAGGCGATGCCCGGTGATGGGCCGTCAACGGCGCTGCTCAAGCGCGTCGAAGGCCTCAAAGCAAACCCACCGTCTCAAGACTGGGACAGGTCGTGGCACATCGAGAAATAGCCGCCGAGCGGTCTCCTATGAGGCGCCGATGTCGCTTATGGGTCATTCGCGTCATTTTGACGGGGCACCGACCACTTCTGGTCTTCCCCGATTAACAGACCTTCCCTTGGTCAATCTACATGTCTCAAATGTGCCATTTCCGGACTCATGCGCCGCAGCAAACTGAGCCCTATTCGATCACCTCGTCGGCGCGGAGCAGAAGGCTTGTCCTGCGCCATGCCGTTCGGCTGCCCGTCACTGAACGGCACGAACACGACCCTGTAAAGGGTGAACGGACCTTGTCTCGGATGCGCTATCGCGACTGGTGAAGTAGCAAAAGCCGCTGCCGGTGTCTTGTCGGCTCAGCTGTAATACCGCCAGCGTTGCGGCGGGCGGCGCGGTGGGCGCGTCATCAATAGCGCCAACGCAAAGCCAATGCCACCTGCGATCAACAACGAACCGAGTGGATTGTCCTGAACCTTCTTCGCGATCGCTTGCGAGCCATCACGGAATGTGTCGCCGCTGTTGTCATAAGCGTCTTTGGCGTAGCTGACGGCGGCATCCGTAGCATCGCGCGCTGCATCCTTGGCCTGGCCGTACAGATTCTGCGCAGTGCCCGTCGCCTCGCGAGCGCGTCCCGCGGCCTGGGTTCTTGGGTCGCTGGCAATATCGCCTACCGCACCCTCGACCTTCCCGGCGAAGTCCTTTGCCGAGCCAGCAATTCGATCCTTGTCCATTGCGCACACTCCCTGAGATGAATTCTCAAAGAGCTAACCGACGAGATCAGGTCCGGTTCCTGTGCTTACCGAAAAGCCGGTTTGCAACGTGATCTGTGCTCGATGCCCAGTGGCGAGCAAGGAATAAGCTCAAGCCCTCGCTTTGAAGCAAACGGTGGAACGCAGTCGGCCTTTCCGACGAATGTCCGTTGGCATTGGCTATGTTGGATGTCCCGTTTTGCCGTTTTTTCGGTTGGGAATTTTTTTGAATGGAACCTATTGATTTCCCTTTGCATTATCCTGCCATGGGCAACTCAGCAGCAACGTTACGGTCGCCAGCGAAGGTGGCTGCCGAAGACGGCGATCATGTCGAGCCGCCGCCGCCCGAAATCGTCGATCCTGATCCGGACCTATCGCCAGAAGAAGCCGAGCAGGTGCGCAAGGATTATTTGTTGACGCGATTCTGGATCAGCGCGCGCGGATATTGGGGCAAGAACGGCGATCGACTGGCGTGGCTGCTTTCGACCGGACTTCTGATCCTGATCGTCGCCAATGTCGGCATCCAATACGGCATCAATATCTGGAATCGCGCGATCTTCGATGCCATCGAGAAGCACGATTCGGCGATGGTGTTTTACATGACTGCCGTATTTTTCCCGCTCGCCGTGGGCAGCGTGCTACTGGGCGTGGCGCAGGTCTACGTGCGCATGTCCATCCAGCGCCGCTGGCGCGCCTGGCTGACCAATTCAGTGGTGTCGCGCTGGCTGACGAACGGCCGCTACTATCAGCTCAATCTTGTCGGCGGCGATCATAAGAACCCGGAATATCGCATCACCGAAGACCTTCGGATCGCGACCGATTCGCCGGTGGATTTCATGGCCGGCGTGACCTCGGCGTTCCTGTCGGCCTCGACCTTCATCGTCGTGCTCTGGAGCATCGGCGGCGCGACGCTGACGATCGGGGGATCGACCGTCACCATCCCCGGCTTTCTTGTCATTGCAGCTGTACTTTACGCCGCAATCGCATCCAGCTCGATCATGGTGATCGGACGCCGCTTCGTCCAGATCTCCGAGGACAAAAACCAGGCGGAAGCCGAATACCGCTATACGCTGACGCACGTACGCGAGAACGGCGAAAGCATCGCGCTTCTCGGCGGTGAGGAAGAAGAGCGCGACGGCATCGACAAGACCTTCAGCAACGTGCTTCGGCAATGGGCGCGCCTTGCCGACCAACACATGCGCACCACGCTGGTGTCGCAGGGTTCAAGCCTGATCGCGCCGGTGGTGCCGGTGCTATTGTGCGCGCCGAAATTTCTCGACGGCAGCATGTCACTCGGGCAAGTGATGCAGGCGGCATCCGCCTTCACCATCGTTCAAAGCGCATTCGGCTGGCTGGTCGACAACTACCCTCGACTCGCCGACTGGAACGCCTGCGCGCGACGCATCGCCTCGCTGATGATGTCGCTCGACGGCCTCGAACGCGCCGAGCGCGGCGACGGCATCGGCCGCATCAAACGCGGCGAGACTGAAGGCGAGGCCATGCTGTGCCTGAACGATCTCTCGGTAACGCTGGACGACGGCACGGCCGTTGTCGGTGAAACCGAGGTCGTGATCGAGGCGGGCGAACGGCTGTTGGTGGCCGGCGAATCCGGTACCGGCAAGAGCACGCTAGTGCGGGCCATTGCCGGGCTGTGGCCTTGGGGCGGCGGTAGCGTCAACTTCCACCCCGACCGCCGTCTGTTCATGCTACCGCAACGGCCCTACGTGCCCTCGGGCACGCTTCGCCGCGCGGTCGCCTATCCCGGTGCCGCCGAAGACTGGGCGGTGGAGCAGATTGGCGAGGCGCTTCAAAAGGTAGGCCTCAATCATCTGAAGGAGAAAATCGACGAGGATGCACCGTGGGATCAAACGCTATCGGGCGGCGAAAAGCAGCGCCTGGCGTTTGGCCGATTGCTGCTGCACAACCCCGATATCGTCGTGCTGGACGAGGCGACCTCCGCGCTTGACGAGAAAAGTCAGGACAAGATGATGGAAATGATCACGAAGGAATTGCCAAAGGCAACCATCGTCAGCGTGGCGCATCGTACGGAGCTCGAAGCCTTCCACAGTCGCAAGATCGTGCTGGAACGGCGCAAGGGTGGTGCAAAACTCGTCAGCGACGTCGATCTCATTCCGCGCAAGGGCAAGCGCCGGCTTCTCAGCCGCTTCCTCCGGCATCGCAAGGCCCGAGCCGCGCCGACGAAGTGATCGAAGACTGGGAATGTCTTCTATCGGCGCTCGAGCCGAATTCAGTCTCACCGGAACAAGTTGTTGTGCCGTCAGTTGCTCCTTCCTCACCAGAGGAGGACAAACGATGGTTGTGGAAACACGAGAAACTGGTTCCCTGATCGGCAGCGATAAGGTTGAAGGAACCGCTGTCTATGGCGCCAACGATACTAAGATCGGGTCGATCGAGCGGGTCATGATCGATAAGATGACTGGCAAAGTTTCGTATGCCGTCTTGAGCTTTGGCGGATTCCTTGGGATCGGCGACGACCACTATCCGCTTCCTTGGCAATCTTTGAAATACGACACCAACCTGGGCGGCTATCGCACCGGGATAACCGAGACCCAACTTAAGGGAGCGCCGAAGTACGGTAACGACAACACGTGGAACTGGGCCGATCCCGCAAGGGCCCGCGCAGTGAACGATTACTACGGCGTCGCAATATAACAATAGCACAAGGCCCGCTGAGGCGGGCCTCCTTTTTCAAATAGGCCGCCGCCTTCACGCCAATAGCCGTCGGGTTGCGCTGCGCCACCCGATTCAAGGACAGTTCGTCAGGAAGGAAGTTGCGCTTTCCTTCGCTCCAGCTGATGAAGGATTTTTCAGATGCAGCCTTCTCTCCGGAAATGATCGAGATAATGACCGCTACGCTCGAGGCATCGATAGCTACGCTGCCACACCCGGTAAGTTTTGCGCAGGTCAATCTGTTGGCTGAATCGATATTGCGCGCAGCAAACGCAGATGAACAAGATGTCGCGGTGCTGCAAAGATTAGCCCTCTTGGAACTTCAAATAGCTCCGCGTTCGTGAAGGGCCTAACGCCTCTCATCGCTGGCCAATCATCGGCGGCGGCCCACCGCAATACCCAGCATAAACGCAACAAAGAGAGAACCGAGCGGCGCTTCACGCGCCATATTGCTCAATATACTCAACGGCATTCCCGGCCTGCGCCCGGCATCTATCGCGCCTTGGACAAAATCGACCGCTACTTTCATAGCATCGGAGATTTCCGCAATGGTCGATTTTGGCTCCGGAACGGGGTCCATGCCCTCGTAAATGAATGGGGGCGGCTGGGCATCATTGCACATGGTCAATCTTTCTTCGATTTCAATCAATCGATCAGATGGCGGATCGTTCCTGGATTGCATCGTTTTCGATTCGATGCGGCCGAGATGATCCTGTCGCGCAGCTGCATTCCCACGAGCCGCTTCGAGGGGGCGGAGAGAAGGCGGTGGCGCCGGAAATACGTCGATGGCTGGGCGCGCGGGCGCAGCACGGTAACTGACCCGGAACGCTCGCCATCGACGATGATTATATCGATTAGCCAATGCCGGGTGAACCTAGGAGTAAACAATGCCCAAAGACGCACATTCAAAGGCCGCGGAGCATCATGACAATGTCGTTCCGGGCACTTTGTTATGCATGACGGATCCCATCGAACAAGTGCTTGCCCCAGCTGCCATTAAACGCGCCCTGAGTATCTTTCAAGCCTTCAAGGATCGTGATCATGCAACGATTGTGCAGGCACGCAAGGCCCTTACCGAGCATATTTTCGGATTGATCGCTTCCGGCCAACTAGACGAGCACAAACTCGTGGTTTCAGGTTTGACGCATCTCAAGTCGCTTGAGGCAAACGCGGAAGCGGCCAAACCATGAAAATTCGCTCCATTCCGAGAGCCATATCGTTTCCAAGGCGGAGAGCCTCCGATAGCCGGCCGTTACGGTTGACCGGAACCCCCGGCGGATCCGTAGACTTGGCCGGTCGCGAAGCTGGCGTCCGCAGCAGCAAGCTGGACATAGATCGAGCCCAGCTCTGCCGGTTGAGCGGCGCGGCCCATCGGCGTCTGTCCTCCGAATTTTTCGAGCTTTTCCATCGTCGCGCCGCCAGACACCTGAAGCGGAGTCCAGATCGGTCCAGGCGCGACCGCGTTGACCCGGATGCCTTTCGGCGCAAGCTGCTTCGCCAAGGATTTTACGTAATTCATGGTTGCAGCTTTTGTTTGAGCGTAGTCGTACAGGTCCGGGGACGGATCGTACGCCTGCTCCGAGGCGGTGCCGATGATGACCGAGCCGGGTTTGAGGTGAGGGAGCGCTGCCTTGATGATCCAGAAAGGCGCGTAGATATTCGTCTTCATCGTCGCATCGAAATCCTCCGACGACACGTCCAGGATCGAGGGCCTGGTCTGTTGCCGACCGGCGTTGCTAACGATGATGTCGAGGCCACCCAAGCCCTCAACCGCACGGGCGACGAGTTCCTGACAAAACTTCTCATCGCGAAGATCGCCGGGGATTGCTATCCCGATGCGGCCTTCGGCCTTGATCAGGTCGATGACTTCCTTGGCGTCCGGCTCTTCGGTCGGAAAATAGTTGATCGCGACGTCCGCGCCTTCGCGTGCGTAGGCGATGGCAGCTGCGCGACCCATGCCGGAATCGCCGCCGGTTATCAGCGCTTTGCGACCGGCAAGACGACCTGACCCGCGATAGCTTTCCTCGCCGTGGTCTGGACGCGGATCCATCTTGCTCGCCAAGCCGGGCCATGGCTGAGACTGTTTCTTATAAGGCGGCTTCGGGTATTTGTCGGCGGGGTTCTGCAATTCCTGGGCTGGCATTTCCGAGTTTCCTTTGGCGAACGACGGGGATGCGGCTGCCGCAATGCCGATTTCAGCTGTGCTGACGATCGTTCTTCGCGTGACGCTTGACGTTTCGGACATGGCCGATGCTCCACTATCCCGCTGGCCAATCAATAACTCCTAGCCACCAACGTCGTTGCGAAGAGGCACTAAATTTTCGATTTCCGCTTGGCTTCAATCACCAATCTCAATCAGTTTGGATTCTTTTTGCGGATTGTGCGGCTTGTTTTTGATTTCTTCTTGGAAATCGGCGATCAGGCGATCCGGACTGCTCTCAAGCTGACGCATCACTTTCTTCATGATCGCTTCGCGCGTCTTTTTGCTCGGCGAATAGCCTTGGATCGTTATCTTCATCTTGTCTTTGGCGGCATGATACTCACGATCGACCTTCGGCTTTTTGGACATTTTTCGTTCCTCCGAAAAAGATCCGCGACCGATCGTGGCAGATTTTCATAGATTGACGCTCGATTCCAAGCGACTTCTCATACGAACACGTCCGTTGTGGTGCGTCCTCTAACGCACGGTTGACGTTCGAGAGAAGTAAGTACGCGTATCACGGCTCAATTTGGCCTCGTTGAGTAACCCGTCCGAAGTGCGATTTGCCGTCAACGCTCAAGACGCTCGTTCGATGGAGCCGATCGGCCCCCGCGCTTACCTGTCGTTCGGACAGAGCCAGCAGCAGGATGATGTACGTTCCGGCTGTACAGACGAGAAGGGTCCACCTCATTGAGTCCTCCGGTGGTCCCAATGCCAAAAGTCACTCAAAGTTCCCTTTGGAATAATCGTGGCGGTGATTACTCAAAGTAGGTTACCGGCGTGCCCGGTTCGGTGGCCGCTCTCGCCAGTTCATCAAACTCAGCGGCCTTTCCCAAATATTCAACGACGCCACGCATCGGGTCTCGTCTCCAACGCCACGCACATCGTCAAACGAAAAGCCCGGCTAAAGGGCCGGGCGGATCGCAAGTATCATTTAGCGCACGGCAATGCGGGCAATTAGATGAAAAGTGCACATGCCGTCTGTTCACTTTGTAACGCAAGGGTGACGAATCAAACCATGCAGACCCTGCAAGGTGGTCGAAATACATTGGCGAAGAGAGCGACGCAGCGTGCAAAGGCGACGGCCGACCCGTCATTTCCCACTTGATGTTGTCTTTCTATTGACGCCCGTTCAGGCTCGGCGAGGCGCGCCGTTCCCGTTTCGGAACTATTGGCTCGGACGCGCATTCTATGCAATGGGCACATCTAGATTAGAGAAATCGGTGCCGCTGCCACCAGAGCGACCGACCTCCGTCTCCCACCTTTTTGGCAGGATCGCGAGCGCGATCTCGCAGGCCGTCGGGAGGGCGTCCGCTTTTCTGGCCGCTGCCGCGGTTGTGGTGATCTGGGCCGTTACCGGGCCCATCTTTCACCCACCTTTTTGGCAGGATCGCGAGCGCGATCTCGCAGGCCGTCGGGAGGGCGTCCGCTTTTCTGGCCGCTGCCGCGGTTGTGGTGATCTGGGCCGTTACCGGGCCCATCTTTCATTATTCGGACACCTGGCAACTGGTCATCAACACCGGCACGACCATCGTCACCTTCTTGATGGTGTTTTTGATCCAGAACTCGCAAAACCGGGATAGTGCAGCCATCCAGGTCAAGTTGGACGAATTGATCCGCGTCAGCGCCGCGCACAACTCCTTCATTGGCATCGAGCACCTGACGGACGACGAGCTTGGCGAAATCAGGGATAAATGCGAATTGCGTGCCAAAGCGGAGCAGGCGGGATCGGCAGCCGTCGCAAGCGCAAGCAAGAAGGCGAAACGCGCCGCCGAACGCGTTGAATGAACCACAGCCAATTATCGCGACCACTGTGCACAAAGCCCGTCGCGCGGGGTCTCTTCATCGCGTTTACCCCTTGACGGCGTGCACCGTTTCAACGAGCTAGTTGGGCGGCGAGGGATGGCGTAAAGCTGACATAACTATCGCCCGACCAATGTCTGCTGTCGATGGAGCGGACAAGGGCAGGGCGCACACCAACTTCCGTTAATGACCCAGACAATCTTCGACGATCGTGCGCCATAATACTTTTACTGCTCCTGGATGACTAACCTGCGTTGCCGGCCATAACCTTCACATTTCGCGCGGTCCGCCAAATAGCTGTCGCGGCCATGCTTTACTGGCCTGATCACCGTCGGCGCTCCTGATCTGTTCGCACAACCGATCTACGGTCGGATGTCCGGGAGCTCACCGTCGGCGCTCCTGATCTGTTCGCACAACCGATCTACGGTCGGATGTCCGGGAGCTGCAACGAAAGTTGACTAGTCGCGCCGTTCGCTTTCCCTGAGAGTTTCGTCGATCGCCTTTCCGAGCCTCTCTTTAGGGAATGGTTTTTGCAGGGTTGGCCGTTCGCGAAATTTTTCGGAGACGCCTGCCGCGCCATATCAATCGCTCAAGCCGGATGACTGGTTTTGCCGGTTGCATCGGTGTCGATGTCGCTGCGCTTCAGGAGATAATCGAGGCCGCCGACCCGATACCAGCGGTATCCATAAGCTTCCAGCAGCATCGCATACCTGCCGCTTTCGTTGGCGCGGCTGTGGTTCTCAGACAACAGATTGACTAGCAGCTTGCCGGCCTCGCCAGGAAGCCCCACGGCAAACGAGACCTCGCGCGGCTGCTCACTGAGATTATGCGCGAACAGCACCGAATTGTTGCGCCAGTCATAGCGGATGATCAAAACAGCCGGATCGCGCGTCGCAATCACCTTGAAATCGCCCCAGCCGATCTCTGGGACCTCCTTGCGCATGCGGATGATGCGCTCGGTCCAGTTCAGCATGGAATTGGGATCGCGGCGCTGCTTGGCAACGTTGACATGCTCGTAGCCGTAGGGCCCCTTGTCGATCACCGGCATGCAGGGCTTGTCGCTTTCCGTGAATCCGGCATGCGGCTCGGTCGACCATTGCATCGGCGTGCGCGCACAATTGCGTTCGGGCAGGCTGAGATCGTCGCCCATGGCGATTTCATCGCCATAACGGATCACCGGCGTACCCGGCAGTGTGCACATCAGGCTGTAGGCCAATTCGAGGCGCCGCCGATCGCCGCCCAGCATCGGCGCCAGCCGGCGGCGGATGCCGCGATCATAGAGCTGCATGCCCTTGTCGGGGCCGAACGCCTTGAACACCACGTCCCGCTGCACCTTGGTCAGCCGGCCGAGATCGAGTTCATCGTGATTGCGCAGGAACATGCCCCATTGCGCGGTGGCCGGCCGTGATCTGGTGGCGCTGAGTGCCTTGGCCAGCGGACGGCAATCCGCCGACGCCAACGCATAGAACAGATGCTGGTTGACCTGGAAATTGAACATCATTTGCATGCGGTTGCCGTCGCGGCCGAAATATTCCATGTCGGTTTCAGGCAGCACATTGGCTTCGGCGAGAATGATGGCGTCGCCTTCACGCCATTGCAGGAATTCGCGGAACGAGCGCAGCATGTCGTACTGCTCGACCGGCTTCCTCACCTTGGCGCCTTTGGTCGCGATCACGAACGGCACGGCGTCCATGCGAAAGCCGGACACCCCGAGCTGGATCCAGAAGCCCATGATCTTGAGGATCTCAGCCTGCACGAGGGGATTCGAGGTGTTGAGGTCAGGCTGGAAGTCATAGAAGCGATGGAAATACCAGGCGCCGGCTTCCTTGTCCCGCGTCCATGTCGATTTTTGCACCCCTGGAAATACCATGCCCTTGCCGGCATTCGCGGGGCGCTTGTCAGCCCAGACGTACCAGTCGCGATATGGGGAGTCTTTGGAGCCTCGCGCTTCGCGAAACCAGGGATGCGCGTCCGAGGTGTGGTTGACGACGAGATCGATGATGACGCGGATGCCACGTTGTCGGCAGCCATGGGTGAATTCGACAAAGTCGCCGAGCGTGCCGTACCGCGGATCGACGCCATAATAGTCAGAGATATCGTAACCGTCGTCCTTGCCGGGCGACGGCTGGAACGGCATCAACCAGATCGTGGTAATGCCGAGGCCCTGCAAATAATCCAAACGGCGCAAAAGCCCTTTAAAATCACCGATCCCATCGCCATTAGCGTCCATATAGGTGCCGACGGATAGACAATAGATGACGGCGTTTTTGTACCAGAGGTCGTCGATCATGGTCAGCTCTTGATCCGCGGGCTTAACTGCAGTTTATCAAGAAGCGACCGCGCGCAGAGTTCCCTGAGACCGGTGTTCTCTTAGTGCTTTCGGCTTGTGTGTGGTGGCTTGCGCGGGCATCCTCCGTTGGATCACTTTGCGCCGCCGCGATCGGCTGGCTACTGGTCGCTCCGTTGGCGTGGACGTTGAGGCGCCGATTGCGCAGGACCGGCTTGTCTTCTGATACGGCCTTGGTTCGACCAGCTCAACGGGCCCGCCAAAATGATCGGCGAGCCCTTTGTTACCATTGCCGTGCTGGGCGATCGGCCACGCTACCAGCGGTCGCCGCCGACGCCAACCCCGACGCTGACGCCAGGTGCACGGATGCCGACGCCTGCGCGGTCATCCCAATCACGATAGTCGCGCCGCTCGATGTATCGCTCGCGCGGCGCATAATTATACGAATCTTCCACGATGATACGGCGGCCGCCGCGGGTCCGATAGCATTGGCCATCCTCGTTACAGATCAGGCGAACCTGCTGTACAAGACCCGGGCTCGCGTAGTCACTGCGTGCATAGAAGTCAGAGGCATTTGCGCCACCTGCCAGCAATGTTCCAGCGCCCGCTAAAAGTCCGATCGCAAGTTTCTTCATCGAGTCCTCCTTTGTTCGAATGTAGCTGCCCATCGACTGAGAAGCATACGCGTCGGTATTTGTTCCCAAACTGTCTGCTCCACAAATGCATCCCGCAGGGAGAAGAGAGAACTTGCCGCCATCGTCTTCGAGGGAACTAATGTCCGTTAAAGGCGTCTTTGTTCTTTGCAACGAGGGAGACACAAGATGGGTTTCGGAAGAGGCGCGTTGCTTTGGCTCTTGGGTGTGCCGCTCGATCATTCTTCTCTTGGCACTGTTTTGGCACCATTAGCAGCAACCTCGTCATGGCCTGTTGATGGGCGAATCTAGAGGTCCGCGCGTCGGACAGGAAAAGCCTCGCAGAAGCGGGGCTTTTCTTTACTTAGTCGTCCGGTTCCAACGCAACGGCGCGCGCGCTGCTCCGATAGGGAAGCAGCCGGGTTACACGACGCCCGTCGGCGAATTCGATGGTGCGCAACGTCATCAATTGTAATTTGCGTTGCACCGGGCGGTCACCGGTATGCCGGGGCCTTGACCTCGACGTGCTCGCCAACTCTATCGCATGTCCGCTTGTCGAAACTTTCCGAACGGATGGGGATGTACGGTTCGTTTCAGTCGGCGAAGCCTCCGCGTCGGCGGGCGGTTTATTCTCTACCGGCTGCTCCGTTGACGCCGCCTGTCGCGCTGGAGCAACAGCGTCCGGCGCCGACGGAGTGAATGGGCGGCTGGCGCCAATGGTAGCGTGCTCGCCGTCGTTCGCCGCCATAGAATCCATTTTAGGCTGTTCAACGTCTGGCCGTCCTTCGGAGCCCGCAGGTTGGCGAGGCGCCTGTTTAGGTCTTGCTTTGATGACGACCTTTAACGGCTCTGGAGCTACGAGCCAGGTCAATGCGCCGTAGCCTCCGCCGAGGAGGAGCCCGATTGCGACCAGATAGGCAAATAATGCGGGCATGGGGCGCCTCATGCATCCAGCCAACGGCCTCGCCGACGGGTGAGGCCGTTGCTCAGATAGCTCAGTCGATAACTTGAACGATCCGATGGGTGGAAGGATCGACCAGTACTGTCCGATCGTTGACTACGGTGTAGCGATATCGGGTGACGCCGTATTCGCGCGGGACTTCATAGTAGGTAACACCCGCCGCCGGCAAATCCTCGCCGATCCGGACTTCGTGCTCGTAGCGATACGATGGAATGTGCCGCTCAGAGACATAGCTGCGGAAACGCGGGCGCGAATCGTCGGCAATGCCGCCGGCAACAGCGCCGACGCCGGCTCCGACGGCCGCTCCAACCGGTCCTCCGACGATCGCGCCAGTTACGGCGCCTGTCGTAGCACCTGCCGCGGCTCCATCCTGAGCGTGCGCGGCGATCGGAAGCGATAGCGTCGCAAGCATTACCCCAACGAACAATTTGGCGTTCATAAACTCCTCCATGGTTCAATTTCGACGTGGGAGCAAACGCTAGCGCGAACCAAGTGTTCCAGCGGGCCGCGAAGTTACGGCGAGGAACCTTTCGTCAGGTCGCGACATTTCTTTACTGAATAAGTTCAAAAATGCTGGGAGGATTCCGATGGAACAAGCAATGCGGCCCGTCACGACGGAAGAGGTTCTGGAACCATCAGTAGCCGGTGTTTCATGGGCTGCTGTACTCGCCGGCGCGGTTACATCCTGCGCATTGACGCTTGTCATGCTGTCGTTTGGGATCGGGCTCGGATTTGCCGTGGTGTCGCCATGGGGGAATTCGGGAGTTTCAGCAACGAGCTTTGAGATCGGTACCGGCCTCTATTTAATCGTCGTGGCGATGATCTCGTCGGCGCTCGGCGGCTATATGGCGGGGCGGCTACGCAACCGGTGGATTGGCGTTCGCGACACGGAGGTTCAGTTCCGCGACACCGCTCATGGGTTTCTCGCGTGGGCTTTGGCTTCGGTTTTGGGCGCTATTCTGCTCGCTTCTCCCGCCACCTCGTTGCTAAGCAGCGCAACGTCCGGTGCGGTGCAAGCGACAAGCTCCTCCTCCCAGCCGACGGGGCCCATGGATGGCTACGTTGACGCGCTGTTGCGACCCGACAATCCCAGTGCGGAGAATAACAACGTTGCAAACACGCGTCAGGAAATGGCGCGGCTGCTTACAGCCGACTTCCGCAACGGCGGCGAAGCCTCGGCGGCCGATCGCAGTTATATCTCGAAGGTGGTGGCGGCCCGGACAGGCCTGAGCCAGGCTGACGCGGACAAGCGCGTCAACGACGTTGTGGCTCAGATCAAGGCGGATCTCGATAAAGCCCGCAAAGCCGCAATGCAGCTCGCCATTTGGCTAACGCTATCCTTGTTCATCGGTGCCCTGTCAGCAGCTCTTGCCGCTATGGAAGGCGGCGGCCTTCGTGACGGCACTTGGGGCAGCAAAACCAGGACGACGTATAGCCGCTAAGCCCAACGTTCACATCGCACAGCAAAAGGAGAAAAACCATGCCGATTCTTTTATGGCTTCTGGGAATACCGATCCCTCTTATTATCCTGATCATGCTGCTGCACCACTGACGACCCGATCCCTCTTATTATCCTGATCATGCTGCTGCACCACTGACGACCAGCCCTAGGCGGGCGGGCTTATCGTCGTTGTTGAAAGGTATTGAGGTCGCCGCATGTCGACGCTTGGCTGTCCAGCCGCCCAGAAGAAGCCGCCCACGCGTCTTTGACGTCTAGTCAATCGGCTGGCTCTGTTACTGGTCTCGCCGGGCTTGTAGAGCCTCTGAAGCTCGTCGCAATTGCGGCACCGGCATGATTATCGATCGCCGCCTATGCGGCCAGCATAGTGGTCGTGGAGCACTACTAGAATTGCAAATCGCATTATGAACACCAAACAGGAAACGCGGTCAGCCCAGATCTGGGCTGACCGCGCAAGTCCGCCGCTGAATTCGCGGCCGTTTGTGCTTGCCGCCTAGCTCGCCGCCTTACGGTTGACGCCCTTGCGCAGTGCGATGGTGTTGAGCTTGCTGTTGGCGGCTTTCTCTTCATTCAGATTGCTGTTCAAGAACCGGACGATATCGTCGTGGCCAAGTTCCTCTGCCCAGGCGATCAGCGTGCCATAGCGGGCGATCTCGTAATGTTCGACCGCCTGCGCGTTCGCGACAATCGCGGCATCGAGCACGCTCTTGTCTTGCACTTCGCCCGAGGTTTCGTCGGATTCCTTGATCAGGCCGTCGATCGCCGGGCAATCCGTGCCCGAGGGCTTCTTGCCAAGCTTCTTGAACACCTGATCAAGTCGCTCGATCTGCTTGTTGGTCTCTTCGAGATGGTTCTTGAGGCCTTGCGCCAGATCGCGGTTGGTCGCCAGACCGATCATTTTCGGCAGCGCTTTGGTGATCTGACGTTCGGCATAGTAGATGTCCTGCAGGCCGTGCAGCAGCAGGTCGTCCATTGTCTTGATGTCCTTTGAAAAAAATCCCACGTCGTTCTCCATTCAGGTGCGGTTAAAGCAGACCTAGCGTCAACGTGCGGAGAAGGGAGGTGTTCCTTTCGCATTCAATTGGCCGAATGTTCCGTCGATCCAGTTGTCGCCGACGTGCTCTCCATATCGACGATCGCTTTGGTGATCTCGGCGCCGAATAGAAAAATCTGGGAAGAGTAGTAGGTCCAAAGCAAAAGTACGATAAGGGCGCCGGCCGCCCCGTAACCGCTGCTTGGTGCGGCGCGGCCGAGGTACCAGCCGATAAGCGATTTGCCGACTGTAAACAGCGCCGCGGTGACGAAGCCGCCGGTTGCGACATCGCGCCACGCGATAGGGGCATCCGGCAGCATGCTGTAAATGGCTCCGAAGAGCAGGGTGAAGAGCGCGAGCGAAACCAGGGTGTTGAGTGTCGCCAATAAAAGCTGAGCGAGCGGAAATGCCTCTGAAAGATAATGTCCGATGGCCGACAAAGCGGTGCTGGCCGCGAGCGATACGATCATCAGGAATCCGAGGGCCGCTACCAGCCCGAGGCTTGCCGCACGGGTACGGATTAAGGAATAAAACGGTTGGCCCGAAGTCCTCACGTTCCAGATGGTGTTGAGTGCGGTCTGCATTTCGCCGAAGACACCTGAGGCGGTCGCCACCAGCAGGACGATGCCGACGAGTGTGGCCGCCGTGCCGGCGGCCGGGTCAGTTGAGCTGGCAAGAAGGGACTTGACGAGGTCCGCCCCCTGGCCGCCGACGAGGTCGTTCAATTCCGCCGAAATCGCAGCCCGGACTGAATCTTCGCCGAAAGCGAGACCGGCGATGGCGGTGATGATCAGTAGCACGGGGGCTAGTGAGGTTACCGCATAAAACGCGATGGCTGCGCCCCGGCTTATGTCGTCATGGGCGACGTAGCCAGCCAATGCCGTTCTCAAGATTTTCCAGGCCCGGTCCACGGCCTTTGATCTTCCAACTTCATTGAACGTCCGAATTACGCGCTTCGCAGAGTCTCAAACATCGTGGCTCGACGAAAAGTTTCATAGGTGGGCTGACGTATTTTCGCTGGGGGCGCGGCTGGTAGGTGCGAGCTTCGTGACGATGGTTCGCCAACGCTGCGACCATTTGTCGAAACGAGCGCGCAGGAACTTCCGTGGGGCCGGCGGAATTGTTCGTTGGGTCACTACTCGATATCGTGACCTGCACGGCCTCACCTCAAACCCCGAGCCCAGACGGTGAGGCTGTGCGCCCACCAGAGGTGATGCATGACCAATCTGACAAAGCGGCAAGTGCCAGATCGCAGCAAGATCAACGTACATGAACCGCGCGAAGCGAGGTGCTGGGCCCGCGAACTAGGGGTCAGCCGGGAACAGCTTCGCAAGCTTGTCGAAAAGGTCGGCAATTCGGCAGCTGCGGTGCGGAAGGAACTTGAGATGTCCAAGGAAAATGATCTGGAAGGCGCGCAGGACCAGGGTGGCAAACACGGGGGACAAGCGGGCGTCCCCAAACCAACGCCGCGACCACCAAGGACGGAGCAAGATAAGAAAACGGCGAGAGTGCCTGGACAGAAACGTTAAACTTGGCATCGCGTTGGAGAAGTAACAGGAACGAACCCGTCGAGAGGGCGTTATTCTCCTATGTACGAGCCGTTACCGATACTGGTCGAGAATTCATTTCAGATCGCCTGGGATTACCTTGAGCGCACCGGCGAACTTGGCAATCGCGAAGTCGCGTCGCGAGTGCTACTCGATGTCCTCGAGATAATGATCAGGCGCGGCGAGCGCCGCAAGCTTCTACTCTCGAACAAGGCCATCGACGCCTACCAGCGCTTCAGAGCTGAACGTCGCCTAGAGCTGGTTTCGTAAGCCGAAGTGCTCGCGAAGGCTTCACTGGCGCGTGGAAGAAGGACGGCATACGCGCCGCCTTGCGACCTAGGATGAGGCTTGTTGGAAAAGGTTGGGTTGACGTTCCAGTAATCGAAAGGTGGCGTATCAGCTGGTGCGAACGCCACCATCAGGCGGTCGTGCACTTCGGCGCCGCCGAAGGTCGTCAACTGAGGCGGCATTCTCATGTCTCACCACCAGCTACTTTCGCGGCGATCGCGCGCTGCACTTCTGACGCTAGCGTCATCAGGTGTTTGGAGAGCTTTGCGAACAGTTCTCTCTTCGGCTTGTCAGTTGCTAGCTTGCTGATCAGCGCGCACTCTTCCGCGTCCGTGCGAAGCCTTTCAAGATACGCTTCCAGGTCTTTCATGACGCCTCCAAGCGGGAACAGCGTACCTCATTCCGTATCTCAAGGGGGCTCTGTAGTTAAAAAAATAGCCAGCGCAGCACTGCCCAATCGAACATTGCGCCCTAATTCACGCCAGCAGCTGACGCAGCTTCATTGCATCGGCCGGCGCGGCACTCTTTTGATCGTTGTCGAAATAAATAAATACGTCGCATCCTTGCCGCTTCCAGGACTTGATGCGCCGCGCCCATTCCGCGAGCGTGTCGGGACGATAATGCCCCTTGTAGTGACCCCCTGGGCCGTGGCCCCGGATATAGACGAAGTCGGCAGTGCGCTTCCATGGCGCGGGGGCATCTTGGCGCGGGGGCATCTCGGTGATCCGACAGGCAAAGCGAGATATTCCGCTTGGACAGCAGTTTCATAATGCGGGGCTGGTACCAGCTTGGGTGCCGAAATTCAAAACTATACCGGCGTGTTTTTGAGAGTAGTTCAAAGAACGAGACAAGGCGGTCGGCGTCAACCTCGAAATTCGGCGGCAATTGAAACAGGATCGGCCCCGCTTTGTTGCTCAGCAGCGATAATCGCTCCTCAAGGAGCTCGAGGCTGTTCACCGAGTTATGCGACAGCCGCTTCCAATGGGTAATGAATTTGGAAGCCTTCCAGGCAAAGACAAAATTTTTGCCGGTCTGCGCGCGCCAACGCTTGACCGCGTCGTATGTTGGCGTCCGGTAAAAGACTCCGTTAAGCTCGGTAGTTTGAAATTGGCTGGCGTAATATTGAAGCTGGTGCTTGAGCGGCAGACCCGTGGGAAAAAACGGCCCGCGCCAGGAATCGTAGTTCCATCCCGATGTGCCGATCAGAGTACGCGCCATGCAACCTCGGCAAGCTAACGATTGTCCATATCCCGGCCGCACCCGGTAAATCTTCGCAGCAGCCGTTCCGTGAGGGCGCCGATCGCGAGACCGGCTAGAACATCGCTCGTCCAATGTGCCAGCAGGATAATCCTGGTTGCGACCAAGCCCCCACCAACAAGCCACGCGATATTCCGCTGGCGTCTAGGTAATTTCGAAGCGGCCGAAGCTAGCGCTCCGACGTGAACGGCGTGTCCGGAAGGAAAGGCATCGTATCTCCTTCCCGAAAACGGCACGCCTCGCCAGTGTCCGCGGACAGTTAGACGGTCCGGTCGCTGTTGATCGAATAGGGTCTTAAGCAAGTGCGGCAGCGCCGACGCGACGAGCGTTGTTAGGAGAATGTGGTCGGCCGTTCTGCGGATTGGGCCGCTTTGGTTGCGCGTGTAGAGCCACCAGGCTGCGGTCAAGCCAAGGAGAATATGTTCGTCGGCACCCCACGTCAGAGCTCCGGCGGTTTCTTCCGTCGGGAGATTGGTGTGGGTTGCGACAAAATTTGCGATCGCGACATCTGCGGCTGTCGGCCGAACTGTTATCAACGCCATTTCGGTACGCTCAAGTAGCGAGCAATAACGTCAGGTGCCGGTGAGAGTTCCGGAATCAGTCAGCGGCCGGAAGGCAGCGCACCGTGAATTTAATCTGACCGTCGGGAAGCTGCCGCCAGTTCTCGACTATGGGAATAAGTCTGCTTGGTGCGGATTGATTGATGATCTCGCGAGCCTTGTTGCGGGCCGCATCGACCGGCAGCGTAAATTCCTCGGATGATTGTCTGCGTGTGGCAGACATGCGGTCTGCTAACGCGCCCGTCTTGCGGCCTTCTCTACGACGCGCAGGTGGCGTCGAAAGTACCGACATCTCGAGAAGCAAAGCCCTCGCTGGGTTGAGATCAGCGATGCTTCCTACTAAGACGACGCTTCCTACTAAGACGACTAGGAGAAGGTGGCGGTGACGACGCGCCCTTGGCTGGCTACGATGATGTTAAGCCCGCTTTCGTTTCTCGCAGGGCATCGTAAAGGCTGATCAGTCCCACGATAACGGGAAGAAAAGCGAGGATCATCCAAAGCAGAGAGCCAGCCGTGACTACGACCCAAAGGCCGAACGCGGCAATTCCCAAGGAGATCAACCCCGATAGGACCGTATCCGTCGTTAGGTCGCCGTGCGCGCTTTGGTTTTCCATAGTAGCCATCGACGTTCGCAACGATCTGGTCCCCGGCCAGAGCTTCGGCGCGGGCCAAGGCCAGATGCCTCGTCCAGCTTGATGCGCCATACCTTGCGCGGGAAGAGCGAGGTGCGCGCAGAGCCCGCCATGATGCCGAAATTCGGCGAAGTCGCTGTCGGCGCGTCTCTACGACGGCATCACAAGCGGCGTTCCTGACACACGTCAATCGTCTTGCGGAACATTCGTTCCGTCCTCGCATTATAGAACTGCATTATGCACTGGAGGAGAAGATGAAGAAAATTGCACTGATCGCCGCGTCGCTTGCGATTCTCGCAGGCCCCGTCTTGGCGGAGGAGACCAGGACCACCGGCACCGCGCCGGCCGAGGCCAAATTCTCGACGGTATCGAAGGACGAGATGTTCTCTTCGAAGCTGAAGGGTTTGAACGTCACCAATCAGAAAGATGAATCGGTCGGCGAGATCACCGACCTGGCGATCAAGAATCACCAGGTGGATGCGCTGATATTGTCGGTCGGTGGCTTCCTCGGCATGGGCGAGCGCTATGTCGCGGTCTCGCCGTCGTCGGTCAACGTCCGCTACGACGAAAAGAACAACAAGTGGCTGGCGTCGATGAACACCACCAAGGAAGCGCTGAAGACCGCGCCGGAGTTCAAATATCCGAAGTAAGCGTTGCGTTTGTTGGCGTTGCTTTTGTTGGATGAGAACGGCCGCCGGCAAGATGCCAGCGGCCGCCTTCTTTTCTGACGCGGCGAGTCGATCTGAAGATGCCGCTCAGTGGGGCGAAGTAGGCCTCGGAGTTACGCGCAAGTCGGAATCTGCCGCGATTCGATTTTTCATCAGCGCTCGAACGGATTGTTGGCACAGGACCTGCGAGGTCTTCTATTCGATAGCACAGATGCCGCATGTGCCTACGCTGTTCAGGGCACGCCCCAACTCCCAAACAATTTCTTCGGTCCACGGCCCACACCTATCTGAGCACTGAGGTAACTGACGGCCAGACGCACCGGGGATCTGGCTCCCGGGCCGACGCCCCTCTGAAGACCGTTTTTACACAGCCAAGAACCCTAGCGGACAGTGGCTTAAGACGTCGTTGGTTCGCGATCAACGATGACAGACCGCTGACCGCCTTCGCTGGCATCTGGACCGAATTCAAGGGCGACCGCGGTACCAAGTCGAAGCCGATCCCGGGGCCGCATCTCGTGTACGGTTTCCTGACGACCGCGCCGAACGCGGTCGTTGAGCCGATTCATGACAAGGGGATGCCGGCGATCCTGACGACGGACGAAGAACGCGATGTCTGGATGCGCGCGCCGTGGGACGAGGCGAAAGCGCTGCAGCGGCCATTGCCGGATGATGCGTTGAAGATAGTCGCACGCGGGGAAGATAAGGAAGATCGGGTAGCGGGCCTAAGGGGTATTGTTTTTAATTTAAGGCCCCTGCACGACTCTAGGAAGGTCGCTAGTGAGTCCTGCTTTCCCGCGCTGCTTGGGGCCCGTCGACCGGCGCCAGTTGAAGTCGCGCACCCGCCAAGCGAGAGGCCCGACAGCGACAGCGCTGCCGTAGCCAATGACGTGGTTCTTCCATCCTTCGACATCAACGCTCAACATGCACTCAGGGACAGTCATCCCGCGCATCAGGCACCGAAAACCTATCCTGGTGCCGGCGCTGGACTGAGCGGCGCGCCACCAACAGAGACAGGACCCATAGGCTTGGGCAGTCGAGAGACGTTTTTGGTCGACGTCCTGACAATCCGGGCCCGAGCCTTTGACTGTGGAATGGAGGAGGTCGTCAGCGGCGTCACCGCATTTTGTAGATAGTCTACTCGCGCCATTAGCGAGGAGAGTTGATTGGATATTCTTTTATTAGCGAGGAGAGTTGATTGGATATTCTTTTTAGATCCGTCTGCTGAGCTGTGAAATTCTGCCTAAGGGATTCCAGAGTAGCGGCACCTTGCTGCAACATAGCTGCGTTTTGCTGCAGAACGGCTCCATTCTGCTGAAGCGTAGCTGAATTTTGTTCTTGGGACGACTGAATATCCTTTAGCGCGGCGGTGACGGCGGGATCTGGTATTGGCGCTGAAGCCGCCGCGCGTGGAAACAGTTCAGCGAAGCTACTGAAACTCGGCACAGCAATATTGAAGTTCGACAAGGCATATATGGCCGCCGCACCAATGATGACCAAGGCCGATACGGACACAACTATCGCCGGCATTCGGCTGGACCGCCTGTTTAGTGCTGCGGGCTGTTTGTCGAGTTGCGTCTCTTTATTCGATGTCTCAGCTTGTGGTTCTTTTTCCGGTGTCTCATCCACCTGCGTTCGCCTCGGATCAATGAAACAAGGACAGAAACGTCGCCGGATCGTCCACGCGACGGCTCCTTTGTGCGATTGCCAACCTAAAATCGGCCTAGATCATGGGCTTATAGAGTTAATGCCTGGTTATCACCTCAGCCTCCTGGCGTGTGCGGCCCAGCCCCTGAAAACGAATCGAGCCGCCCATCCGTGCGGGGAGACACGGACGGGTCGGGAGGTTCTCGATGAGAGTCCTGGCGGTATCCCTTCGCCAGCAAGCCGGTATTACCGGAGCGCAGCGACCGGGTCTGTTCACAACTGGACAGTGTTCGGCCCGGCGGCTAACCAAGCGGGCGTCGAAACTCCTGGCTAGTCGGCGGCGTCATCCTCACACACGAACTTTTCCGAGCTGCCGCAGCGCTCGCACCTAAAAGTAAGGAAGTCGGGCTTGCCGTCTCGCACCTCGTGGACGGCGATCAGCATGGGAAGGCGGCAGCGGTCGCAAAGCGGGTCCTCGCCAGTGTCCAGCGGGTACAGTAAAAATTCCTGGTCGGGCGGCATCTTGCAGCGCTCCATGCGGCGCAACAACGCGGCGACGACAGTTTCGTTGCTTCGAAAGGGTTGGTAAATTCATCCGTCACTTCCATCTGCCAATCCCGGCCGGGCTGTAACTTGCCATCGAGGCTTTGGAGGAGCTGCCCGGCGATAATCGTCGTTTCTTTCCAGGCTGCATCGCGGGCGGGATCGGTTTTGCGTTGGCGCTATTGATGTCGCGCTCGCCCCAACGCCCGCTGCCGCGGCGCTGGCGATATTACGGCTAAGATCGTCATATCGGAACGATTCACGCTTGATTGGGTGTTTGTTGGCCTGGAGCTCAAATCGTGACTGAGGACATCCCGCTGGCCCCTTTCGCCCACGAAGGCTTGGATCCCGTTCCGGAACCGAAATCCACCATCGCGGAAGTCTCGGACGCTGTGAAAGGGACAGTCAATCGAGTTAGCGGCGCCATAGAAGCGGGTCGAAAGCCCGGGATGCCATTGAGCATCTTGAGCAATATCGTGCGCGAAACGCCTCTTGGTTCGCTGTTAATCGCATTCTTGCTGGGAGTTGCCGTCGCCCGCCGCCCCTGATGGTCACCCGGAGTGATGGTGTCGTTTCAGTGGATGCTTAAGATTTCCGCCTCGCCGCCGGCGACTGACACGACGTCACCGACGCACTTTCCAAACAGCGCTCGTGCAAGCGGAGAGACGTGCGAGACCGTCCCGCGCGCCGGATCGGCCTCGTCTTCTCCAACGATCCTGAAAGTCTGCTCGCGGCCATCGTCCCGAACGATCGTGACCGTGTGACCAAAGCGAACGACGGAATTATCGTCCGGCTCTGGCGCCACCACGGCGGTTGAACGTCGCGCCGTCCAGTACCGAAGGTCCCGGCCGGCCCTGGCCAGCCGTTCGCGATCGCCGTTCGCCTGTGCGCCCGCATAGGCTTCCTGAGCGGCCGTCAGTGCCGCTTCAATCTGCTGAAGACCTTCTCGCGTCACTTCGTTCGAGTTTTCGGAGATCGGCCGGTCTGGCAGCTCCTCAACATCATCCGCGTCCTTGACAAATGCTCTGCTCATGGTTGGGCAACATACACGGCTTCAGGGGTTCTTCGATCTGCCCAGATTGGTACGACCGAAGGCGTGTTCTGACTAACCTGTCCTACGGCGCCCAGAAACCCGTTCGGGTTTTGCGGCCTTTTTTGCCGCAGGAGTCTTCCCCTCAATTGGCAAAAGCATCTCTTTCTGCCCAGCCGAGGCCTTGCGGGGTTTCTTGCCCTTCGGGGCTTCGCTCGCAATCGACTTCTTTAGCGCGTCCATCAGGTTGACTACATTGTCTGCCCTGGGCCGTGGCTTCGCGCTTATGGTCCGGCCGTTGCGCTTTGCATTGAGCCGTGGCTTCGCGCTTATGGTCCGGCCGTTGCGCTTTGCATTGACGAGTTCGGTCAAAGCTTCTTCGTAGTGGTCCTCAAACTTCTCGGGCTCAAACTCGGCTGCCTTCTGATTGACGATGTGCTTCGCGAGGTCGAGCATGTCCTTGGTGACTTTCACGTCCTGGATTTCGTCGAAGTACTCCTTCTCATCGCGGACTTCATACGGGTATCTGAGAAGCGTCCCCATCAGGCCCTTGTCCAATGGCTCCAGGGCGATGATGTGCTCCCGGCTCGTAAGGACGACGGTGCCGATAGCAACCATATTCATGCTTTTGATAGTGTCCCGGATGACCGCAAAAGCGTCGTGGCCGACTTTCCCGTCGGGGACCAAGTAGTACGGGCGAACCAGGTAACGGGGATCGATATCCTGCTTGGGCACAAACTCATTGATGTCGATCGTGTGGGTGGATTCCAGAGCGATGTTTTCTAGCTCATCTTTCGACACCTCAATGTAAGTGTCCGTATCGATCTTGAAGCCCTTCGTAATGTCTTCGTTGGAAACCTCCTCGCCCGTGTCCGCGTCGACCTTTAGGTATTTGATGCGGTGGCCGGTATTTTTATTGATCTGATTAAAAGCGATTTTCTCGGAATCAGAAGTGGCCGGATACAAAGCGACCGGACAAGTAACGAGCGAAAGGCGCAAAAAGCCTTTCCAATTAGCCCGCGGGGCCCCGCGGGGCCATCGAAATCCACCAACGCAACAGAACTCTGGATTCAAGACGATCTTGCCGGCATGGTTCCGACCATACACCTTCGCTTTTCGTCGGCTTGCAGCCCAACTACTAGCCTCTTGCATTTTGTTCTCTTTTCGTTCACGATGCGATACCCCCGCGAGTGAATGGCATGGACCCTGAGAGAGAGCGAGAAATCATCCGCCTTTGGAACCGCCTGCGTATTCTCGAACGGGAAGGTCGGCCAGTCAGGGCTGTTCTCCGCCAGATTGAGAAGGCCTTGGCCGAACGGGAACGCCATGCGGCTTGACTTTGTCCGCCGCGAAATCGAGAGGATGCGCACCCAGGTCCACCGGCAGCGCGGCGAAATCCGACAGCCGCAAAAGGCGGGCGTTTCCACAGCCTCGGCGGAAGCGCTCTTGGAGCGAATGCTGGACAAAATCGGCGAGCTTTGTGCCGAGGCGAGCTTTGAGCCGAGCGAGACAAGCTAAAGAAGATCAGCCTGGGCCAACCAAAGGGAAAGTCCTGGGGGACGTCAGTGGTGACCGAACTGAAATGGTACGATTCCAAGGATGGCCATCCTCCTTGGATCAAGGCGCTCGCTGGGGTTCGTCGGAGGGCAAAGCACGGCCGTCGATCGCGGCGCTAATGCCGCTTGAAATATTGCACAGCGCGCTCGTGCTTCTCGGCGGCACGCGACCTGAAGGTGCCGAGGTTGCGCCGCTTGCCGGTCTTCGGGTTCACCTTCTGCGAATAGAGCCGGTATTCGCCTGACTGCAATTTTCGGATCATAGGACGAGGCCTCACGCATAAAACCCCTGAATTTCAACCGCGATAGCAGGCGTAGGTTCCTCCTTGCGCGGCGCTCGCCCGCTGATCTGGAATTTTGTTCGGCACTGAGGTAACGAAAGAGGCCGCCAACTGAGGCGGCCTTACTTCTCTTGCTCTGGATGAAGGGCTGCTTTCTGTGCTTCTAGTTGAGCGATGAGTGTCTTGATCCGATCAACCGTTAGTTGATCATTGAGTGAGAACGATATTCTACGGTATTGCTCGATCTTCTTGTCGAGTTCGTTGCACGTCTTACACATGATAGTTCCGCATTTGCGCGAGCCCTGCTCAGTAAGACGGCCGAATAGCCGTTTTGTTCAAACGATAAATAGGACACTTCCAAATTCAACTTAGGACACTGGGGTTAAATATGGACAGACCCACGCCTGTATAGGAACCGATCGCGAAACTGGAACTTTCCCTGAACTGATGGCGCGCAATCAGGGTATGTCGAAGCTGCCTCGGCCCGTCGCGCCACACATGGCGGCAAACCTATGCAAGCAGCAGCGCAATTTCGCACGTGAGCCCTTGTTCGCGCCAATCGAACCGCACCTCACCCTTGAGCTGGCCTCCAATTATGTTTTCCATAATGCGCGTGCCGAACCCGCGGTGCGTGGGCGGCGTGACGGTCGGCCCGCCTGACTCGATCCAGCACAAATTCAGTCGTCCGTCTGCCGTTAGGGACCATGCGATTTCAACGTGACCATCCGCTGCCGATAGCGATCCGTATTTTGCCGCGTTGGTCGCGAGCTCATGCAAGGAGATTGCGATCGTCTGAGCCGTGGTCGGGTCCAGCATTACGGCTGGGCCGTCAATTCGCACGCGCGCCTCTCTCTCCGAGCGGTATACCAGAATACTTATTGAGGCTCTTAGAAGACAGCCACCGCAAAACAACGCTCTTCCTAAGCTTCTCTACCCGAGCGATGTCCTCTCGCGCCAGGCATGCCAAGATAAGGCTCATTCGATGCGGCCGTGATAGATTCGTAAATTTCGGCTCGCTTTCTAAAAGACTGTAGTCGACAGTTCTCGCAATCTCCGCGACGACAGCAGCAAGTTTGACTTTCATGACCCTTCTCCTTTGTTGAACCGCATGATTGCGGCCTCAAGTCACAAAGGATCTTTACAAGATTGCCATTAGCGACAGCCTTTGTTCGCCTTGTGCGGACAACGCCTCAAGATGATGCATTTCCTTATGAAGCGTTTCGGGTACATCAACGAAAGTCAATCCTAACGCTCTACAGCTTTGCGGAATTTTACGCACCGCTGGTCCGTCATGTTTGGTGCCGGGGGCTATATCTGAATCATAGTGCATTGTTCTACTCCGTCTCTTGAAAGTGAGAGTCGCCGCCATCGGCAACGGATCACGCACCAAGCAAGAACAAAGAAAAACTGTATCTGTGGGGATAGCTGTGGGGTCTCAGAAAATCCGTAAGCCAAAAACGTGAGAAGCCCCTGATTTTATTGGTGGGCCCGGCAGGACTCGAACCTGCAACCAGACCGTTATGAGCGGCCGGCTCTAACCATTGAGCTACAGGCCCCGCCGCTGTCTGCCGGTTGGAAGGCGGCGCGAGGCAACGGTGCCGGCATCGTTTACAGGGTGACCGGCGATGGTGCAATGCCGCGTCCTTAGTCCACCAGCCTTCGCTCGCGATAGTCGAAAGGCTGCCGCGCCGAAGCCCATCGGGCGAAGGCGGGGCCGTGAGCCGCGAGCTACGGCTCGGCATGCCGAGACGCGGCGAATTCTGCTCCCTGCCACTGGCTCATCTGTCTTGTTGAAACACATGCTTCCATAAAATCCCGCACTTGCCTACAACCTCTCTGGCGCCGCGACGGGTCATCTGACGCGCGAGACGCGGTGGGCAGAGGTCGAACATGAAATTTTGCCGAATTGTCTGCGCCGGCGTCTTGCTCTTGACCGGCGGCGCCGCAGCGCAAGATAGAGGCAAGGCTATTCAAACGACCACGATCAGCCTGGGAACGGCGACGCCGGGCGGAGGCTTCCCGCTTTATGGCAATACGTTGGCCGAGATCATGAACGCGGCCGATCCGACGCTGTCGATCGAGCCGCGCAACACCAAGGGAAGCAACGAGAACATTCCATTGTTGGAAGGGGGCCAACTCGATATCGCGCTGGTGGCCGGCGAACCCTCTTACGAAGCCCTCATGGGCATCGGGCGGCCGGCGATGAAGCTGAAAATCCTGACCGCGATCTATTCGAGCCC
>Ga0210406_10001379_pt1 | contig 29681 bp, 24 predicted proteins | sample IncBWC30MmetaG_FD_155454 | JGI IMG/M metagenome (GOLD analysis project Ga0210406, IMG submission 155454) | Forest soil microbial communities from Barre Woods Harvard Forest LTER site, Petersham, Massachusetts, United States - Inc-BW-C-30-M | ecosystem: Environmental > Terrestrial > Soil >... | reverse complement strand
CGTGTATTTTGACAATGTCCGGGTTCCAGTCGAAAACGTGCTTGGCGAAATTGGGCGCGGTCACATCATCGCGTTCAACATCCTGAACATCGGCCGGTTGAAACTCGGCCCCGGGACCGTGGGTGGGGCCAAGAACGTCCTTGCCATCTGCCTGAAATACGCCAAAGAACGCCAAGCGTTCGGATCGGCGATCGCCGAGTTCGGCGCCATCCGGCACAAGCTGGCGGAAATGGCGATTCGCACCTTCGCGGTGGAATCCATGGTGTGGCGCGTGGTGGGACTCATCGAGAGCCAATTGGCGCAGTCCGCTCACGACAAGCCCATGGATTCAAAGACCGAGCTCAAGGCCGTTGAAGAGTACGCCGCGGAGTGCTCGATGATTAAGGTGTATGCCTCCGAGATGCTGGACTACGTTGTCGATGAAGGCGTGCAGATCCATGGCGGCTATGGCTACCATCAAGATTACGCGGTGGAACGGGCTTATCGTGATTCACGCATCAACCGGATCTTCGAGGGTACCAACGAAATCAACCGGCTGCTCATAACGGGAATGTTGCTGAAACGCGCCGCCCGTGGGCAACTAGGGCTTATCCCCGCGGTTCAGGCGGTACTCAGCGGGCCTGCCAGAGGGACAACGGCCTCTGCGAGCCCCGATCAAGACGAAGAAGCGCGGCTTGTGCAGGCCGCGAAGAAGATTGCGTTGTTCACGATCGGGATTGCCTATCAAAAATACGGGGCGGAGTTGGAAAAACAGCAGGAGATCCTGATGAACATTTCCGACATCGTCATGGAAGTTTTCGCCATGGAGTCGAGCCTGCTTCGCAGTCGCAAGCTCGCAGCCTCGGGCACCGGGATGAATGCCGCCGACATGTGTGCTGTGTTTCTCGGTGCGGCTATGGATCGAGTAGAAGTCTCGGCGCGAAATGTCATCGGTGCCTGCTCGGCTGGCACCGCCCTGCGGGAGAATATGGCGACCCTACGCGGCTTTGCCAACTACGATCCGCTCGATGCGGTCGCATTGCGGGGCAACATCGCCAGCCGCCTTCTGGCCGCTGGGCGCTACACGGTCTCACAGTGAGGCGCCTTCGCGATGGCTACTGCTAACTCAGTAAACCGCCAATGGCGGCTCAAATCGCGGCCGACCGGGCTGATCAAAGCTGACAACTTCGAGCTTGTGTCCCAACCCATGCCCGAGCCGGGGAAGGACCAGCTTCTGATTCGCAGCGTATATCTCTCCCTGGATCCGGCGATGCGAGGGTGGCTGATTGACCGCCCCTCCTACGTTCCGCCTGTGCAGGTTGGCGAAATCATGCGGGGATTGGCTGTCGGAATAGTGGAGAAATCAAACCATCCAAGATTTGCCGCCGGTGACAGGGTCCAAGGGATGTTCGGCTGGCAAGAATATCTAGTCTCCAATGGTGAAGCTCTGACGAAGTTGCCGGAAAGCGGACTTCCATTTTCGGCCTGCCTTGGACTGTTTGGACTGGCTGGGTTAACTGCCTATGCTGGACTTTTGGAAGTGGGACAGCCCAAGGACGGCGAAACTCTCCTGATCTCGGGCGCCGCAGGTTCGGTCGGATCACTCGTCGGCCAAATCGGCAAGAATAAGGGACTTCGCGTCGTCGGCATCGCCGGAACCGATGAGAAGTGCAAGTGGCTGCGGGAGGAACTCGCGTTCGACGGAGCCGTGAACTATAAAGACGCCGACTACAAGAAACAGCTAAAGGCCGAGTGTCGGAACGGAGTGGATATTTATTTCGAGAACGTCGGTGGAGAAATCCTGGAAACCGCGCTCTACCTCATGAACACCTTTGGCCGCGTGGTGCTTTGCGGCCTGATCTCGCAGTACAATGCCACCGCAGCGGTTCCGGGACCCTCCAACTTTGCATTGGTGATCAGTAAGCGGCTCAAGATCCAAGGTTTCCTCGCAACTGATCACTCGTCCAAAGTAACCGAAATGCTGAGTAACTTTACCCAGTGGCACAGCTCAGGCCGGCTGAAGTATCGGGTGGATATTGTCCACGGTCTCGAGTGTGCACCAGCGGCGCTCAACAAATTATTTGATGGTTCCAACAATGGCAAACTAATGGTTCAACTCTCAGACCCTCCCGCCGTAACTTAGCGCTTCGGGTTCTAGATGAGCTTTTCTCCGCTCTTGCCAGTTGCATCGTTCTCGACGCGTATCTCTCGGTAGAGCTCGTCAGCCCGTGCTGCTAATCTGCGCATTCTCAGGTCGCTCGGAATGACTGGCTGATAAGTCGGCTTGGGGGAGGCGTGGCGCTGTCGAATACCAACCCAGCACCGAGGTCCTCGAACGCCGTTTCTGGAGCGCGAGACGAAGAGTGCAGGGTTCCGCATTACTTCGATATTTCTTGTTGCACCTTGTGGGATAAACTAGACCAAGTAAACTTAGTTTATTCATTCAACACATGAAAACCGTGAATATTCACGAGGCCAAAACCCAGCTCTCGAGACTCTTGGACGAGGCCTCTAAGGGTGAGTCGTTTGTTATCGCGAAGGCAGGGAAACCCATAGTAAAAGTCACGCCCCTTGGCGCTCCAACGGGCGCTCAAGTGCGCAGGCTCGGCTTTATGGCGGGCCAAATTTCCGTGCCAGACGACTTCGATCAAATGGGTCGGGACGAGATCGAGCGGACCTTCGCCTGGCATATGAAGCTGCTGTTGGATACGCATCTCCTCCTTTCCGCTGCCGGTACCCCCGACCGACTGTCCACGGAAGCTCTTGGTTTAATCGACAATCCACACCATGAGCTTTTGTTTAGCGCGGCCAGTCTATCGGGAGGTTGCGATTAAGCGTGGGTTGGGCCGAGATGACTGCAAGGTCGATAGCCGGGTCCTTCGCCGCGGCTTGCTGGACAACGGTTATAGCGAGTTGCCTATTGTCAAAAGTCATAGCGTCGCCATCGAGAGCTTGCCGATGATTTACAACGATCCCTTTGACCGTGTTCTAGTGGCACAGGCTTAAGTGGAGGGAATCACGTTGCTCACGATCGATTCGTTAATCGATTCGTTAGTGGCGCAGTATCCCGAGCCAATACGCACAGTGTGAGAAGCTCCGCGCAAAAGTTGGCAGGGTCAACCTGGGTGACGTGCGTCGGGCAAGCCAGTCCTTCCGGCCGCTGGCATTCCGAAATGTGAGCCGACCGGCGGGCTTTTTTAGATTTAGACGACACCTGCGTCGATTCGGCTCCTCCTTCGCTTTCATCAGCTCGCAGGAGTGTGCGGCACGACAGGTTTCGCCAAAGCCGCCCGGTGCATGGTGTGACGGAACAGATAAGCCTCGATCGCTGGCGATTCGTTCACGCGGACCACTTCCAAGTCGGTGAAGGTGGTCTGGCCAGCTCGGCCGTTCTTGAAATCAATTCCCCCCGTGAAGAGTGGCCGAGAGTCCCCATGTAGTCGCTGATGGACTTCCGTGTGGCCTGACGACTCGACACTACCGGGCCCTACCTCTGGTGCGCCGCAGCTGCATCGAAGACCAGCCTTCCTCCCAAGAACGTTTTCAGAACTCGAACGTCGCGGATCTTCTCCGGCGCAACTGCGAATATGTCATCGCTGAGCAGGACCATGTCGGCCAGTTTCCCGGTCGTGATAGAACCTTTCTCTTTCTCCTGGAATTCGGCGTATGCCGATCCCATGGTGTACGCATCGATCGCCTCGGCGACGGAAAGCTTCTGCTCAGGAAACCAGCCGCCGGGATTCTTTCCATCGAGAGTGGCGCGCGTGACGGCAGCGTAGACGCTAAGAATCGGATCGAGCGGCGCGACCTCCCAGTCGGTGCCGAAAGCCAGGCGCACACCTTGGTCCAGAAAAGTCCGAAAAGCATAGGTGCGGCTGGCGCGATCATGACCGATGTGCGATTCGGCGAAGCGGCCGTCGTCGATCGCGTGGTATGGCTGCACCGATGCAATCACATGCAACTGAGCAAAACGCTCAAAGTCCTTGGCTGCCATATGTTGTGCGTGCTCGATGCGAAAGCGCCTGTCGGTTTCGCCATGGGCTTTGATTACCTCCGCATACAGATCGAGGATAGTCGATATACCTTCGTCGCCAATGGCGTGGGTACAGATTTGCAATCCTGCAGCATCGGCCTTTATGAAACGATCTCGCATGAGTGAAATCGGATGCATTTCATCGGAGAGCAGACCGCGGTTGTTACCTTGATTCAGGAAAGGTTCGTAAAAGTATGCAGTTCCCGAACCGAGCGAGCCATCGGCGAAGGCCTTGAGGGCGCCGATGCGCAGGTACGGTCCGCCGAAAGCGCGGCCGATACCGAGCTTCGCGAGGTCATCCACGTGAGTGATAGAAGGAGCCGCATAGATCCGGGTTGTCAACTCGCCGTGCTGTAGGAGTTCGGTGTAAACCGCGATGTCTTCATAGCTAGCGACCATCTGTTGCACGCTGGTGACGCCCACCGACGCCGCATAAGCCAGCGCCCGCTTAACGATCTTCAATCGCTGGTCGTGGGTAAGTGGCGGAATGACTTTGTAGATGTAGTCTGTGGCCGCATCCTTCAGTGCGCCCGTAGGATTCCTGTGGGCGTCGCGAACCACACTTCCACCAGGGGGATCGGGAGTATGAGCCGTAATGCCGGCCAGCCGCAACGCCAAAGAATTGGCCAAGCCCATGTGCCCGTCGTAGCGGCTCACAAACACGGGTGTATCGGGAGTAAGGGCGTCGATGAGATCTCTCGTCGGTATGTTCGACGGGTTCCATTTAGTTTCGTCCCAGTTGCCTCCAAGAATCCATTCGCCTTTCGGCGTAACCTTGGCGCGGTCGCCAATGCGGCGAGCGAATTCCTCCGGACTCGATGCGTCGTTGAGCTGGATGCTATCCAGTTGCTTCCCACCGGACACAAAATGAACATGAGCGTCGTTGAAGCCGGGCAGCAGCAGTTTTCCTCCGGCATCAATGAGGTGAGTATGAGGTCCATGCCAGGTATCGATGTCGGTGCTCGACCCGACGGCAACGATGCGATCTCCGAGGACCGCGACGGCTTGCGCCATGGGCAGGGACTTATCGACCGTCCAGACTTTGGCGTTGGTGATGATGAGGTCAGCTTCTGGCCGGGATTGAGCCTGGTTCCATTCAGGCAGCACGAGGCAAGACAAAAGGACCAAGAGCCACAAAGTGCGATTTCGAGGATTCATGAGTAGGACCTTAGAAACGATCGAGCAGCGCAAACTCGACGATCCCGCGCGGCTTCGTCAGCGAACTGCTATACGGCTCCGAAGAGCTTGAAACTTAAAATTCGTAGCGCAAGGCGAACTGCATCACCCGCGGGTTGGTCATCAGGTGCGTATAGTTGCCGAAGTTCGGAACCGCGATGGAGTTGTTGCTTTCGCTCGCGCTGGAGGAATTCTGGTCGTTGAAATCGAAGCGCATCGAGTTGGTCACGTTGAACACTTCCCAGCGCAAGGCCACACTGTGCTTATCATTCCAAGGCATGTTCCAGCGCTTGGAAAGTCCGAGGTCGATACCGAAGTAGCCGTCGCCGCGTACAAAATTACGCACGCCGACCTGACCGGGCAGCGCCGGATTGAATGAATTCTCGGCTGCGACCGGATCGGGAAACAGGTTCACATTCCCGTTGGCCTGGTGGTAGGCCCCACTCTTCAAGTGCGACACGGTCGGCATTGCGGCGCCTTCCCAATACCAGTCTGTTGGGTAGTCGGCGGGGTTGTTGTAGATGGTGTAGGGGAAGCCGCTCGTCCAGCGGAATAGTCCGGAAAGCTGCCAGCCTCCTATGAGGGCATCAACACCCCGATTGACACGAGCCGCTATGGCACGGCTTCGGCCGAAGGGCAAATCGATGATCCAGTTCGCATTCAGTTGATGAGTGGTATCAAAATCGGAAACCGCACGGAAAAGATCCGGCGACCAGGCGTTGAACATTTGACAGCCGCCGCTGAAGTTGAGAGAGCCGGTATTTCCGAGGCGCTCGGCGTCGGAGCATAAGTCGATAGACTTCGAATATGTGTAATTGAAGTCGAACTGAACGCCACGCCTCATTTGATGCCGAAGCGTGACTTGAAGCGCGTTGTAGTTCGAGAATCCGATGGAGCGCTGGGCGAACAAAGACACATACTGCGGGTTGTAGAAGGAATCCGGCCCTTTCGTCGGATAGTACTGGCAAAGCGGGTGTCCAGAGTGGCCGCAGCTTGGATCCGCGGTAGCATCCGGTATTCCACCGTTTCCGAATCCGGATACAACGGGTACATCAAGAGCCTGCAGCGCAGTGGTCTCAACACCTGCTACTCCGCAAAAAAGATCGAAGATCGCTAGCACGGGATCAGTGGTCGAGGCAGGGGCATTGGGGCCACAACCTCCGGTCTGCGCGCCCAGCGCATAAGACCCGCCATTGATGGGCGCCTGAAGCATATCGGTCCAATACTGAACTACTGCCGGGCTGACCATGGAATGATTGAAAGTCGCGTCCGTCACACCCTGCAGCTCGTACAGTCTTGCGAGCGGTTGGATGGCGGAGAAGTAATCCAGGCCGGATTTCTTGTCCTTAGGATCAAGCGGCTGAGACACATCTTGTGAACTCAGCAGTCGACGCGAGAGCCTGCCCACGTACGCAAGATCCAGCGAGAATCCGGCGCCGAGATCGCGCTCTACGGAAAAGTCGAGAGTGTATGAATAGGGAGTCTTCAGCGAAGAATCCAGACTGCTGCCGAAATTGGACGCACCGAGCGACTGCATGGTTGGTATCGTCTCTGGAAAAGCCGGCGCCCCAGGAGATGGCTGGAGAAGGCTTGGCGGAATGACATTGACACTCGTCAACCGAGGCAGACTGTTGAGCGGCAGGATTGGGTTGGTGAGAGACGTTGTCAGACCGAAGGAATTTCCGTTGAACTCATCGACGATGCCCTGCCCGAACCGGTCGTACGCAATCCCGAAGCCGGCGCGGATCGACGACCTGTTGCCGCTGCCCAAGAGCTTGCTCAGGAAACCTTCGGTTTTGTTGGGCGCCCAGGCAAAGGCGATGCGCGGACCCAAGTTGCCGTAGTCCCAGTTCCAATACCCCCTTTTCCCGTTGGCGGCACCACACCAATCGACTTGCAGTGGAGAATCCTGACTCGACGGAGTGCCACTGGCTCCCGCCGCCACCCGGGCGGAAAACCATTGTCCAAGACTGGGGCCGGGACAAACCTGTAGTCCATGGGTCTCCCACACTGGAGAGAAGAGCGAGTAGCGCAGGCCAAGAGTCAGCGTCAGGTTGGGGCTGACCTTCCAAACGTCTTGCACGTACGGCTCGAAGGTGTTCTGCGCATATCGGCGGGAGATCGGGGAGTTGGCCGGGAGCAACTGGAGTTGCCTGTTGTAGTTAAAAACTGTAGTGGCTTGGGTTACCATTCCCAAAAGATCTGTGATCGGGTAGTCATAACTCACGTCGAAACTCGGATCCACAGCGGGATAACCGTTGTTCGCCGGGTTCAACGGGCTGCTGTTGTTGGGACTGGAAAATCCAGAGGTTGTGGTGAAAGACGAGTTCGTATTTCCGCTGTCAAACGAAGAGGTATAGTCGAAACGCGGATTGCGCATGAACAAAAGATATCCGCCGAATTGGAGCGTGTGGCTCCCGTGAATCCAGGACAAATCCTGGGAGAAATTATGCGTTGGGCGCTGGAAATTCCGGGTTCGAGTGATGCCTTGGCTGAAATTGAAGGTGATCCACGGTTGGTACGAGTTGCCAAGCGTTCCAAAACTCTCTCGAACGAAGCCGTAGTGGAAATTGCTCATCAGGTTTGGACGAATGACTGCGGAGTAGCTTCCTATGAGCCCTTTGTTGTGGTAGACAGTCTGTCCCTGCGGAAGCTGACCGGGGAAATATGGCTGGCAGCCGCCGCACGCATCGCTGGAATCATCTCTCATGGCTCCCAGTAAAGAAAGTCGCTGCTTGCCGTCTTGCGTGATGTTGTAGTCGACACGCGCGATGTAGACGTTCTGCGTCTCGTGGGTCGGCGATGCGAAAACGAATCCCTGATAGTTATAGCCATCGCCGGTCACATTGCTATTCGGCACAGGCAAAGTTTGGAAGTATGCCATGGCGGCTGGGTCGGGTCCTGCCTGTGTTGGATCGATCTGTTGCAATTGCGGAAAACCGAGGGCGATGTATCCCGGCGCGGGAGTGTACATCTGACCACTCTTGCCTTGCACAGCGAAAGTGGATCCGCCTGGACATTGAGCCGTGTTGAGACTGCCGTCCGAATTGAGAGTGCACAGATACTGAAGGACGCCATCGCGCATCGCCAAACTGGGAACCTCCTCCCCGGAACTTACGGTTTCCTCTGCGCGCCGCGTCCCCTCGTAATTCATAAAAAGAAACAGGCGGTCCTTCTTTATGGGCCCGCCGATGGACGCGCCAAAGATATTGCGGATCAGCTTGGGAGGCGTGTTGCAGTCATTCGGATTGGGCAGCGTGCAATTTTTCACCTGCGTCAGTTTGTTGAAGTAATCGTTCGCGCTGGTGTAGGTGTTGCGAAGGTACTCGTAGACCGATCCGTGAAGACTATTGGTGCCGCTTTTAGTCACCAGGGCAACCTGGGCACCGCTTGTTCCTCCCTCGTCGGCGTTGGCATTGGAAGTGGTGACGCGAAACTCCTGTACGGAATCGAGCGTTACCGGTAAGACGGATGAAAAGGCGTGGCCGCCTTCGTCGTTTACGCGAATGCCATCGAGACTGACATTGCCCTGGTCGCTCCGAGCGCCATTTACCGCGCCGCTTCGCGTATCGTCGGTGCTCGTGTCGGCTCGATTTCCGGTATAGGCAACCCCGGGCTGCAGCGTAAGCAGGTCGGGCACGTTGCGACCCTCCAGCGGCAGTTCCTTGACCTGATTCTCGCCAAATGCTATGCCCATGGTCGCGTCTTCGGTGTTGATTGATGGTGCTTCCCCGGAAACTTCGATCTGAGTGGTGAGCGCGCCGACCTGAAGGAGGACGTTCACGCTAGTTGGAACATTCACCAGAAGTTGGAGATTCATCTGCGCGTATTTCTTGAATCCAGTCTTTTCCACGGTCAGTACATAGGTACCCGGGGGCAGAGCGAGGAATTCGAATTCGCCGGTGGACGGAGTAATAGCGCTCCGGCTGAACCCTTGCGCCTTGTTGTCAAGCGTTACGGTGGCGCTTGCCACAACCGCACGGGTACTATCAAGGACTTTGCCGTGCAACGATGCGGTGCCGGTCTGTGGCCAAGCGTTGGAAACAGAGAGCAAGAGGCCGACCGAGAACAAGAAGAAAAGCCGCTTCTGGATGGACGACCTCATCGTTGGCCCCCTGAGTGTCTGTACTATTGTTTTGCGCAGGAATTAAACGAGGGAGGCCGAGGTCCGAAGGAAAACTTTGACGTCGAGTCTTCCGCAAAGACCGACAAGCTCCCTGACCGCTTTTGTGTTGAACACATTATGGTGACAGTGCGCTCAAAGTCAAGAGAAGCGTGTCACGGTGTGTCACGGTGGGTACAACCGCGGATACTCTGATCGCAGAGTCTGGAGAAGCCTCGATGCATACGTCTGACTTCAACAAGATTGCTGTCTTGCTTGTTTGTTTAATGCTCTCGGGTTTGGTATGTGCTCAAACTCGGCCGCGGGCACGCGACTTGGGTGTTCCTTTTGATGGAGTGCCCGGACCGCTGAACGCCATCACCGACGTCAAAGGCGTGGAAGTTGGCCATGCGACCCTGATTTCGGGGGATGCTGCGTCGCCCGCGGGCGCCGGGCCGGTGCGAACCGGTGTAACCGCGATTCTTCCCCGCGGCCAAGACTCAAACGACCCGGTCTTTGCCGGATGGTTCACCGAGAACGGCAACGGCGAGATGACCGGCACGACCTGGGTCGAAGAGTCGGGCTTTCTCGAGGGCCCCGTGATGATCACGAATACGCACAGCGTCGGCATCGTTCGTGATGCGGTGATCGCCTGGCGTCTGAAACATCATGGGCCTGACAAGGACGGGTATTCGTGGTCCCTGCCAGTTGTGGCCGAGACCTGGGACGGCTATCTGAATGACATCAACGGATTCCACGTGAAAGCCGAGGATGCTTTTCACGCTCTCGATAGCGCGCATGGAGGGCCCTTCGAGGAAGGAAACGTGGGCGGCGGAACGGGAATGATTTGCCACGAGTTCAAAGGAGGAATCGGCACAGCGTCGCGCCTACTCGACGCCAAGTACGGTGGCTATACCGTCGGGGTGCTTGTGCAATGCAACTACGGGCAGCGGGATCAGTTACGGATCGCCGGAGTGCCGGTCGGCCGCGAGATTGCTGGACCGAGAGTCTGGGATGACGATGTGGGATCGATCATTGTCGTAGTGGCCACAGATGCTCCGTTGATCCCAACGCAATTGAAGCGCGTCGCAAAACGTGTGACCCTGGGGCTGGGACGAAATGGAAGCTACTCGGGCGATGGCTCAGGTGACATCTTCATTGCGTTTTCCACCGCGAATCCAACGGCAGCTTCTTCCAGAGGTGTTCGCCCGCTTGGCACGTTGCCCAACGATCAGATCAACCCCGTGTTTCTTGCCACGGTGCAAGCCACTGAAGAAGCGGTCGTCAACGCCATGATCGCCGCCGAGACAATGACCGGTATAAGGGGGCATACCGTGAACGCGCTCCCTCACGACAGATTGCGGGAGCTTCTGAAGAATTACGATCGGCTTGCACACTGATTCGCTTCCTGCTGACCAGGCCCGAACGGATCTAGCCAAGTCGTCGATTGGGACTGCCAGCTAGCCGATACGTGGAAATGAGGTGGGTAACGGCTGACCACCGATTCGGCCCAAGCCGCCTAACTCGATTCTGGATGTGTTATCTTCAGTAGGCCGATGAGGCGGCCCACGGTCCGCGTAAAGGGTTCAGCCCACCTTCCAGCTAAGCGTATATCGAAAGACCCTGACTTCCAGCCCGAGACACGCGGACACCGGGCAAAAATTGGAAGGAAGGCGTCTATGGCAAACTCAAAACTCCCCGAACGACCCTCGCTCGAATACCTCAAGAAACTAGCGAAAAATAGATTTCAGGAATTGCGCCGGAAAGATCCGGAAGCGAAGCTGACGACCGCGCAACTGGACGTGGCACGCGAGTACGGGTTCACCAGTTGGCGTGCCGTGAAGGCACACATTGACGGACGTCGGGCAAAAAAGATCGCAAGTCCGGTGATGCGCTGCGTGGCTGTCGCCGATATCAATCGAAGCATCGCTTTCTACCGCGATGTTCTGCAGTTCGAGCTGAAGGTGCAGGCCGACGGTGCCGACGCAATCCTGGGACCTGCTCGAATCCGTCTCGAAAAAGAAGGATTTGCGGCCGGTGACGGGGCGTCCCAAACGCCCCGCCGCCCAGGATCGGCCGTCCTGTTTCTTCAGACAGACGATGTACTCGCGACGCAGTCAGCCGTGCGCGCCCGCGGAGGCTCTCCGAGCGACATTGAACGGGTCAACTGGATCAAGATGCAGATGTTTGAAATCCGTGATCCGGATGGGAACGTGCTCTGGTTTGGGCAAAGCTTTCACAAGGAACAGGATTCGCCGAGCCGCCGTGGCACGCAGCCTCATGGAATGAGGCAGGCATTGCCGGAATTACCCTTTGACAATGTGCCGGCCGCGGTGACTTACTATCGCGACGTCTTGGGTTTTCGGATCAATTATCAGCAAGCCGACTTGGGCGTAATGGATCGGGATGCCATCACCATCTTGCTGATTGCCCGTACGGAAGCGCATAAGGGCATCGGTTCCTTCGAAGCGTATGTCTCGAATGCCGATGCGCTGTACGAGGAACTACTGGGGAAGGGTGCAAAGATCCTGGCACGCCCCGTGAGCCATCCTTGGGGCCTACGCGATTTCAGAGTCATCGATCTTGAGGGCAATCGCATCTCGTTCGCGCAGACATTTGAATGACAATGGCGGGTGGCCCAGGTTTTTCAGGCGACGTTTTCCTCCCGAGGCGTAACCGCAGATCTCGAAAGCAGAAAGTGGGGCCACGATGAGAACGGAGTTGCTGCGATTCAATGGCGCTGTCGAGCGGGATCCCGCCATCGATGCGTGGATGAAAGAGCATGCAGGCGAATTGGGAGCCGTGGCGCATCATTGGTTTGAGATGATGCGAAGATGCGGGGACGAAGTCCGGGAGCTTTTGCATGACGGGTGTCCCGTCACGTGTTTGGGAGATGCGCCCTTCGGCTACGTCAATGTATTCACTTCGCACGTAAACGTTGGGTTCTTTCAGGGCGCAGCCCTGCCGGATCCGGCCCGCTTGCTGCAAGGCACCGGCAAGTTCATGCGCCACGTGAAGCTCAGACCAGGAACGGTCACAAACGCCGCAGCGCTAAGCAGGCTCATCGATGCGGCGTACTGGGACATAAAGGCGCGCGTCGAACACGGCTAGATCAGAGAAACACCTTGGGAGGGCGGCGCGGATGTGAGTTCCCAGATTGGAACGATGTGTCGCAGAGTGCTTGCCGAGCGTGGGCGGATCACGGTCGAACCGGAGAGAAGCATGAACATCAGGAAGATCGTGATCCGGACAGCACTGGTTCTCATTGGACTGCCCGCCGTGTTGGGGTTGCTCGCTTTCGGATTTTTCTATTCCGTTTTCTACTTCCCGAATTGGACCAGCGCCACCATCGATACCATCATTTCCTCCGGCGAAAAGCGAGAGTACCTGCTGTACGTCCCGAAGAGCTACGACCGTGCGAAGCCGACGCCGCTTGTCATCAACCTGCACACGTCGATGTCGTGGCCGAGCTCCTCAATGGCCATCAGCCAATGGAACCAGGTGGCCGACGAGCATGGGTTCATCGTGGCCTATCCCGAGGGAACCGGTCGTGGTCCCAAGTCCTGGGAGATGACAGGAAGGGAATCGCCAGCTGATATGCCCGATGTCATTTTCATCAGGGAGTTGATCGACAAGCTTGAGGCCTCCTACAACATCGACAAGACGCGAGTCTACGCAAGCGGGATGTCGAACGGCGGAGGCATGGCGTTCGTGCTGTCTTGCACGCTGTCCAATCGGATCGCGGCGGTGGGGATGGTTTCGGCTGGGCTTGACCCAGAATGGAGCTGGTGCACGGACCATCGACCAGTGCCAGTGATTGCCTTTCATGGAACCGCCGATCCTGTTTGTCCGTACAACGGCGGCTGGTCAAAGCTCGGCGGCGCCGTATTTCCGAGTGTTCCGGGCTTTATGGCGAATTGGTCTCGGCGAAACCAGTGCGGACCGAATCCGATCGAATCTGCGGTTGCTGCCGATGTCACACGCTTGCAATATACGAACTGCGCTGACGATGCGGACGTACTGCTCTATACGGTCAAGGGAGAAGGACACCAGTGGCCCGGCGGCAAGCGGGTGCCGGCGGAATGGATGATCGGGCGGTATAGCCGTAGCATCGACGCGACGAAACAGATGTGGGCGTTCTTTTATAAGCATCAACTTGCGAGGAAGTAATCTCGGCGAGGGCGTCGAGTGGCGAGCGCCGGGAGATGGCAAGGCCAGTTGTCATTTCGGCCCGAGTTGCGGCAACCTTGAGATAACCCGATTAGGGAAGAGTAGCCGACCACTCAGAGACTGAAGCACTAGGGATTTGAGCCATTTTGATTCCCGGCTTGGGCATGGAAGCGGAGATGAAACCGACGAGCAGCGGCTACGCTGAGGTGAACGGCATCAATCTCTATCACGAGGTCTACGGCCAGGGCGAACCGCTGGTTCTGATCCATGGCGGGTTGACGACAATCGGCGAGATGGAGGGATGGGTGCAGGCGCTGGCGAAGACGCGCCAGGTGATCGCTGTCGAGATGCAGGGCCACGGCCGCACCGCGGATACGGACCGGCCGATGAGCTTCGCCAATGGGCGATGACATCGCAGCGCTGTTGAATTATCTCGAGATTCCGAGAGCCGACTTGGTCGGCCATTCGTTCGGCGGCGCCAGTGCGATCCGCGCGGGGATTCGGCATCCGGACAAGGTGCGACGGCTGGTAGTAATCTCCTCGCCTTACGCCAGGTCCGGCTGGTATCCAGAGGAGCAGAAGGGCATGAGCCAGATCAGCGCGTCAATGGCCGAAAACATGATGCAGACGCCAACCGGCAAATTATCGAAGCAATGGCCCGAGCCGCAGCGCTCGGGAATACCATCTATGGAATCGCGAACATCGTGATCGAAACTGCCAGTCGGACTGTGGCGCAGAACGTCAACATAATTCGAGAAGCGCTGCCCAAGCCATAAACGACCGGTGTGGTCAAGACGGAAATGCTCGTCGTGGAGATTGGGCCAATGACGCTATGTGTATCTCATTTCGATTTTTCGATTGCCCAGGTATCTAGCAAGAGTCTAGTGTGTCGTCTCTAGTGACACGCGAGGTGTTTCATGCGTCGGGTCTTTTGGATTTCGCTCACAATACTGATTACATCATTAGCGTGCGGAACTCACCGCGATTTCGTGAACGGTTCGGGCTTGACGTCTGCGCAGAAGCACGCAATCGAGACAGCGTGAGGCGCTTCGTTTTCGATGTGGCCAATGACGTCAGCCAGGAGGGGCCTACAGCTTGGCGCAGGCATTTCGCTGACAGCCCATCCTTCTTCATGGCCGTCAACGGGAACCTCGCGTTTCCGAACAGCGAATCGGCTACCGAAGGGATCCAAAGTTTTGCTCACACGATCCAGCACATCGACCTTCATTGGGGAGATGAACTTCGCGTAGATCCGCTCACTCCCGATTTCGCGGTTGTTGCGACCCCTTGGGTCGAAGTCCAAATCGATCTGAAGGGACACCATCTAACGACGAGCGGTTTCTTCACGGCTCTGGCGGAAAATCGAAATGGTCAGTGGCAATTCCGGAATGCCCACTGGTCGGAGCCGGTTCCTTCGGTAAAGGTTCCGTGAGATTTGCTTGTGGCGGACTTCGCGGCGGATTCAGGCCCACCGTGTGGCCCTAGCAAGCCAGCGTAGCCTTAAGCATCCATTGCGATGCGCTGCCGATTGCCCTTGTTTTTCCCTGCAATGGAGTTTTCAGGTGTCCCGTTCGCGCCGAGCCGCGCCCTTTAGCTCGCCAGGTTGTAAATCAAGCCGGCATGCTCCGTTTCCGCGATGCTGCTTACTCGTCCATTAATTATGGTCAATCCGATGGTGAAGCCCGTTTCAAGCTGCTCTGCGGCTTCAGCTTCGCTTCCCACAACGCAGTTTGTGGACCGCGAGCGAAGCGCTGAAGTGAAGGCGGGAAGGGATTCATCTTCCAGGAAACGCGAAAAACTTTCGGTCGTCGAAGGCTGCTCACACTACATCCGCACCGAGCCGTGGGTCGTATGCCAATTTGATCCTCGCAACCGGGACAATGCTCATTGACGCTCAAGTTGGTCTTCACTGAAGTACGATTTCGTTCACGAGTTCTCTTGAACCGGCACAGCCAGAAGAGACGACGAGCTGTTGCTCACGAACGAATTGCGGGTCCGCAGGTGATCGTGAACGCGGTCGCACCTGGACCGGTCGCAACCGAACTGTTCCTCAACGGCAAAACTGAAAATCAGATCGCTGAATTCACGAAGATGTCGCCACTGGAGAGGATTGGGCAGCCGGGGGACATTGCAAACGTGCTCTCGTTCCTCGCAGGGCCGGACGGTGGTTGGATCAACTCCCAAGTGCTACGCGCGAACGGCGGCTTTGCCTACTGAGGCCCGCAAAGTCCAATGACTGCAATTAGAAAGGAGAGGCGGTCATGAAGCAGGTTATTTTGATTGCTGGTGCCTCAACTGGATTTGGAGCGATCACCGCCAGGGCGCTGGCCCACGCCGGTCACACAGTTTACGCCGGCATGCGCGAAACCACGGGCCGCAACCGTCCTCAGGTCGAGGCCGTGGAATGTTTCGGGAGTAGTCACTTTTCTCTTTCTTTGTCATCTCATAAGTGGAAGTACGTTGAATTGATTAAGGAGAAAGCCAACAAATGTTCGCAATTACTGGAATCACGGGCAACGTCGGTGGTGAAGTGGCTCGCAACCTTCTGGCCGCCGGGCGGCCCGTCCGAGCGGTGGTGCGAGACGTCCGCAAAGGCGAAGCCTGGGCAAAGCGCGGCTGTGACCTCGTGGGGGCGGACATCAACGAAGCTGCGGCGCTAACGGCCGCGTTCAAGGGATCCGAAGGGGTGTTCGTGCTGGTGCCGCCCAACTTCGATCCGTCCCCTGACTTTCGCGAGGCGCGGACGACAGCCGCAACATTGAGTTCGGCGCTCGATGCGGCACGTCCGGCTAAAGTTGTTTATCTGTCGACGATCGGTGCGCAGGCAACCCACTCGAACCTGCTTTCGCAACATGCGATCATCGAGCATGCGCTTCGAAAGTTGTCGCTGCCCATTACTTTTCTGCGGCCAGGATGGTTCATGGAGAACTCCACCTGGGACCTGGCGCCGGCGAAGAACGGCGTTATTCCAAGCTACCTGCAACCTCTCGATAAGCCGGTACCGATGGTTGCTACCGCCGACATCGGGCGCTCAGCTGCCGAACTGCTTCAGGAAACGTGGAGCGAACACAGAGTGGTCGAACTGGAAGGGCCGCAACGTGTGACGCCCAACGAGATCGCATCCACCTTTGCCCATCTCCTTGGCCGTCCGGTGAGAGTCGAAGCTGTACCGCGCGAGACATGGGAATCGCTGTTCAAATTGCAGGGCATGAGGAACCCCACCCCGCGCATTCAGATGCTCGATGGCTTCAATGAAGGATGGATCGAGTTCGAAGGTGGCGAGGTTGGCTCCCGGAAAGGAAATGTAACGCTGCAAACTGTACTGCGCACGCTCATCGAACGCGAAAGTAAGTTGTGAGGATTCTCCAGAGGGCTCCCGATTCCGGGTTTCGTACATTTCAGTTCCCGCCCTCGCAGGAAAATGCCCACCGTTGCGGATTGGTAAATACTTGCGCGTTTCTCGGCATCAAGGCGATTGCTTGTTACGCCGATGAAACCAGCCGCTGACCAGATTGTGCTCGATTACCTCTCTGGTCTCTGCTTCCGGTTTTCGGAGAAACGAAACCATGAATCCCGTGGGAATAAGGTACAGTGCCAGAATTTCACGTGCGATCATTGGCTACTTAGGGTTTCAGAAGTGACTTCCCGTAGACAACGGGAATGGCGAAATTCGATCCGCCGAACTCGCGCACCATGGCAAAGTTAATGCCTATAACTTTGCCCTCGATATTGAAAAGGGGACCGCCAGAGCCGCCCGAAGTAGTCTGGGCATCATAGACAATTTTGTCAGGTAATACATCGCCGATGTGCCCCTGGGTGGTGATCGGCCGGATCAGATTGCGGCGGGCGAGTTCTTCCACTACCTGCTTCGGATCACCTCTGGATGCAGTGGCGATGGACTGCAGCGTCTCTGCGCCGGCCCGAGCCAGTATTGCATTCAGAGCGGTGGGATATCCGAGTAGCACGACGGGCGCGCCGCTGATGGCCGAACGATGGCCATCGGCAAGGACGATCTGTTTGATCCCGAGTTCCGCAACATTTCCTTTTAAGACAGCAACGTCCGCGGAGGAGGAGATCTTCTCAGTGTTAAGCGCAAGGCCACGAGGAACGCCGGGGAAATACGCTGTCATCTCAACAATCACCGGCTCAAGGCCTTGATCGAGCACCTCCTTTAACTCGTCATTCTGCCACCAAGGTTCGGCAACGTGATGGTTGGTGAGGATTTGTCCGGCAGCAGAGGCCAGAAACCCAGTTCCAAAAACATCCAAGTGTACTTCGGGACCATTCCCGGTAAGGCTCAAGAGCGCGTTATTATGTTCGTCGACCGTGGGCTCGCCACTGCTCGTCATTTCGGCGTAATGCAATCTCAATCCGTTCGAGTGGTCGCCGAAGGCAAGCACAACATGGATGAGGCAGACGCTCGGCTCATAGGACTGGATAATCGTCTGCGCCACCTTGCCCTCGGTCTCCAGCTTCTGGAGGCGGCTTTCGACCGCAGTCAATTGGTTTTGCAAATCCGAAGCATTTTCTGTCTTGCTGCTTGCAAGTTGTGATCTGAGTTCTTCGCTCTTCTTCAGAAGTTGAAGCTTTTGTGGATCGCTAGCCAGGGATGGACCGCGCTCCCCGTCGTCAATGGACCGGCGTGATCGTTCCATCAACTTCTCCTGTGTCAGCATGCCACTCTGCAGTCGGGTGATCGCAGCATAAACCCGGGTATTCTGTTGCTGGTTGCGACGGTAGAAGAGGAAAGAGAGCAGCCCAGCAACGATAAGCACGGCAACGGTCGCCAGGACGCCAACCCGAAGCGTCCGCCGTTCTTCGTTGACCGCCGTTACGACCTGCTGGGTAGCGTTTCGATTCTCTTCGGCTGCGCGAAGCTGGTCCGCGAAGTGTTTGTTCCGCATTTGCGAACGTACCCTCGACAGCAATTCGTGTGGGTCGAAGGGCACCGACAACACATCGTCGGCCCCGAGATCCAACCCGCGAGTGCGCTCGGCTGATCCTCCGGGAGATAGCATCACAACGCGTATGTCGCGAGTGTGTTCGGAACCCTTGATTTCGGAGAGAAGATCGCAGCAATCGAGCTGGGGCGGATTAGCGCCCAGGAGAACTACGTCGGGACCGAAGGCGAGGACCGCCTTCATTCCTTCCCGGTAGTCGGTCGAGAGCTCATATCCCGCATCGCTGAGCACGGCGACGACGTGTTCCCTCAAAGCATCGTCAGATTCCACCACCAACAACTTCTCTGGTTTGGAGTTCATAGTCGTCGTTTCTTAGGATGGTCCCGGACCACCAATGGATTCAGTTCGGCCAAAGATTGCCACAGCTATTGCGATCAACACATCTCCCCGGAATCTAATTTGCCCCACCACGATTGAGAGCAGATTTATGGCAATACCCTTTTTGTTAACAAATCATGTCTGCTGCCGGGGGGCCGTCTCGCACGGCTGCCCGGTGCGTGATTCGAGAATCATGCGACTGTGCATGTGCGCTTTCCATGCGCTTCGCTTTTCCGCAGCATATCATTGGATTGTTCTATTTCAACTTTCGAAGCATGCACTTCAACCTCGTAATCCTTGCCTTCGCAGCGGTTTTCTTCCAGCCAAAGGAAAGTGAATCGAATGGGTGCTTGCAGCTGCTGAGTCACACGAATATCTACAAAGTCAATATCAAGGGCCGTAGGTTGCGACCGGGTATCGGTCGAGTGCTGCCATTCGTCGCCCGTCCAATGTAGCAGGAATGGAGAGCTCGCCTGTATCCGCAGCAGCGTGCCTGCCGGCACCGTTTGCACCTGACGATTAAGTTTCCAGATCTCGATATTCTTGTGCTCGCCGGTTCTCCACACGTACCGCTCGTATGCTGGTTCAACTAAGTCGAAAACTCTGCCGTCCGCAGCGGAGCGATGCAACTTCACGTATTCTGAATGCGCCCATAGCAGCGGCACAGCTGCATTCGTCGCTCCGCCGAAACGGAGATGACGTGCGGCCAGATCGGGTCCGTCCCAAATCTGTTCTGGGATCAGGCCTATTCCTTGAGAAAAGTTCTCTAGGGCGCGCAAATAGGGCCCTGCGTCTCGGCCAGCAGCAATCTCGTAATGTCCGGCGCTCGCGCTCGCCCGTCAGTAGCGGCCAAGGCCGCCCTATGCCCCAGCCGATGTAAGATCCGCCATCTTCGCGTTGGCCGAGCAGTTTTTAGGGCAACACTCCTGTTCACAAATCCTGTCTCTACCGACATACCGCGTCTACTTTGAGAGCTCAGCTGAGCTGGCCGCACAACCAGAACTCGGTGAAGGATGGCTGCATTCCACGGTCCCTTTTTTGTTCAGGCTGCTATACAAAATTTCTGTAAACACTTTTCCACTCAAGTAACCGTTTCCCCATTTCGCATCGAACTCTGAGGTTGGTGCTGTAGCGACCGTCTGATTCATTGTCCTTCCCGCTGCAACCAGTTCTTGTACTCGCTCACGAACGTGCACCAACATTTCTCGATAGGCTCGCAGGTCTGCGCGAGTCGCTAATGGGCCGTGACCAGGAATAACTTTTGTCTGCTCATTGGTGTGCGCGAGCACCTCATCCACGGAATGGATGAGCCCATCGATTGAACCTCCAGAACCCAGATCGATAACCGGATAAAAGGGGTTCGAAAAGATGTCGCCCACGATGACAATGTTCGCAGGATCCAGGTAGATGATTGAGTCTCCGTCGGTGTGAGCCGATCCGTAAGTCACCAAATTCAGCTGCTGGGATCCTTGATGCAGAGTCAGAGATGACGAATAGGTTTGCGTCGGGAGCGCCATGTCCGGATAATGGCCATCGCGGATGCCCACGAAAGGCATACTTTGGACAGAAGTCAGTCTCTTCTTTACATTCTCTTGCGCGATGATGGTGACACCTCCTGATCCGAAATACGCGTTCCCTCCGGTGCTATCAAGGTGCCAATGAGTGTTTATTAGCCGCGTGACCGGCCGAGCCGTGGCTTTGTAGATAGCTTCGCTCAGCTCGGTGCTTCGCGTTGCAATGCCGCTATCAATTAACAGCGTGTCGCCTTGTCCAACAACGGCCACAATGTTTTCCCCATCTCCGGAGAATAGGAATATGTGGTCGTCTAGGTTCACAACCTGTAAGGGGGTCGTCTCGAACTGCTTGATGGCCTTTTGCCCCACAGTTTCGTTGGATCCGGTTTGAGCGAAAGCGCCATAAACCGTTCCCCACGCGGCCAAAAGGAGCGGCGCAATGATCTGAGCGAATTTCCATTTATGTTCTTGAATGAATGCCATCATCTTTGATCCTTTCTCTGCGACATCTTCGTTCTGACGGGGACTTCGCAGTGACCCGGGCCTTCATCTCGTGCCTGAGCATTCCCGCGGGTGCTGCGCATTGATGGATGGGATGATTTTGTCTCCTTTGAAAACCTTTCAGTTTCCTGCTCGCGAACATTCGAGACATTGGCGATCAAAAGCGAATGCAATTGATTTGCCAACTACACGTGTGTCTTGTGTTCACTGGCAAGTGGGTGTCTTAACTCGATGAGTTGCGACATCCCCGAGAATGTCGTCTCCAAAACTAGAGCTCGTGCAGTGTCGGTCTCGGGGTTCGGTGTCGGGATATCGACTGATGTGTCAAAGTTCCCACAGTGCACAGGCTGATTTGCACGGGATGCCGTTCGGGAAAGCGGAGTTCGTGGCGCATCCATCGTACTGGCAAGAAGCGGTCAATCCGGAGTGTTCTTCGAGGGCGGGATCAAGTCCCTCGACCCTGAGCATCGCCCGCATACCGCGTGCAGCTTGTTGGGTTGAACGTGCTGAACGTTATGAAGCTGCGAGGTTGGCGGCTTGAACAGCCAGCATACCGGCGTTCATTGATCAGGCGAAGGCAAAAGGCGGTGCGAACCGCCGCCGCCGGATGATCCGCTCGCACGATCGGTTTCCACAAAGAGACACTATGATGTCGTTTGGGTCGATGCCTGCTTCGTCAAGTTTTTCGACTAGGGCGAATTGAAGCGTTGGAAAAGGTCATCCTCAGGGACACTGGGCAGGATTTTGGGGGAATAACGCCATAGATCAGAATCTGCACCCTATCGCCGGGTCGGGACCGGTCGTGCTCGCCCCGATTTGTCCAAGATCAAGGTAGTCGGGCTAAGCCGCGACATGGCTGAATCCTATGCGCCAACGAACATCACAGGGACTTATGCAGGAGAAGATGGCAGACCCAAACCGTTCCTGATGATCATCAAGGGGGCACGGCTCGACTTCATCCATTTCCATCTAAGGGGCTTGAGAGCCCTTCCAATCGTCAATTTTGCTCGTCAAAACGATGGCGGAGGACTGCCGATGGCGTTTCCTGAAATAACCGGTCAATCGTTCCCGGAGCTGGAGCCGAGCGCGAAACAGGCGCGATTTGACGACAACCCTGCTCAGGCTCAGCGCCTCACAGGTTTCACGGATCGATAGTTCTTCGATATCGCGGAGGACGAACACTACCCTCAGCCCTGGCTGCAGCGAGCCCAAGCACTTGGTCAGGATCTCCCGGAACTCCAGCGCCCCATAGAGTTCTTGTGGATTGGGGGACCAGTCAGCCACGTCCCTCGGGAGAACATCGCTGTCAGTTGGAAAAGTACTGTCGATCGACTCTTCCCGGGCTCTGCTCTGTTTGCGCAGTTTCATCAGGGCTTCGTTCAGCACGATGCGAATCATCCAGGTGGAGAACTTTGCGCTCTCATGAAATTGATCCAGTTTCTGGTAGGCCTTGAAGAAAGCCTCCTGAACCGCGTCTTCGGCCTCCTCGCGGTTATGAGTAACACTCTGTGCAATTCGCAGCAGCTTCCTGTCGTACCTTCTTACAATCTTGTCGAAGGCTGCAACACTGCCTCTCTTCGTCGCGTGAACGAGAGTCAGGTCGTCCTCTGCTTCCCGGGGAGCTTCGCAGTGCGCGGGAGTTTCGGTTACGCAAGTGTCCATACGCCGCCTCACATTCGTTGCTCAAGCCGCAGGCCGGCTGGCTTCGAAAACGAACCTGTAACCAACACCATGCACGGTTTGGAAGTGAACGGGATGGGCCGGATCCGGCTCGAGTTTCCTCCGCAGCCGCAGAACGCAGTTATCGACCGTGCGGGTGCAGGGATAGTTTTCAAAGCCCCAGACCTGGTTCAAGAGTTCGTCCCGCGAGATCACCCGCCCCGGACTCGTGACAAAGAACCGGAGAACTTTGAACTCCAGAGCGGTGAGGGCAACTGGTCGGTCCGAGCGGCTGACCTCCACCCGGAATAAGTCAACCCAGACAGCACCGAACCTCACAACCGAATGATGAAGTGATCGTGAATGATCCGTCTCTGCACGCACCTGTGCAATGAGTTCCTTCCACGTAAAGGGCAGAAGCAGCGCCGGAGGTGCGGTTGCCGACTCGGAGCTGCCAACTCCGTGGCGACGCACTGGTTTTAGGGGTGGGACGAGCGCTACCTGGTAGTTCTCCGATCCCAACAGATCTGTTTGCAAATGTCGAAGGCGTGAGCCGTCGTAGAAGGAGGGAGCATTCGGAGGTAGAAGTGCTATGGCAGAGGGCTGTGCTTCCCCGCTCATTCGAAGCTCAACTGCCACCGTTCGGCGCGGCTGAGATTCTGGGTTCTCGTCATAGACAGATAACGTCTTGGAAGCCATGGGGATTGCTCCTCCTAAATCTGTAACTCTCCTCCCAAACAACCCAGTTCAAGCGGCCTCACCGGCGTGGGCCCGCGCGAGCCGCACCCGGGGAAGCCTGCATCCATAAGTGACTTCGAAGACTAACGTCCTTCCTGGACGGCGGACTTCATAAACGGTGCCAAATTCGTCTTCTACGATTCTCTCCACTGAAATACCCCCACAGTTGAATGGAATCTGATTACGCCATACGATTCCTAGCGCCATGGTTCCTCCTTAAGCGTCCCGCCCCTCCGCCTCCCGCAATACAGCGCAGCCGGAATGCTGTACGAAGATTGTTGTCTTTCATGCTCTTCCCGACCGGCTAGCACATCGGCGATCAATGCAAGTGCATTTGATTTGCCAACTAAACCTGTTTTTGTGCTCACTCGCAGGTGCGTGCATTAACTCGATAAGTTGCGACTTCCCTGAAAATGTCGTAGGCAAAAGTGGCGTTCGTGCAGTGTCGGTGTCGGCGGGGGTGTCGGGAAATCGACCGAGGTGTCGGCGGTTCCACAGTGTAGGGAGTGAGTTCTCAGGGATGCCGGTAGAGAAAACCAAGTTCTTGGCACATCCCCTACTGGCAGGAAGCGGTCAAGTTGGAACTCTGTGTGCTCAGTGTTAATAAAATGGAGGCAACCGTGTTCAACCTCAAAGTAGCGGTTCGTACGACACTACTGCTGGTGGATGACGATATCCAGCAACTGGACTTGCTCGCCCTAACCATGACGATGTCCGGATTCTCGGTGGTCACTGCGAACAATCCTATTGAGGCGGTTTCGATGATGAACGAACATTGTTTGCGTAAAATCGATGTTGCTGTAATTGACTACGACATGCCCGTAATGAACGGATGCGTTCTCGCCGCATACCTGAAGGCTCGATATCCAAAACTCAAGATTGTTTTGTGTTCAGGTGTTCTCGACATATCCGAAGATGAAATGATGAGCGTGGACGGTTTTATCTCACAGAGCGATGGTGTCGGCGCGTTGCTCTCCAAGATCACAGAATTCGGGCCCATCGATCCGGCCAGTCCCACTCTGTTCGCGATCGAGAACGGTGCTCTTATTGAAGCCGTGAACTGATGGGCGAGCAGAGAACCATCCCGGGATTGCGCTATCATGTCCAGCGTTAGCATCCTGATAAATCACGATTAAAAACGCTTGGACGACCCCGGCGCAAACACGCTAACGTTGAGGCATCTATGGGATCACAGAGCGATCGCTCCTCTGACATGATGCTCGCGGGCGCTATCGCGAATCCGATTCTCCGGCTTCTGATATGTATTGCGGCTGTCTTCGTGGTCACCGCCCTGCTCAGTACAGTTTCCCTCCATGATCGGCCCTTATCCGCAGTCCTAATTTTTCTCTTTCTGGTGTTGATGGTCTCGACCGCCTGGGGTTTTCATTACGCTCTGTTCGTCTCATTACTTGCAGCCCTGGGGTTTAGTTGGTTGCTCCCGCCAGTCGGCCGTTTTTGGCTCAGTGATTCGCGTGACATCTTTGCCCTCGCGGCATTCCTCGTCATCGGGATCACTACGAGCCATCTTTCGGACCGTGCTCGAAGAGAGGCTCTGAGCGCCAAGCGGGCAGAAGGCGTTGCCCGCCGGAGTGAAGAGAAGCTTCGGGAGGTCATCGAAACGATGCCGGCGATGGCGTGGAGTGGACTGCCCGATGGCTCCGATACATTCCTAAACAGGCAATGGGCGGAATACACGGGTTTATCAGCGGAGCAAACTGCAAGTTCAGGTTGGCAGAGTACAGTTCACCCCGAAGACGTCAGCGGACATATGGAGAAGTGGCGTCAATCCTCGGCTACGGGTCAGCCATTCGAGCATGAGGTGCGGTTGCGACGGACTGCTGATGGACAATATCGCTGGTTCTTAGTCCGTGGTGTGCCGCTGCTCGATGAGCACGGCGAGGTCCTCAAATGGTATGGAATCGCCACGGATATTGAAGATCGCAAGCGGGCTGAGGAAGCCCTTCGGCAAAGCGAGGAGCGGTGGAGATCCGTCTTTGAGAATTCCGCTATCGGTGTTGCGCTGACTGACCTAAACGGCCGCTTCCTCGCCACCAATCATGTCTTCCAGACAATGGTGGGCTATACGGAGGCGGAACTGCGTGCTCTTAATTTTCTGGATGTAACGCATGAGTACCACCGCGAAGCCAACTGGGCGCTCATCACCGAGTTGTTGGAGGGAAAGCGACGACAGTTTCAGATCGAGAAAAAGTATCGCCGCAAGGACGGCAGTTTGATTTGGGTCAGCAACAACGTTTCTCTTGTGCCGGGCACCGAGAGGGTACCGCGATTCTTGATGGCGCTGTCCGAGGACATCACAGAGCGCAAACGTGCCGAAGCCCTACTTACCGGAGAGAAACGGATTCTTGAGATGGTGGCCAAAGGGGACTCGCTTCGTCAGATGCTTGACAGCGTGTGCCGTTTCGTAGAGGAACAAGCCAGCGGTTTCCTAGCATCGATCTTATTAGTTGACGGCAATCGCTTGCGGCATGGTGGCGCACCGAGCCTTCCAAAGGCCTACACGAATGCCATCGATGGAGTGGTGATTGGGCCTTCTGTAGGTTCCTGCGGGACAGCCGCATACCGCGGGGAACAGGTGATCGTGGAAGACATCGCAACCGATCCCTTATGGGCGGACTACCGCGAGGCGGCTTTGCTCCATTCTCTGCGCGCCTGTTGGTCCACGCCGGTCTTCTCTTCGCAAGGCAAAGTAATCGCGACATTCGCCATGTATTATCACGAGCCGCGCAGCCCGACTCCGCGCGACCAAGAGACCATCGAACAGATCACTCATCTGGCGGGAGTTGCCATTGAACGAAAACTGACACAGGAAGCTCTGCGGCGGAGTGAAGCTTATTTGGCCGAAGCGCAGAGGCTGACCCACACCGGCAGCTGGGCTTGGAGTGTGCGTACCGGCGCTCACTACTGGTCGCAAGAGATCTTTCGCATTTACGACTGCGACCCCGAGGTCACGCCCACTTGGGACTTTCTCCTCGGGAGGGCTCACCCCGAAGATCGATCAGAAATCGAGAGGAGAGTGAAAATGGAGTCCACGCAGAAGGAGTGGACAGATTCTGAGTCAGATTTTCGCATCGTGCTTCCAGACGGAACGATAAAGCACCTCCACACTATCGCTCACCCTGCGATGGATGAGTCGGGCGAAATCACCGAAGTTGTAGGCACAATCATGGACGTGACGGAGCGCAAACATGCGGAGGAGAAGCTGCGTCGCAGTGAAGAATCTCTTCTTGAAGCCCAAAGGCTAAGCCATATGGGCAGCTGGAAACATGATGTTTCGTCCGGGGCATTCATAGTGTCGCCTGAGATCTACCGAATATTCGGAGTCCAACCTGATGAGGATACTTCGAGCGTTGGATTTTGGCGTAGCAGAACTCATCCTGAGGACCAACAGCGCACCCAGGAACTGTTTGAAAGAAGTGAAAGCCAGAAAACCGACTATGAATCGGACCACAGGATTGTCCTCCCCGATGGAACTATCAAGCACCTGCGCTCAGTCGCTCATCCTGTTTTGAGCCAATCGGGCGAGCTCGTTGAAATGATCGGAACGACCATCGATGTGACGGAACGCAAGCGTGCGGAAGAGGAGCGCGAGAGGTTGCGCCAGTTAGAGGCAGACCTCGCGCACATGAACCGAGTGACCATGCTTGGTGAGCTGGCCAGTTCTCTTGCACATGAACTCAATCAACCCATTGCTGCCGCAATCACAAGTGCCAATGCGTGCCTGCGATGGCTTGCGCGCAATCCGCCGGATCTGGAAAGAGCCCGAGCGGCGGCAACGAGAATTGAAAATGACGGAAGCCGTGCTGCCGAGATCATCCAGCGTCTAAGGGCGTTCTACAAGACAGGCGCTCCACCGAAACGTGAGTTGGTCGATCTCAACCAGGTCGCCGGGGAAATGCTTGCGTTGTTGCGTAACGAGGCAGACCGACACGCAATTTCGCTGCGCACGGAGCTTGCCCTCCAGCTGCCACAAATCGTGGCAGATCGCGTGCAACTGCAACAGGTATTGATGAACCTGTTGCTGAATGGCATTGAGGCCATGATGGACGGGGCCGGTGAGCTTGTTATCCGGTCGCAGAGCACTGAAGATGGATTCTTGAGAATCTCCGTTAGCGATACCGGCGTCGGCCTTCCCAGCGAAAAACTAGACCGGATTTTCAGTGCTTTTTACACGACGAAGCCTCAAGGCACAGGTATGGGCCTGGCGATTAGCCGTTCCATCATTGAAGCACACGGTGGCCGCATGTGGGCCACTGCTAATGCGGAGCGTGGTGCGACATTTCATTTCACCTTGCCTGCTGGGGTGCAGCAATGAGCATTGGCGATGTGCCCACGGTATTCATCATCGATGATGATGCCGGCGTGCGTGAATCAATCCGGGATTTAGTGGAGTCGGTGGACCTGCGCGCTGAGTCCTTCGCCACAGCGCAAGCGTTCTTGGCAAGCAAACGGCGAGACGGCCCTAGCTGCTTGGTGTTAGACGTAAGACTACCCGATACCAGCGGTTTGGATCTTCAGCAGAAATTGAGCAGGGCAGGAGTTAGAATTCCCATCATATTCATCACCGGCCACGCCGACATTCCGATGACTGTGAAAGCCATGAAGTCTGGTGCCGTCGAGTTTCTGACGAAGCCATTCAGAGAGCAGGACCTGCTCGATGTGATTCATCGTGCACTCAGGCGCGACCGAGTAGTTCGCGAAAAGCAAAGGCGGCTTGCTGAGCTGCAGGAGCGGTATAGTTTGCTAAGCGCCCGCGAGCGTGAAGTCATGAGTCTGGTCGTTTCCGGGTTGCTCAATAAGCAGATTGCAGCCGAACTCGGGGCCAGTGAAACCACGGTAAAAACCCACCGCGGGCACGTGATGCAAAAAATGGAGGCAAAGTCTTTGCCCGACCTGGTCAGAATGGCGGACAGCCTCAAGATTTCCATGCACCGCTGATACCAACCATCGCCGCGCCGCATCGACTATTCCCAAGATCAATCTCCAGCGCCGGGCCTACCTTGACCAAAGTCTCACTGAGCCGGACGAAGGTGTCATTGTTTCCGGTGCAGGGTCGCGTTATGGTGCTGAAATGACGAGCGAACAGAACGCCAAGTTCGTTGCAATCGTAGATGACGATGGATCGGTCCAAAGCGCACTCCAGGACTTGCTGGAAGCGGATGGGCTTTCCGCTAGGTGCTTTGGATCAGCGGAGGAATTCCTTGAATCCGGCCTGCAGCGTAAAGCCGCGTGTCTAATTGTTGATATCCGAATGCCCGGAATGTCAGGACTCGAACTCCAGGCGAAGCTTAAGGCTGATCGGTTTGACATTCCGATCATCTTCATCACTGCACATGGAGATGCGAGAGTGCGCATGCACGCAATGAGGGAAGGCGCAGCCGAGTTCCTGGTGAAACCGTTCGACGATCAGGTCTTACTCAACAGAGTTCGAGCTGCACTCGATATCTGAGCAATCGACAGGTGGCCTGGGGGACCGTGCGGCTTCGTTGCGGAGGTCTTCTGTGAAGAGTTGCGAAGAAAAGCGGAACCAAGCCGCACGCGCATTCGAGCAGATCATCGGGAATAGCCCAGCGCTCGAATCTGTGCTTGAGCAAGTGGAACGAGTTGCGCCCACCGACTCTACCGTTTTGATTCAGGGCGAAACCGGTACGGGCAAGGAGCTAATCGCTCATGCCGTTCACAATGTAAGTCCGCGATGCGGACGTGCGCTAATCAAGCTGAATTGCGCGGCTATTCCCCTTGATCTCCTGGAAAGTGAATTGTTCGGTCATGAGAGGGGTGCCTTCACCGGGGCTGTAGCGCAGAAGATTGGGCGCTTTGAATTGGCCCATCAAGGGACGCTGTTTCTGGACGAAGTGGGCGACGTTCCCCCAGCGTTACAGCCCAAATTGCTGCGCGTCCTGCAAGAACAGGAGTTCGAGCGTTTAGGCAGCGGGCGGACCCATCACGTGGACGTTCGGCTAGTGGCCGCGACGAACCGGGATCTCGCGGCAATGGTAGCTAAGGGCGAATTTCGCAGCGACCTCTACTACCGACTGAACGTATTTCCCATCTTGCTGCCGCCACTTCGCTCGCGCCGCGAAGATGTCCCAGCGTTGGTTGAGCAGTTCGTCAATGTCTTCAGCCGCCGGATGCGCAAGCAGATCGATTATGTTTCCCCGGACACCATGGCAGCATTCCAATCCTATCCTTGGCCCGGAAACGTACGCGAACTTGAGAACATGATCGAGCGCGCCGTGATCCTGGCGAATGATGGAGTACTTCCAAATCCTCTGCCGGCGCCGGGGCTGCCAACCACGCCCCGCGCCGTACGGCCCACCATCTCAAACCCCAACCCTCATGTGCCAAAAACACTCAGAGATTCCGAGCGTGCCCTTATCCTTGCGACGTTAGACGCGACCGGATGGGTCGTCGGCGGATCAAAGGGCGCAGCTGTGGACCTTGGCTTGAAGCGGACGACTCTGATTGACAGGATGAAGAGGCTTGGCATTCAACGTCCGAGTCGCCGCCCT
>Ga0210406_10001378_pt1 | contig 29691 bp, 29 predicted proteins | sample IncBWC30MmetaG_FD_155454 | JGI IMG/M metagenome (GOLD analysis project Ga0210406, IMG submission 155454) | Forest soil microbial communities from Barre Woods Harvard Forest LTER site, Petersham, Massachusetts, United States - Inc-BW-C-30-M | ecosystem: Environmental > Terrestrial > Soil >... | reverse complement strand
CGCTGCCTGAGCGCCCAAGGTCCTCATCGATCACGCGGATGTCCTGCCACCCAAGGTCTTTGGCGCGTTCAGCCAGGGCATATTGCCGCCGTTGACTTTCGAGGTTCTGCTCAACCTGTGCCAGGCTTGATTGGCGAACGTAGACATAGGCAGCCCTATTGAGATGGTCCTTTTGGATCTTACTCATGGCTGCCTATCCCTCGCGGCTGCCGTTTCTTTCTGTTCGCCACAATCACTGCAATCAGCAGGCTGGCGACAAGGTCTTTCGCTTCGCTGCACGCCTTGCTGGGAAGTGGCGCGCTGGGGCTCGCTGGCGGCGGAAACAGGTGCAATTGGATCATCACGTCTGCCCTCCTGGTCTCTCCGCGACAGATGGAGAGGTGAAGAGAAGACGACGCGAAGGAGATGCCGTAACGCGTCAAGGCCAATCAGTGGTTGCTCGCCTGAGGAAGGCTGAAACGCGTTCGGGTCGGACATCCATTGGGGAATCAACCGTTCCTCCCCCGCCTCGGTGATCACACGAAAATGGCTTTCCCCTTTTGTGTGTTCTACGCGCAGGACTGTGGCTGTCTGCCGATACAACGGGTGGTAGGGGTAACAAATCTCGATTCCAGCTCCGGGATGATGGGCAGTATGCTGAATCGTCGTTCGGCGGGCCGCAGGCCGTGCTCGCGTATCTGTCGCGCTACACCCACCGCGTCGCCATCTCCAATCGCCGGCTGATCTCAGCCGACGAGACCAGCGTCTCGTTCAAGTGGAAGGATTACCGGATCGAGGGCCCTGACCGGTACAAGACCATGACCCTGCCAACCCACGAGTTCATTCGCCGCTTTCTGACGCACGTACTGCCCAAGGGCTTGCACCGCATCCGCCATTACGGATTGTTCGCCAACGGCAATCGCGCCGCCAACACCGCACGGGCGCGCGAGTTGCTTGCCGTACCGTCCCGCTCGAAACAGGCCGAGACGTTCGAGACCGCCGCGGCCGACGGACCCCGCGTGCTGCCGCGTCCATGTCGCTGCTGTGGCGGCCGCATGATCATCATCGAGACCTTCGCAAGGGGCTGCCAGCCGAAACACCGCCCCGCGCCCACTACAGCAGCGATCAGGATCGACACCTCATAATGCCCTCACCACCGATCCACCAGCCCAGTGACGCTCGCCATTCTGGCTGGCTCGGCCAGCATAGCCGCCGCTTACCGCAGGTCGATAAATCGGCCCGCAGTGGCACCGCCAATCCTTCCCGGCTACGCCCGCTGCACTCATTCGGCCCGTCACCCACACCCATCCTGCGAGGCAAAGCAATCGGGGCGGGCGCTCTGACCAACCTCGCCCAACCTGACGCCGCGGCTAAATCCCCATAGAGCCCGCGGCACCGACGGTGCCCCACTTCCCGCGATTTCGTGCCTTGGCGCTTTTCAGACGCCGGCCGCCCGAGCATGTGGAGGCTTCATCAACGCCGGCGTCCGAAAACCTGCACAAACTGAGAAGGATCGCACCGTCGCCAAAACACGGCCGATCAAACTGCAATAGCAGAAAATGTTTGCGGACAGGCTGGCATAGCCGATAGTGCCATCCGCTTACCTTCATCGTCAGCACCTAGTGGAATTATGGTCAAAGGTGGGATGCACGACCGGCTAGCGCGGGCCCGCAAAGATGCCGCGCAGCCATTCGCACGCCTCGGTCATCGCGGCGCCGGCTTTATCGACAACGCCGACCCAGAACATGAAGCCGTGATTGACACCGTCATAACGAGTCAATGCGGTAGGTACGCTGGCGGCCCTTAGCCTCTCAGCATAGAATTCACCCTCGTCGCGCAGCGGGTCGTATTCGGCAGTGATTACGAGGGCGGGGGGTAGGCCGGACAGGTCTGGGGCCCTGAGTGGTGAGGCGTGAGGATGCCGGCCTTCCGAGTCGTCGCTCAAATAATGGGCCCAGAACCACTGCATCGTGTCACGGGTCAGCCCGTAGCCCTCTGCGTTTGCCTCGTATGAAGGAGTGCCGGGCGTGTGGTAGTCGGTCACCGGATACAGCAGCAGCTGGCCGCACAGAGTTGGACCGCCCTCGTCATGCACCCTGAGCGCGGTGACTGCCGCCATATTGGCCCCGGCGCTGTCCCCTGCGACGGCGATACGCATTGGGTTGGCGCCCAGCTCGGCGGCATGTGTGGCCGCCCAGCGCGTCCCATACAGGCAATCTTCGATCCCCGCAGGAAATTTGTGCTCGGGCGCGAGGCGATAATCTACCGAGACGACGACGCAGCCTGCACCGGCGCACAAATTTCGGCACATCCCGTCATGGGTGTCTAGGCTGCACAGGACGAAACCGCTGCCGTGAAAGAACACCAACAGTGGAAATGGGCCCGTGCCGTGCGGCGTATAGATGCGGATGCGCAACGGTCCGCCCGGTCCATCGATGGTCTGCTCGCGGACGCCCGCGATCTCGGCTGGGGCTGCCATCAAAGCGATGCGCGCCTCGTACTGAGCGCGCGCCACATCGACCGGCAGGGTGTGCGTGGCGGGCACGCCGGCGCCCTTGTCGAGGAGAACCTGGATCTGCGGATCGACCGGCATTACCTGGCTCGCCGCAGATGAGTTTACTGCGCCGCGCTCGCCATCGGGTTCGCGCGGGCGGGTAGGAAACGGTCGAGCACCTGGCCCGGACCCTTGTCGAGCCGCGCGTAGTCTTTGCCGTCGAACACCTGGACGCCATTGACAAACACGCCGTGCACCCCGATCGGGTCGCGCAGCGTGCGCGCGCCGCCGCCGGGCAGATCGTTGACCCGGCGCAGCGGCGATATGCCAACGGTGGCGGGATCGAACAGCAGCAGATCGGCACAGGCGCCAATCGAAATGTGGCCGCGGTCGGGGATGCCGTAAAGCCCGGCCTGATGGCTGGTCAGCCGGCGCACCCCTTCAGGGAGATCGAAAGCGCCACGCTCGCGCACCCAATGGCCCAGGAAGTAGAGGCCGAACCCGGCATCGCACAGATAGACCAGATGCGCGCCGGCATCGGACAGCGCGATTACTCCGGCCTTGTGTTTGACCAGCGGCTCTACCCCGTCGTCGACAGCATTGAAGAAGCGACCGACCAGGCCGGTATCGAGGTTCTCCTCGAGGCCCAAATCGAGCAGCACGTCAAGCGGATCGCGCCCGGTCTCGCGCGCGATGCCGGCGATCGTGCGGTCGGCGAGGCCGGCATTCTCTGGCTTCACTGGCGCCGCCACAATGACTCGCTCCCAGTTGCCCTGGAACACAGTGCCCGGCTTGGGGTCGCGCAGATCGGCGCGGAACCGCTCGCGAAAGCTCGGGTCGCGGAACACCGCCTTCAATTGCTCGCGGTCATAGGCCTTGATCGGGTCAAAGGCGGGGTGGCTGTAGAACGGATAGGAGCTGGCCAGCGTGAAGTCGAACGACAGCGGCTGGCAGGTGATCTGGATATAGAGCTCGTTGCCGCGCGCCTGCGCCGCAGCGCAAGCATCAAACACCCCGCGCGCACGTTCGGGATATTGCTCGTTGTAGAGCGCCACCGCGGTGCTCATAAAGATGCGGCGGCCGTGGCGGGCGGCGATCGCCTCCATCCGGTCGGGCATGATCGGCCCTGAGGAAATCTCGACGACGCCGCGCCCCGGGCCGCCCATCGCCCCGACCAGCGCGTCGAATTCCGAGATGTCGCTGATCGTCGACGGCATCGGCACCCCGCCCCAGCCGGAGTGGTTCAGCGAGTACGAAGCGCCCATGCCAATCGCGCCCTGGTCCATCGCCTCGGCGACGAGGCGCTTCATCTCGGCCATCTCGGCGGCGGTTGGTTCCTTGCGCACCGAGGCGTCGTCGCCCATCACGGCTGTGCGCACGGCCGAATGGCCGACCAGCACGCCGAGGTTCATGTATGCGCCGCGACCGCGCAGCATCGTCATGTATTCGGCAAAGGACTGAAACCGCCAATCTATGCCGGCGCGCGGCGCATCGAGATCCATGCCCTCGACGACCGCCAGGTTGCGCATGATTAGATCGCGCAGATGGCGTGGCGCGGGCACGATACCGAAACCGCAATTGCCCATGACCGCGGTCGTGACCCCGAGCGACGGCGATGGCGAAAGGGTCGGGTCCCAGGTGACTTGCACGTCATAATGCGTGTGCAGGTCGATGATGCCCGGCATCAGCGTGAGGCCGCCGGCATCGACAATCTCGGACGCGTCGTTGCCAACCTCACCGATCGCAGCGATGCGGCCATCCTTGACTGCAACGTCAGCGCGGATCGGATCATGCCCGAGTCCGTCCACCACGGTGGCGCCGCGGATCACGAGGTCATGCATCGGCATCTCCTTTGGATTTCTTCCATGTCTTCCATAGAAGGCATTTGTTTTGTATTGCTTCAACTGGACGTGGGGATTATCATGCCGACCTGCATGCGTCAATTCGCTTGATCAGGCGAGAGATGGATCAACCGCAATCAGCGGACACAAGACTCGGCTCCTTCCAGACAAAGGGAAGCGACACCGAGTCAACCGGCACGGTCCGACAAGGAGTCGATACCGGCGATTTCGGCTGGCGCAATCCGGGCAAGCCAGTGGGTGCGGTCGTCGCGGCGGCAAAAGTGCTGCGCATCTTGCATGGTTCGGAGCGGCCGCTGAATGCAAGCGAGGTCGCCCGTGCTGCCGGCCTCCATCGCGGCACGGCCTACAACATCTTGCGGACACTGCAAGCCGAGGAATTTGTCGGGTACGACGAGGCGACCCGCAGCTATTCGGTCAGCCTTCATATTCTCGAACTCGCCTATGGCGTGCTACGTCGCAGCGGGCTGATGGATCTGGCGCGCCCGCTGATGCACGCGATCTGCGATGCGCACGGCGTGTCGGTTTATCTGTCGAAGGTTCTGGGCTCCTCGTCTCTGCTGCTGTTGGACTGGGTCGGTGTCGTGTTCCGCACTGACCTTTATGTCACCGTGGGACGCCCGTCCCCTGTCCCGGCGGGCGCATCAGGAGTCATCATGGCCGCTTTCGGAAGCAGCGGCGAGCCGGAGCTCGAAGCGCTGTTCTCAAAAGTCGCGTGGTACCAGAAGCCATCTTTTGCCGAGTTCTTGGCGCGCGTCAAAGAAGCGCAGAAATACGGCTTCGCGGTGGATCGCGGCGCGATGTTTCAGGGGATCACACTGGTTTCCGTGCCGGTCCTCTCGCCATCATGGGAGCTGCTACTGATCCTGACCGCGGCGGGACATTCGCATGATCTGGATACCGAGACGCTCGGGGCGCTCAGCCGTGCCATGCAATCGGCGGCGGCGCGGCTTTCGGAGAGTGCGCGATTGCTGCGTCTTGGATGACGCGGCCGTGCGGTGCGCGACGAGACGGCAATGACATCACTTAAGACAGGGGGAAACATGGTTGCCCTGCAAGCGATCACCCGTAAATCGACGGAGACGACCACGGAATTCGATGCGATCATCGTTGGCGCCGGGGTCGGCGGTCTCTACGCGATCCATCGCCTGCGTCAGCTCGGCCTCAAAGTGCGCGCCTATGAGGCCGGTGGCGGGGTTGGCGGCACCTGGTACTGGAACCGATACCCGGGGTGTCGCTGCGATGTCGAGAGCATGGAGTATTCGTATTCCTTTTCGGATGAGCTGCAGCAGGAATGGCAGTGGCCCGAGCGCTATGGCACGCAACCCGAGATCCTGCGCTACATCAACCATGTGGCTGACCGCTTCGACCTCAGGCGTGACATCGAGTTCAACACCCGGGTCAAAGAGGCAGCGTTCGACCGCAAGACAAATACGTGGACAGTAAAGACTGACAAAGGCTGTGCCGTGACCGCACGCTTCTGCATCATGGCGACCGGCAATCTTTCGACACCTCGAACGCCGAGCCTCCCTGGTTTGGCGAGTTTCAAGGGGAAGTGGTATCACACTGGTCTATGGCCCCATGAAGGGGTCGACTTCACGGGATTGCGCGTAGGCGTCATCGGAACCGGCTCTTCGGGTGTCCAGTCGATACCCATTATCGCAAAGCAGGCGAAACATCTTTACGTGTTCCAGCGAACAGCCAATTTCAGCTTACCGGCACGCAACGCACCAATGAATCCCGCGAAAGAGCGATCTCACAAAGCACACTACCCAGAGCGCCGCCGCGCCGCATTTGATACGCCGTTCGGGATCGCCGGGTACCCGCCGCCGGTGAAGTCTGCGCTCGATGCAACCGAGGAGGAACGGCTACGCGCCTACGAGGCGAAATGGGCCGAGGGTGGAAGCATCAGCTACCTGTATTCATTTACAGATCTGCTGATCAACAAACAGTCCAACGAAACAGCATCAGAGTTCGTGCGCCGCAAAATCCGCGCCACCGTCAAGGATCCCAAGACGGCGGAGTTATTATGCCCCAATGACCATCCAATCGGCACCAAACGGCTCATTCTCGATACCGACTACTATGAGACTTACAATCGGGACAACGTCACATTGGTAGATGTCCGACGCAAGCCGATCAAAGAAATTACGCCCACCGGCTTGCGTACGGCCGATGGTGACTACGCCCTTGATGTAATCGTTTTTGCAACCGGCTTTGATGCCATGACGGGGGCAATGAAAGAGATCGACATTTACACGGATGCAGGAATGTCGGTTCGAGAGAAGTGGGAAGACGGTCCGTGCACCTACCTCGGGATCATGATCGCCGGGTTCCCAAATCTATTTATGATCACTGGCCCGCAGAGCCCTGGCGTCAAAAGTCAGATGATATTGGCTTGCGAGCAACACGTCGATTGGATCGCCAATTGCACGCAGTACCTGCGCGATCATGGGTTCTCGCGCATCGAGGCGGAGCAGGATGCCGAGGATGCTTGGGTGCAGCACAACAACGAGGTCGCGGATCGCACGCTTTATCCATTGGCGAACTCATGGTATGTCGGCGCCAACATCCCGGGGAAACCCCGTGTATTCATGCCGTATGTCGGCGGCGTCTCCGCATACAAGAAGAAATGCGATGAGATCGCTGCCAGAGGCTACGAAGGCTTTCGCTTGGCTGCTTCCGTTGAAGAGCAGCGGTTTGCGGCAGATTGACGATACCGATGACGTCTTGCTCGGGCTTGTTTGACTTCGCTGCGGTGGACGAGTTGAAGCGACTGGCCGCCAAATACAGCAACAGTCTGCCGCAATTCGCGCTGCGCTGGACCTTGAACAACCCGGTTGTCGGCACCGCGCTGGTCGGCTTTCGCACGCCGGCTGAGGTTATCGGCAACCTGGACGCCCTCGTCTGGGAAGTCAGCAACGCCGATATGGCAGAGATCGACGTCATCTTCGACCGTCACGGCGCTATTACGTTGCCGCCTAGCTGGCTCGAAGATTAGCGTACTGCGTCACCATTGGGTGAGGAGAAGCATCATGCCCGTTCAACGCTTCGCGCCGATGACCAAGGATTTCCCAACGTTCGACTGCGACGCGCATGTCACCGAACCGCCGCTGATCTGGGAGCGCGCCAAGGATTTCCTGACCCGGGACGAGCTCGACGCGCTGAAGCGGACGATCTGGTGGGACGCCGACGGCCGGCTCTTGATCGTCAATGGACGCGCCGGTGTCGGGCTCAGCTCGCCGCGCAAGGGCGGCATTCCCGGCACCATGCGGGTCATTACCAATGCCGGTCCGGGGGTCAAGCACGACATCCAAAGAGCCCTCAATGTGCGCAACCTCAATCCGAAGACGGCGTTGACCCAGGAACAGGTCGCCTATCTCGACCATGCCGGGTCCTATGAGCCAAGGCCGCGCCTTCGCGACATGGACGTGCAGGGCATCGATCAGGTCATGATCATTCCGACCGAGATCGATATCTATCCCTGGCTCGAAGACGCACTCGGCGCCAAGGCCTTCTGCCGCGCCTACAATGAGTGGGCCTACGAATACACGCTGGCCGATCCGGAGCGGCTGTTCTTCGCCGCGCTCATTCCAATGCAGCACCCGGATTATGCGATCGCGGAGATCCGCCGAGTCGCGGGGCTGGGCTGCCGGGTCGCACTCGTGCGTCCGATGGATGCGATGGGCAACTACCCGCTGCAGCCAAAATATGAGCCGGTGTGGGACGCGCTCGAAGAGACCGGCATGGTCTACGGGATGCACCCCTTCCCGGCGTTCAGCAGCTCGAAGCCTTCCGGCTACAGCGAGCAGTACTCCGGCGCCGAATTGATCCGCCGCACCGTTGCGACCTCGGGGCTGCCGCATTCGTTTTTGACCAATGTACAAAACTTCCAGGCCGAAGCGGCGCTTTGGGTGACGGTTGTGCTGATGTCGGGTTTTTTCGAGCGGCACCCGAAGATCAACGCCGCGGTTTTCGAGGCCTCGTCGACCTGGCTCAGCTTTCTGATCGACGAGTGCGACAAGGCTTACCGGCTTTACCGCAACGAGCGCCGGCTGCCCCCGCTGAAGAAGCTGCCGAGCGAGACCTTTTTCGAGCATTGCATGACCGGCTTTGAGGGCGACGAGACGCCGCCGGCGCGGCTTCCCGAATTCTACGGCGACATCCTGTGCTGGTCGTCGGACGTCTACCACCACGACGGCGACGACGTCTGGCGCGCGATCGAGACGATGCAAAGACATGGGCTGCCAAGGGAGGATCAGGCGAAATTTCTCGGGGCCAACGCCCGGCGGCTCTACAAGGTGCAGGCGCCGGCGAACATCATCCGCGAGCGCGTCACCGAGATCGAGCGCCCGGACTGGTGGCCGACCGACGAGGAAGTCCGCGCCGCGCTACGCCCCGAGGCGACGGTCACCCGCAGATAGCTTGTTCGGAAAGGGAGGATGAGCGATGCCAGACATGCTGTACGTCGGATTGCAGGAAGACAACAGAATTGCGGTCTTCGCCGTAGATGGAGACAGCGGCAGGCTGACGCGGCGGGCGGACGTAGCGGCGGCCGGCGGGCCATCGGTCACGGCGATCAGTCCAAACCGTAACACGCTCTACGTCGGCTTTCGCGAGCGGCCATCGATTGCGAGCTACCGCATCGATCCCGCGACCGGCGGCCTGTCGCTGTTGGGGACCACGGCGCAGACGGATGCACCAACCTTTTTGGCGCCCGACCGCACCGGGCGGTATATGCTTTGCGCCTATTATCAAGGCGGCTATGTCGCGGTGTATCCGGTCGCGGCGGACGGCGCCATTGGCGCGGCTTCCATAGACACGCAGAAAACCGCAATCGGGGCGCATGCGATCGCGGCCGATCCGTCCAACCGCTTCGCCTTTGTGCCTCATATCGCCCGCATCCAGGACAATGTGTTGGAGCCGCCGAAAAATAATCCCGGGCCCAATGTAATCTTGCAGTACCGCTTCGACGCTCAGACCGGTCGGCTGAGCCCCAATACGCCACATCGCGTTGAACAGGGGGATCTCGTCGGACCCCGCCACTACATCCATCACCCCAGTCTCGACGTCGTCTACTTCTCGAACGAGCAGGGTTGCAGTGTCACTGCCTACCGGCTCGACCGCGCAAACGGTACCCTCTCGTCCGTGCAGACGATTTCGACACTCCCAGCCGGTCACAGCGAGCGCACCACTTGCTCACAGATTCACCTGACGCCCTCGGGACGGTTTCTCTATGTCGGCAACCGCGCGGCTAACGGCAGCAATATCGCCGGCTTCGCTGTCGATCCGGGGGCTGGGCATCTGACGGTGGCTGGGCACGTACCAACCGAGGCGGTGCCGAGCGCGTTCTGTCTTGATCCAGCAGGAAACTTCCTATTTGCCGTGGGGACGGCGTCGGGCCGTATGGCTTCGTACCGCATCAATCAACAGAGCGGTGCGCTGTCGCCGCTCGCAGTCGAGGAAGTTGGCAAGCGACCGGCAGCAGTGCTGGCGACTCGTCTCGGCTGAGCAATGCGGGAGACCGCGATGACGACCAAGGACTTTGTAGTGTTCGACGCCGACAGCCATGTCGTCGAGCCGCCTGCGCTGTGGGAGAAATACCTGGACCCGGAGTACCGCACGCTCGGCAAGCACGCGCTCTGGCGTCAGGAGGGTCGCACCGGGGCCTATCTCAAGGTCAACGGCGAGATATTCCGGGACACAGGCAACCCCAACCTGCCGCGCCACGCGCTCTGGCGGCCGGGCATGGATTGGGATGCGATCGGCGCGCTCGACCCCGACGTCAAGCACTCGGCCATCGAGGGCGCTTCGGATCCGCAGGCTCGTCTCGCCGATCTCGACGCGATGGGGGTCGACCAGACGCTGCTCTACCCGACCTGGTTCGCCGAAGGCTTCTTCCTCGTGCGCGATCCGGATGTCGCCTATGCGCTGGCGCGCGCCTACAACGACTGGATCGCCGACTTCTGCAAAGCGGGGCCAGAGCGGCTGTTCGCCGCCGCGATACTGCCATTGCAAAATATGGATTTCGCCATCGAGGAACTGCAGCGGGTGGTGCGCATTCCGTCAATCCGAGCCGTCTTTATCCGGCCGATGTTTCTCGAAGACCGCTATCTCAATCACCCCTATTACGACCCGCTATGGGCCGAGCTGGAACGGCTCGGGATCACAGCGGCGGTGCACGCGACGCCGGGGCTGTGGAACCCGGAATGGACTTCGCACGGTCCGTTTTTCGAGAAGATCAAGGACCGGCTCGTCCAGCCGATCGCGCCGGGCGGGGGCGGCGGGCCGTTCGCCGGTGGCAGCGGTGGCGCCGGACAGACGACGACCTTTACGGGTGCTACGCCGCTCGGTCATCCGCTGGCACCGATCCTGGCCAACTGGCTCGACAACCACATGTTCGTCGCTTCGACCCTGATCGGCTTCACGGTGATGGAACGCTATCCGGCGATGAAGGTCGTCGTTGCCCACGGTAAGGCTTCCTGGATGCAGGAGGTGCTCGAAAAGATGGAGGCCTCAACCCGCGTTATCCCGCTGTTGCACCACTATCCGGTCAGCACCGAGCCTGAAGAATTGTGGGAGCACGGCAACGTCATGCTCGGGTTCGACGCCGAGGAGCGGCTGATCCAGAAATTGCCGCAAGATTTTGCAGCTAAGGTCGTGTGGGGGTCCCGCTATCCGCACCACGATGCCACGAGCGCCTGGGATGCCCTGGCCCGCTTGCGCAAAGCCAATGTGCCGGAGGTGCTGATCGCCCGCATGATGAGCGGCAACGCGGTCCGACAATTCGCCGTTGAGCCGCTCCGCAAGCCGGCCGCGTAAGTTCCGCGCGCTGACCCACACGGCCGGTCGACACCTGTTCGAAAAAAAGTATTGGCGGCCACGGGGTCGCCTGCGTTCACGAACCGCGCCTATTTCATCTCACATCGAACCGTCAAGCCGTCCTCGCTGGATGACTGAGAAGGGCCGGCCCAGCCGCAGCACTGCCGAAACCTGCACAGAAGCGGACGTTGCCATGTCGGTCCATCGATCTGCCGTGAGCACAACAGACCAACGCTTCGGCTCAAGGTGCAGCGGCTGGCGGCTCATCGGAAAGCGTCACGAACCTCATCGATGGCCAGCATTGGATTCTGCAGATGGGGGAAGTGCCCTATGCCCGGAAGAAGAGTCAGTTTCGCGCGCATTCGTTCAGCGAACTCTACTCCCATCTCCTTGTTGATGTAGAGGTCTTTCTCGCCCCAAACGACCTTCACGGGCGTCTTGAGCCGGGCAAGTTGCGATTCGAAGTGATCCTGGTCTCGCGTAAAGTGCGAGTAGTAGTGGGAGAACGCGTCTGCCGACGTCATCGCTCCCTGGGTCCATCCTCGGAACATGTCGTCCTTGAACTCACGCGCAACTTCAAAATGCTCTTCCTCGGGCAAACCTCTCGTGAAGGTGTTCTGCAGGATCTCGTCGCGATTGCTGTTCAGGTTGGCGCGGACCTGATCCATCGCAGGTCCCTCCTTCAAGCTTTGCAGGCTCGCGTACATGAATTGGGGCCCGTTGAACGGGGCGAAATCGCCCACGATGATCGTCCTTGCTATATCGGGTCTTTCCACGGCCAGCAGGAGCGTCGGCAGCGCGCCGATATCGGTTGCGTAGATCGTCAGCTTCGATGTGTCGATCCCTGCCTTGCCGAAGTATCGATCCAGAATTCGCGCGTAGTCTTTGGGCGCATAGGAAAACCTGTCGACCGTTGGCCTCGATGAGAGGCCATAACCCGGCCAGTCGAAAGCGTGGACCTCGTACTCATTGGCCAGAGCCTTGGCGATGTCCTTCCAGGCGTACAAGGTCTCCGGAAACCCATGCAGGAAGAGAACGGTCCGCTTTGAGTTCGAGTTGCGCAGAACCATGCGCCTCTTGGTCGATCTCGAAGAAATCGATCGCGTCGTCGTTCACCGGCTGTGACATGATGTCTATCCTTTCGACGTTGTTACCACCCGGCTCAAGAGCCGGCGGCGGTTGACGTCCTGCTGTCTTTCCACAGAAGCGGGCGCGGGTTGAATCCAAGCTTAGCCTTCGCCCGCGCGACTCCCGAGAGACTCGTGTGGAAGTGCACGGCTTCCTCGCCGGCGATCTTCAGCGCGTTGTCAACACTCAGGCGGGGCGGTTCCGGCGCATTGACCCACAGGGCGAAAGCCGGAAGCCACTCTGCAACCGGCAGAGGATCATCGTCGACGATATTGTAGACACCCGGCTCGGCAGTCAGCGCGGCGACCGTCGCGGCGACTGCGTCATCGATGTGAACGATTGCCATCATACAGTGGGACTGAACACCTAGCGCCCGCGCATGACGTCCAAGTAAGGCCCTGCATATCTCAAGGTTTCGGCTGCATGCCCTGCAAAAAGCGAAGCGGGTTGAGCGGGCCAATGGGGATCAGTTCGAAGCTCATCATATGTGCTTTACCCAAAGGCAGCTTTTCGAGCATTTCGTGAGCGACGGCCGGATCGGTGACGTTGATGATGAACGCCACGCCCGGCTTTCCCTGTAGCGAGTACCACTGCTCGATCTTGCCATCGAGGTAGAGGTCGACAGTTTCCCGAACTTCCTCCGGTAGGACAGCAAACACCTGCGATTGTTCAAAACCGGGATTGATGGTCCCGATGGCGAGAATTTTGGTCGTCGGCGTCGTTTTCATAGCGGCTCCTTGTGCGTTTGCGGAATTGAAGCCGACAAGGCAGCCAATAAGTGCCAATGCGGCGGCAGAAACGAATTTCATGTTATCTCCCCTCTGTGTGTCGCTCAGGCGACCGGGTGAACCCGTTGGGAGAGCATCGCCTGCAAGGCAGCCCGTAGGATGGGTTGAGCGCTTGCGAAACCCATCGGCTTGCTACACGTCACGATAGCCGCTCTGCGAAATCCTCGCCGTCATTCGGGACGGCGCCTGCCATGCCGCCATTCTAGCATGGTGACGCGATGGGTATCGCTGCGCTCCACCCATCCTACGGGCTGATTTGCCCGACACGGGGCAAATCAGTTTGATCAATTCGCACCGATTCATCTCGCTTGTCGGCCCTCGACGGTGCGAAATCGCCTGCGCCTAAAAGTCAATTTCTTGAGCGGATTCAAGCTGATTTGGGTTGCCAGTCCTGGCGCTAAATATTTTTCTTTACGAAAATCCAGAAATTGTGGTACCTTCCGCACATGCCGCTCCTGCAAGAGGGGCGTTGGCGATCGTCACGAACGTTGGGCGGGATGCGGTGGACGCGGCAGCGCGGCGCGCGAGCGTGATTGCAGGGCAGGTTTTCGCCTGTGAGCGATCAGGATCGCGCAAGACGAGCGGCGCCATTCGCGGACGGCAAAACCGTGTGGTCCTGGCACCCGTTGCTGGTGTCAAGTCGGCGGAGGTGCGCGAAGCCCGACCGGGCTGGCAAAACCTTAATCCGCCGGCGACGGTGACAAGACGAATTCGTCGCCGGGGAGAGCGCGGGATAAGCCGTTAAAACCATTGCGCAGGGAAGGTCGGATTGTTTCGGCGAACCTGTAGCGACTACGCTCGTGTGCTTTTTTACTTTGCACGCGAGGCTATGGGTGCGGCGGGCACCCGGCTTTCCCTGCGCCCTCTTAAATTCGGGGCGAAAGATTCAAGCACAACTCGGGCGCCTCGCGCCGCGGGATGGCGAAGCTGCGAAATGCGCCGATTACGAAATGGACATGAATCCCCGGGTGATTCCGGCTTTTGCTGATGCTGCGGAGTGCGTATATCGTGGCCGTCCAGACAAGACCGCCTCGCGAGCTAATCGCCAAAGGAATATGATGTCCGGGACCTTGCTGTTTTCGCCGTTGCAGATCAGGGACGTCACGCTGCGCAACCGCATCGTGGTGCCGCCGATGCATCAATATTCGGCGGTGAAGGGGTTTCCGACCGACTGGCATCTGATGAATGCGGGAAAGTTCGCCGCCGGCGGCGCGGGCCTCGTCATAGTTGAATCGACCAAGGTCGAGCGGCGTGGCTGCGGCACGGTCGGCGATCTCGGCATCTGGGACGACGCCTTTGTCGGGCCGCTGCAGCGGATCGTGAAGTTCATCAAGCAGCAGAACTCGGTGGCGGGCATTCAGCTCGGCCATTCCGGCCGCAAGGCGCGCGCCAGGCGTCCATGGGAAGGCGACGCCCCGTTAGAGCGAACGCCCGAGATCGAGGACTGGGACGCCTGGACGCCGGTCGCGCCGAGTGCGATTGCCCATAGCGAGCGATGGCCGGTGCCGAAGGCATTGGAGCGGGCCGAGGTGAAGGACCTGGTGCAGGCCTGGGGCCGCGCGGCGCGACGGGCGCAGCAAGCAGGCTTTGACGTGCTGGAGCTGCACGGCGCGCACGGCTATCTCGTGCACGAGTTCCTGTCCGAGCGGTCCAATCAGCGCAGCGATGAATATGGCGGCTCCGAGATCAACCGGATGCGCTTCGTCATCGAAATCACAGAGGCGGTGCGCGCGTATTGGCCTGAGAAAAAACCGTTGTTCGTGCGGCTCTCGGTGGAAGACAGTGCCGGTTGGGGCGTCGACCAGAGCGCGCGGCTTGCAAAGATCCTCAAAACGAAGGGCGTCGACGTGATCGACTGCTCGTCCGGCGGCATTACCGAACAGGCGCCGATCTTGCCTAAGGAGATCAAATACAGCTATCAGGTGCCATTGTCGGAATATGTCCGCCGCCACGCCGATATCATGACCATGGCGGTCGGCCTGATCATCCACGGCGACCAGGCCGAACAAATCTTGCGGGACGGGCAGGCCGATTTGATCGCGGTTGGGCGAGAGATCCTCAACAACCCGAACTGGCCGATGGACGCTGCCTTGAAATTGGGCATCGAGGGGCCGTTCCGTCATGTTCCGCCGCAGTTCGGCTATTGGCTCGGCACCCGCGCCAAACGCGGTTTTGGCACGCAACCGTCGACCTGGCAGGTCGGCCTTGAAGTCGGCCTTGAAGAAACCCGAAAGCTATTGTGATTTCCGCGTTTGCGTTGTCCGGCCCATAATGGGCCCAATTGAGAACGATCCGGCCCGTAGTGGGCCCAACTTAAAGCGAGAAGGCACCGCAATGCGGAAGAATTTCCTATTTCTCTGTGGCGCGCTCGCTGGAACGTGCCTGACGCTTCTCGTGACGGGTCCCCAAGGCGGGCATCTGGTCGCGGCCGCCAGGGCTGCAGCGAGCGCTGCGGATATTTACTCGCAGCTCAATCTGTTTGGCGAAGTATTCGAGCGCGTCAGGGCCGACTATGTCGAGAAGCCTGACGATACCAAGCTGATCGAGGGTGCGATCGACGGCATGGTGACCTCGCTCGATCCGCATTCGCGCTACATGAACGACAAGGCCTGGCGCGAGATGCAGGAGACGACGTCAGGCGAATTCGGCGGCCTCGGCATCGAGGTCACCATGGAAGACGGGCTCGTCAAGGTGGTCTCCCCGATCGACGACACCCCGGCGGCAAAGGCCGGCATCATGTCGGGCGACCTGATCGCCCAAATCGACGGCGATGCGGTGCAGGGGCTTTCGCTTGAGCAGGCCGTCAACAAGATGAAGGGCGCTGTCGATACCAAGACCAAGCTCACCATCATTCGCAAGGGCAAGGACGCGCCGTTCGACGTTTCGATCACGCGCGAGATCATCCGCGTGCGTCCGGTCCGCTATCACACCAACGGGGGCGATATCGGCTATATCCGCATCACCTCGTTCAACGAACAGACCGCAGATGGCTTGCACAAGGCGATCGCAGAGATTTTGAAGGAGATTCCGCCGGAGAAGCTTGCGGGCTACGTCGTCGACCTGCGCAACAATCCGGGCGGGCTGCTCGATCAGGCCGTGTCGGTGTCCAGCACGTTCATGGCGCGCGGCGAGGTGGTTTCGACACGGGGCCGCAATCCCGAGGAGACGCAGCGTTTCACCGCGCATGGCGGCGACCTGATCAAAGGCAAGCCGCTGGTGGTTCTGATCAACGGCGGATCGGCGTCGGCTTCCGAAATCGTTGCCGGTGCGCTGCACGATCACAAGCGCGCGACCCTGATCGGGACGCGTTCATTCGGCAAGGGCTCCGTGCAGACCATCATCCCGCTCGGTGCCGGCAACGGCGCGCTGGCGCTGACCACGGCGCGCTATTTCACGCCGTCCGGGCACTCGATCCAGGCCAGGGGCATTACCCCCGATGTCGAGATACTGCAGGATGTGCCCGACGAGTTGAAGGGCCGCGCCGATACCAAGGGCGAGGCATCGATGCGCGGCCATCTCTCGGCCGAAGGCGCCGAGCAGGCCGGTTCGCAATCCTACGTGCCGCCGGAGGAGAAGGACGACAAGGCGCTGACGGCGGCCTTTAATCTTCTGCGCGGCGTCTCCGTCAACGCCAACGTTCCGCCGCCGCCCAAGACGGTGGTGCCGAACTAGAGCATGATCCGGAAAAGTGGGCACCGGTTTTCCGAAAAGATCATGCTCAAACAAAAAGATAGAGCGGGATGACGATTCGAAGAAAAGTCATCCCGCTCTGGCGCGGCGAAATCATCGGACCGCTAGCGCTGAAGGGTCGCGTTGCCGACCCGCCAGGCTGGAGGTCGCGGTCACGATGATGGCGGCGGCGATGTTGGCGCCGGCGCTCAACAGGATCGGCAGCGTGTAGCTGTGGCCGACGTCGAAGGCGAAGCCCGCGGCGCTCGGGCCGATCAGCGTGCCGAACGCCACGCTGGTGTAGAGGATGCCGATCAAGCCTGCGACATTGCGGCCGCCGAAATAGTCCATCACCACCGCCGGAAGCACCGCGACCCAGCCGCCATAGAACACGCCGTAGACGAACGCGAAGGTGGCGAGCGGCCAGACCGTCGTCGAGATCGCCCACATCGCCAATGCCAGCGCCATGCCGACGAACATCAACAGCAGCGACAATTCACGGCCCATGCGATCGGCGAGGCCGCCGAGAAAAAAGCGCCCGGCGGTAGAGCCTATGCCAATCACACCAAGCAACCACACTGCCGCGGATGGCGCGATGCCATGGTCCCGCGCAAACGGCACGAGATGGACGAACGGTACGAACACCCCGAACGAACAGATCAAACAGGCCGCGTAGAGGCTGATGAACCGTATCGACCGTATGGCCTCGTTCACGGCGGCACCCTCCGGCCGTGCCGCCGCGAGGGTCGATGGCGGTGGATCGCCGTCGGGACCAAGGCCGCGCCGGCTTGGATCGTTCTCGATCAGCAGCGCCAATCCGCCGCCCAGCACCATCGCAAGCGCGCCGAGCGTGAGATAGGCGCCGCGCCAACCCAACATGCCGATCAAGAGCGAGGCGAGCGGCGGCATCACGAGCGTGCCGACGCCTATTCCGCTCACCGCGAGGCCGGAGGCAAAGCCGCGGCGGCGGACGAACCAGCGTTGCACCGCGCCGATCGCAGGCACATAGGCGCAGCCGACGCCCAGCCCAACGCCGAGGCCATAGGCCACATAGACCTGCGCGAGGCTCTGCGCCGCGCTGGCAGCGGCAAGACCGAGGCCGGTGAGGATCATGCCGGCCACCGCGAGCGGACGGGAGCCGAAGCGATCGGCGAGCGGACCGCTGACGATACCGAGACCGAAGTAGAGGAAACCGGCAAGCGAAAATACCAATGACACCGAGCCGCGCGAGGCGCCGAAATCGCGCTGCAGCGGTTCGACGAAGGCGCTGAAGGTGTAAGCGGAGCCGAAACCGACGAAGGTCACCGCGAATGCGGCTGCGACCACAAACCAGCCTTGGAAGATGCGCGGATGATAGATCGTTGCCTGGCCAGTCATGACCGCCTCCTTCTTGCATCCTTCGCTGCTTACAACACCACTATCAAACGTATACTGGTGTCACTTGTTGTCAACCGGTAAACGTGATTTACTGGTGCTGATCGGCGGGCGTTGGAATGTCCAGACTATCGCGAAAGTTCAAGGTTCCGGACCCGTTGGCAAATCTCTACGATTTCGCCAACTCGCTCGATGTCAGGCATTTCGTCCATCACGGCATGCAGCACCGCGAGGCCGATGAAATCGCGGGGCCGCGCGAACTTGGCGCATGGATGTCGCGGCGCGGGCTGTTGTTCACCGGTGCCAGGATCACGCCCGCGATGTTCGAGGCGGCGTTGGACTTACGCAGCAGCGTCCGCGATTATCTGCAACGCGATCCCGCCGACCGGCGCAAAGGCAGGCATGCCGTGCGCTCGTTGAACGCGGCGTTGAAGTCGTTTCCGCTTGTCGTGCAGGGGCGGGATGATCGCGGCATGGTGCTGGGGCCGGCGCGCAGCGATGCCCTGGCCGGTCTGTCGGCGGTGGTAGCGGAACTCTATGATGGGTCCATCAACGGAACCCTCGATCGCCTGAAGATGTGCGCATCGGAGGAATGCCGGCGGGTGTTCTTCGACCGGTCAAAACCGGCGACCCGGCGCTGGTGCCTGTCGAGTCTGTGCGGAAATCGCATGAAGACCAGGGCCTATCGGAAGCGGCGTCGCGGCCTGGTTTGATTGCCCGCGGGCATTTCGCTTGCGATCATTGCCGCCGTGAACGGGCTCGGCACCAAGCTCAATGCCAAATTCACCTCGATCAATGTTTCGTTGCACGAGAATCTTGGATCCCTGCTGTTCCCTCGAATCCGAAGTTCGCCACGGTGGGTGCCGCGGGATATGGCGAACTTCGGATTCGGAACACTTGAGGTGCGACGTTAACGGGCGGGCGAGACAGCAATCGCTGTGTTATTGGATGCGCGCCGCAGCAGAACCGTATGGGTAGATGCGCGATCGCCTCGGTGCCATGCCAACGGTTTCACCGCTCGCCCAATCATACCTTTGGAGGCCGGGTTGTGGATAATGGCCATAGGGATTGCCCGGCCCCTTATTCTGGCAATTTCCGTTCGGGTAGAACTGCGCGCAATAGCCTGGTTCCTGGACCACCGCCTGCGCCAACACCGGTGTTGCGGACAAGCTCGACAGCACGGCCACCGCGCCAAGAAGTTTGAACTTCGACATGGAGTCTCTCCGAGTTGATGACAGCCAAGAATAGCAGCAAAGCCGTGGCTTTCGCAGATTTGTCGATCAATCCGACGTGAAGGCAAGAGCCTCCGGCTATCGAAGCCGGTGCCGCGGCTATCGCGAAAAAATTTTCGGCTCAATCCTTCATACGATAGTGCCCGGACTTGCCGCCCTTTTTCTCAACCAGATGAATGCCTTCGATGCGGACGCCGCGCTCGACCGCCTTGATCATGTCGTAGATCGTCAGACACGCGACCGATACCGCAGTCAGCGCTTCCATCTCGACGCCGGTCGGGCCGGTGACCTTGACGGTGGCGCGGACGATGCAGCCGGGCAGGTTCCTGTCGGGCGTAATATCCAGCGCCGCTTTCGACAGCGCCAGCGGATGGCACAGCGGAATCAGCTCCGATGTGCGCTTAGCCGCCATGATGCCGGCGATCCGCGCGGTGCCGAGCACATCGCCCTTCCTGGCGTTGCCCGAGACGATCAATTCGAGCGTCGCCTTGCTCATGACGACGCGGCCTTCGGCCACGGCCGTCCGCTCGGTCGCAGGTTTTTCCGACACATCGACCATGCGCGCCTCGCCGCCGGAATCGATATGGGTGAGGGCAGGGCTGTCTTTGGAGGGCTTGCTTGCCATTTGCTACCGCGTGCCGGTCGCACGCGGCGCATCGCCACGGGCCAGCAACGCCCGGGTCGCGGCCACAACATCGGCCTGCCGCATCAGGCTTTCGCCGACCAGGAAGGTCGACATGCCAAGCCGCGCCAGCCGCGCCAAATCTGCGGGTGCAAAGATGCCGCTTTCGCCGACCATCAGGCGCTCCCCAGGGATCAACGGCGCCAACGCTTCGCTGGTCGCAAGCGTGGTCTCGAAGCTGCGCAAATTACGGTTGTTGATGCCGATCATCGGCGAGCGAAGTTTTAGCGCGCGATCGAGCTCGGTGCGTTCATGAATTTCGATCAGCACGTCCATGCCATGCGCGATCGCCGCGTCCTCGATGTCCTTGGCGGTGGCATCGTCGAGCGCGGCCATGATGATCAGGATGCAGTCGGCGCCATGGGCGCGAGCCTCGACCACCTGGTAGGTGTCGTACATGAAATCCTTGCGCAGCACCGGCAGTGCGGTTGCCGCGCGCGCCGAGACCATGAAATCGAGATGGCCTTGAAACGAGGGCGTGTCGGTCAATACCGAAAGGCAGGCGGCACCTCCGGCCTCATAGGCGCGTGCCAGCACCGGCGGATCGAAGTCGGCGCGGATGAGCCCCCTGGAGGGTGAGGCCTTCTTGACCTCGGCGATCAGCGCGTATTCGCCGTCTTCAAGCTTGCGGCGGATCGCCCTGAGAAAACCGCGCGGGGCGGGGGCCGCCCTGGCCAGCGCTTCGACGCTGGCAAGCGGATGCGCGCGCTTGGCGGCCGCGATCTCCTCGCGCTTGTAAGCCTCGATCTTGGTCAGGATATCGGACATCGCTCCGGCTCCTCGCGGACTAGCTGTTGGAGACCGCGATCAAATGTTTCAGCCGCGCCGCCGCGGCACCGCTGTCGAGCGATTTGGTGCCGATCGCGACGCCTTCCTTCAGGCTTTTGGCGCGGCCGGCAACGATCAGCGCCGCGGCGGCGTTCAACAATGCGATGTCGCGAAAAGGGCTCGGCTTGCCGTCGAGCACGCTTTGCAGCGCGACCGCGTTGGCGTCGGCGTCGCCGCCCTTGAGCGCTTCTCCGCCGACCCGGGTGAGGCCCGCTTCCTCAGGCGTCACTTCAAAAGTGCGGATATTGCCGTCTTCGAGGGCGGCAACGGATGTTGGGCCGGTAAGCGTGATTTCATCGAGACCGTCGGAGCCGTGCACCACCCAGACGGATTCGGCGCCGAGGTTCTTCAACACCTGCGCCAGCGGCTGCACCCATTGTCTTGAAAACACGCCGACCATCTGCCGCTTGACGCCGGCGGGATTGGACAGCGGTCCCAACAGATTGAAGATGGTACGGGTCGCGAGTTCGGTGCGGGTCGGGCCGACATTCTTCATGGCGGGATGATGCGCCGGCGCGAACATGAAGCCGATGCCGGCCTCGTGCACGCAGCGGCCGACTTCTTCGGGCCTGAGGTCGATCTTCACCCCGAGCGACGACAACACGTCTGCCGCGCCGGAACGCGACGAAAGCGCGCGGTTGCCGTGCTTGGCAACGGGTACGCCTGCGCCCGCGACGATAAAGGAGGCGCAGGTCGAGACATTGACCGAGCCGGAGCCGTCGCCGCCGGTACCGACCACGTCGACCGCATCCGCCGGTGCCGAGACGCGCAGCATCTTGGAGCGCATCGCGGAAACCGCGCCGGTGATCTCGTCAACGGTCTCGCCACGCACCCGCAGCGCCATCAACAGTCCGCCCATCTGCGATGGCGTTGCCTCGCCCGACATCAGGCTGTCGAAGGCCGATGCAGCCTCGTCGCGCGATAGCGTGGCGCCGGTAGCGACTTTGCCAATGATCGATTTGAGGTCGTCCATCGCCTGCTTTCAGACTCGAGACCTCATGGTGAGGAGGCGCGCTCGCGCCGTCTCGAACCATGACGATGTCACATCCTTCGAGACGCGGCCAACAGGCCGCTCCTCAGGATGAGGGGAATTCCACATTGGGCGGCCGACCTTCATTTTCCGGTCATGCTCAGTTGTTCGCGCCGGTGACCTGGGCGAAGGCGGCCTCATTGATGCTGGTGCCGATATCCTTTTCAAGCCTGGTGACGTACTGCGCGACCTGCTCGTCGGTCATGGCGCGCTCCAGCGTCTCCTTCAACCTCTTGATGTCGTCGGCGGAAAGATCGACCGGCGGCACGGTGATATCGGTGACGCGGAACACAATCCATTCGCTGCCGCCGGAGCCTGGGGTCTGTCCGACGCCGTCCTTCGCAGTACGAAACGCCGCGGCAACGGTGGCGGAAGGAACGCCGGTCGGCGAGGCATCGCGCTTGAAGGTTGCCGCGGTTTCGACCTTCAATCCCGCGGCTGCCGCCTCGTCGGCGAGCTTGCCGCCCTGTTCGAGCTTTTGCACCATCTCGGTCGCCTTGGTGCGCAACCGGGCGGAGATCTGGTCGTCGCGCCATTTGGCCTCGACCTGATCCTTCACCTCGTCGAGATTGCGCTCGCGCGACGGCGTGATGCCAAGGACGTCGTACCAGACGTAACCGCTTTTGAAGGAGATCGGATCGTTGTCGACGCCGACATCGCTGTTGAAGGCCTGCGAGACGACGTCGAGGCCGTTCGGGATGCCGGTTACGAGCTGGCCGTTCGGCATCCGGCCGGAGCGATCGACGGCTTCGACGGTGACGGGGGTGAGCCCGAGTTTCTGGGCCGCTTCAATCACGCTGGCGCCGCCGCCGCGCTCGTCTTCCATCTTGTCGCGCAACTCCGCAACCTTGGTGCGGGCCCGCTCGGTCGCGATTTCCTTCTTCAGATTGGTAGCGAGGCTTTCGTAAGAAGGCTCGGTGCCCGGCTGGATGGTGCCGACCTTGACTAGTGCCACGCCGAACTTGCCCTGCACCGGCTGGCTCACGTCGCCCGAGGGAAGCGAAAAGGCGGCGTTGGCGATCTCGGGGTCCAGGATGGCGGATTTCGCGACCATGCCGAGGTCGACGTCACCAGGCGCAAGCCCGCGTTCCTTGGCGAGATCGTCGAACGACAATCCGCCCGTGATGCGAGTGCGCGCGGCCTGGGCTTCCTCCGCATTCGGAAACACGATCTGCGACACTTGGCGCTGCTCCGGCGTGCCCAGCCGGTCGCGGCGTTGCTCGAACAGTTTTTTCGCGTCTTCGTCCGACACGTCGGACCATTTGCCGATCTCTTCGGGCGTGATCGGGACGAAGGATAGTTTGCGATATTCGGGTGCGCGGAACTGGGTCTTGTGATCATCGAAATAGCCGGCCAACGTCTCCGGCGAGGGCGGATCGATGGGGCCGGCCTGCGCCGCGTCGAGTTTGACGTATTCGATCGAGCGCTGCTCGTTCTGGAAACGGCTGAGCGCTTCGATCAGCGTTTTCGGCGGATCGAGGCCCGCCGCGATCGAGCCGGCAATTTGCCGCCGCAACGACACCCGCCTCTGGTCGGCGATGTAACGCTGCTCGGAGAAGCCGAACTGGCGGATCATCGCCTGAAAGCGCTGTGGATCGAACTTGCCGTTGACGCCCTGAAAGTTCGGATCGCTGAAGACGAGGCGCATGGTCTCGTCGTCGGACTGTCCAAGCCCCAGATGCCGCGCGTCTTCGTCAAGGGCTGCCTCCGCGATGGTTTGCTGCAGCACCTGGCGGTCGAGGCCGAACGCGCGGGCCTGTTCCATGGTCAGCGGCCGGCCGAATTGACGGCCGATCTGCTGCAGACGGTCGGTGTAGAGCTGGCGGAATTCATTGAGCGAAATCTCGCTATGGCCGACCTTGGCCAGGGTCGACTGTCCAAAACCCCTGAAAATGTCGGCGATGCCCCAGATACCGAAACTGACGATCAATACGCCCATCACCACGGCCATGACGGCCTTGCCGAGCCAGTTTGATGAGGCTTTGCGCATTCCTCGAAGCATGGGTCCGTCTTCTCTCTGAAAATTAAGAGGCTGATTTTATTCGATTTTACGGTTTCCCGCCCGCACCTCAGCGTTAGGTGCGGGAATAGATGTTCTATTTTCGGTCTCGGCACGGTCTAGCTTGCCGATGGCCCCCGCCGCAAGCCGGGTCCGGTTCGCGCTTTTGGTGTACAAGGTCGCCATCCGCCCCCCGGACCAGCCGAAGATCGCCTCTAGCTCGCGCTCGGTCGCCCCGTTCTCGGCAGCCCTCGTTGCGGCCGACTTGCGCATCCCATGGGCTGATTTCCCAACCACCCCCGCAGCCCTGGCCGCCGCCGCGAATTCGGTCCCCAGCGCGCCCTTAGTCCACGGCGTGCCACGCCGGGTGACGATGAAGGCGAGGTCGCCGGTGGGCCCGGCGTCGAGCGTTTCCTTCAGTGGCGGCAACAGCGGCAGCTCGACCCGCATGCCGGTCTTCTGGCTGTCGATCGAGATCACGGTCCGGCGCACCGGCTCCCCGTCGATCACGATCGTGCGCTGCTTCAAGTGCTGGCGGCCGAGGATCGCGACGTCGCCGATCCGCAATCCGGTGTAGGCGAGGATGTCGAAGATCACCCGTTCGCGGGTGCCGCGCGGCCAGCGCGCCTCGAATTTTGCCATGTCCTCGTCGGTCCACGGCGGGTAGCCGCCCTTGCGCTTCGACTTGGTCTTGACCTTGACGTTCAGCGTCGGGTCGCTCGCGGCCAGCTTCACGCTGACGGCCCACTTGAACAGCCCGTGCAGCGTATCGATGAAGGCCTGGGCGGAAGCCGGCGTCGCCGCGCGGCGCTCGCGTCCGGCGATGACGTGGGACTCATTGATCGCCGACACCATCTGGTGTCCGGCGGTCTCCAGCACCCGCATCATGATCTTCTCGCGCTTGTAGCGGGTGGATCGCGCGAGATCGGTCCAGGCGGTGGTCTGCCGGTAGAGATCGAACAGCCACCCCAGCGTGCCGCGCGTGGCCTTGGCCGCGCCGCGTGGCCGATCGCCCTGAATGGCGGCCTGATAGGCCTCCTCGAACTCCGGTGTGCCGTATGTGTCCCTGATGCGAACGCGGGCGCCCTTGCCGACACGGACATACCAGACCACCTTGCCGTGGCGGTTCGCTTCCCGATGGAGGTGCGGCGGGCGAGGGCGGGGCATGCCGGGAATCAAAGCACAACCTCCCGATCCGGTTCAACCGGCTGCGCGGGCTTTTCCGATCCGTCCAAGCAAATTCTGATGGTCCCGTCCGGCAGCAATTCGACCGCGCCGGCGCCAGCCTGCTTTGCTGCGCGGATTGTCCGCGCAACGTCAGCTTGGGTGAAGCGGGCAGGGGTGCGGCTCATCTTATCGCTCGACCCTTGGGGTTCGCGAATTGACGCCGACGATGGCTTGGCCGCCCTCGTTAACGGTGACGTGCTGAACCGTGATCTTCTGTTCCCCACCGACGCGCAGCCGCCGGTGCGTCTCGACCGAGGCGCAATAGGCCCTGACTAATTTTGCAGTGGCGGATGCCAACACGGGTAGGCGACGGTCACCACCATGGCCGCCTCCGATCCGGGCCATCATCACCATTGCGACCATGTGCACGCACGCTGCTTGCAGCGCCAAGGCGGCTTCGACCTCATTCTTGGGAGCGAAAGCGGCGATGACGGCAAGCGCGCCGTTGATCGAGACGTTAGACGGACCTGCGCCGGGCAAGCGGGCGGCCTGTTCCAAATGCTGAAGGGTCATATCGACGAATGAGTCAGACACGGTGCCCAGGGTGGCTTTGAGTTGCTTGCGCCAAACCTGGTCGGCGGGTCCCGGTGACGCAAACGACACGACGTCGCCCTGGATGCCTTTGATCCTGATCGCCGCGGGCCGTGATCGGCGCGGGCGGCGCGAGATTGCCGGCAGGTCCTGACTGGGCTTGCTCATGCCTTTGCGTCCATGTTCAGGGTGGCCTTCAACAGCAAACGTATGAATTTGCGTTCTTCCACGGCTTCGCAGGTCCAGTAGCCGTCGCGGTAGTTGCCGTTCGCGGTCCCGCGGGGCGCGCCAGGGCTGAGACCGCCGTGGAGGCGGCATTTCCCGTTCGGCATTGCCTGGCTCAGGCAGGCGCTGCCGGTACGGGTGCTGGCTCCGCAGCGTCTCGTCTCATTCATCCGTGCTGCACTTTGAGACAGGGCTCGTTTCATGGGTTGACCTTGAAAAATCTGTGGACCCCCCGGCATAGGAGGATGGCGTCAGTTTCGGCGCATTCCAATCCGCACCACGCAACCGCTTTCTGATGTGACTTCGGGATCGACCGGCGAGGGGTCCATTGCGCGTTCGAGGGAGAGCGCGCCGAGCAAGGCTTCGAGGTGCGCGATGGTTTCCTTGGCGGGACGCAGGCGCTCGTTTGAAAGCTCGCGCAATTCCGCCGGCGCCGGAGCCCAACGATAATTGTAGCCATGGCCGCACTCGCCGCGGTGCCAGCGCTTGATCGCTTCTGCAATTGCCCACGGCGGTATGTCATCCAGCGCAACGAGATAGGCTTCTGCACGGGCGCGACCAGCTTCCTGCGTTCCGTTCGCAACTGGAGACGCCAGCAAAAGATTTGCGACTAACGCGGCCGGGCCTTGCGATTTTCCGTTCCGTCGTCGGCTTCCGAGACAGCTCGCAACCCCGCTATTTTGCAGCGGATGTTGTAACGTTCGTCATCCGTCAATGTTAAACCGCCCGACAGGTACGTCCGTGTCCTCAAGCCCGGATGCTTGATTGTTCCCAGTGATATCCGCCGCCAGGCTAGAAATTCCGGCGAGGAAATCAGCGCTAGAATGTCCTCGTGGCGGACCGTAAGGTCGTTGGCCATTGTTGTTCGCCGCTGGCTGATCGAGCCAACGCTCCTGATTGAGCCATGTTGAAGGGTTGCAGAACGGTCGATCGTCGGTCTTGTTCGCGTAGCGATGCAGTGCCGGAAACAGCACCTCTGGTGTGACCTTGTTCGAGGCTTTGTCGAAGGCTTTCATGGCGTCGGCTTTGCCGATCTTGTTTGGAAATGCTGTCCAAAACCGTTCACGATCGGCTTCGGTCCAAGGGGAAGCCAGCGCGTTTGTGCGCGTTCTCTTCTTTGGTACTTTCTCGCTAATGGATTCTGGATTCTGGCTTCTAGCTTCTGGCCTCTGGGCTTTATCCAGGGGGTTAACCCCCACCTTAAGCCGGGGGTTACCACCCTCCTTACCGTTGGCCTTATCCCGCTCAGCTTTTTCATCGTCGCGCTTCATGCGGCGAGAGAAGATGGTCCCGTCGTCGGTACGGCTGAAAACGCCGGCTGCCTCAAGTTCTGCTAAGAGCGTTTTTGTCTCGTGAAGAGTTGCGCCACACAGGCTGGCGAGTTTCTTGGCGCCGATGGTGTTGCCGTTGATGAGCAACGAGCCGCGCGGGCTGGCCTCATGCATTATAGCTAGCATTTCCATCCATAAGCCGCGCGCGGCGAGCGAGCACATGCGCAGCGCGGGATCGGCGCGCCAATCGGCCGGGTAAAACTTCAACCAAGGAAGCTTGCGGGTGTCCGGGGTTTTCATGTCGCGCGGCTAAGGTATTCGTGGACCTCGACTGCGCGCCAGAAGCTAGTGCGGCCAATCGTGAGATGTTTGGGAAGAAGTCCGTCCCGCTCCCACCTCCAAATTGTCATCGACGAAACCGGCAAAAGCTGCTGCAATTGCCTGCGCGTGATAAGCTGATCGTGCTTCAACTCGGATGAGGTATTTGAGAGGTTCGACATCAGGCAACCAAGCGTTCGGACCAACGCAGTGCCTCAGATTAGCTCAGCCTATATCAGACACAGTGGTGCATTCAGGCTGATGGATGTACCGGTCAGGTTGGGGTTGCTTTGCCGCGCCTCGCGGATGGGCGCCGGGCATTGCGAACCGAATCCACGTCAGTCTTTTTTTCGCCAAAAGCAATCTGGGTCAGTACCGCCGTTTCGTTATCAAGCGGTTGACCACAAAGGCTCTTTAATAGGTCGCTGGCTAATCGAATGAAGTCCATGCGCGCCCGCGAGTTAGTCTCTCTACTGGACCTCACCAAACCCACCTTCTCAGAATGTGAGGATTGCTCCCGCAGCATTCTGGACAGTTCATTTAGAGATGCCGCGAGCACTTTGTAGTTCGGAAACTGTGGCATTGGCGGTGGGAAACCAGGAGGACCGTTCAAGAACCTCGCAATGCGGGCGGCATCCATGGCGCGCTCCAGGTAAGCCGGACGGACGTTTGGATTTCGAACGAAACCTCTCAGCCGCAGGACTTCCTGTATAAGATAGTGGGCGTAGTGGTTCGGCTCTATGCCTTGTGTTTTGCGAATGCCATCGGAGATTTTCGACCAAACGTCGTCCGCTCTATCGTCATCGGACCATCGATTTAGATGGTCGCGGTCGCCGGCATCAAGTTCAAGCGATTCAGCAAGTTCCGAAAGCAGGCGCTTAAACGGATATGTCGTTTCTTTGTTCATGTTGAATGCTGATGCGACAATGGTTGTTGTCCATGGGTAAACCTAGCGAGTGTGTCCTTGTTTGTTATGAATTGCTATCTAAGGTGACGATCATCGAATGGCTTTCACCCGAGATTTTTCACCCCAGCTCGTGAGACGCTGGTTCTTCCGTTATCCCTTCTGCGCGCGAAACACTTCAGACACAGCGAAGAAAACGCCTACCGTAGGGGGGTCTTGAGCTTGCGATATCGTGAGACGGTGGGGTGAGACGGCTACCGTCTCATCCCGTCTCACCGTCTCACGATAATTCAGGCCGAGAGTCGCGAATCTGGAGTAACCTCGAAATGGCAGACCAGCAGGAAACCCAGCGGGTAACCCGTAGGTTCGCTTGCAGGTTTGCAACTCAATGGCGTTGGAAGACGATGCGATTCACCCGCGGTCAGCATTCAGAAATGGCAGAGCGCCTGGACGAGCGCGCGAGCAGGAACACTGATCCGGCGAAAGCGGAAAAGCAGGCGGCGATGGCGAACACGTTCCGGCTACTGGCGAGACGGGCGGCGAAGCAGGGCGCGAAATCAGGGTAAGGGCGGAGGCCGGCGACAAGCCAACAGATAACCCACGACGAACCCAGCAGGTAATCCAAATGGTCATTGGTCCCTCTTCAGCTTTCGCTTTCCCCAATGTGGGGTTTTGCCGTCCAGATCGAACTCGCGAACATGGTGGCGGTTCAGTGCCTGCATGACGCCGATCCGGGCGAACATCGTCGGGCCGCCAGCGGCGCGAGAGATCGGCTTCAATACACCGCGCGCGCGGCAAGCGGCCATGCCGTCGCACCACCCAGGGCCGCAATGAACTCCCGCCGCCTCATGCCTGCTGCTAAAAAAACGAAGCGACCGATAGTGATCGTCCGAATGGGTTCTATGCAAGAGTGAAGGTCGCTTTAGGCTCGGCGTCCGACGATCGTCGAATGTCGCCTTTGGGGAAGTCGCGGCCTATTCGATCACCTCGTCGGCGAGCGCGAGCAGCGACAGTGGCACTTCGACGCCGAGCGCCTTGTCGGTGTTGAGGTTGAGATTGAGCACTCTTGCAGGATCTTCAGACCGGATTTGCCGGCCGAGCAGTTTTGTCGCGCCGGACTTCGGCCGAGCGGCCGCGGTGGCGGCGGTATATCTCGAGGGTCCATTGTGCGGCCGGGTGCCGCGCTAAGTCGTCCCGGTACTGCCGCAGGCTATCGGGCAGAGCAACCGCCAGGGGATATTGAAGCTCCGCGGGCTGCAGCAGCGCCCCTAGCATCGCTGCGGCCGTGAGGTCCGCGACTGAGAACGCCGCGCCGACGAGATAGCCGCTGG
>Ga0210406_10001376_pt1 | contig 29732 bp, 29 predicted proteins | sample IncBWC30MmetaG_FD_155454 | JGI IMG/M metagenome (GOLD analysis project Ga0210406, IMG submission 155454) | Forest soil microbial communities from Barre Woods Harvard Forest LTER site, Petersham, Massachusetts, United States - Inc-BW-C-30-M | ecosystem: Environmental > Terrestrial > Soil >... | reverse complement strand
AATTGAGCCTGGTTTACCAGAGCTCGTCATGAACCGGCGATCGGAGCCACAAACATTCTCTAACGAGGCTCCGCCTCAGACCCGCGCTCTCCACACGCCTCGTCGGTCTGAGGCGGAGCCTCGTTAGCAGTTCGCTGAAAAACCTACTCGCCAGCGGGCGGTCTTGGTGATTCACTTAATCAACTCGAATCGCTGGTGCTGAGCATGCGTGGCAGGTTTGTGGATCAGGGCGGATTATTTTCGTATGTCTCGCCGGAGGCGCGAGTGCCAGCAAACCATCCGCTGAGGAAGATCCGGGAACTGGTGCGCGACGTTCTCAACGGGCTCAACCGCCGTCTCGGAAAGCTTTACGCCAGCGAAGGGCGTCCCTCGATCCCTCCGGAACAATTGCTGAGCGCTCTGCTGATACAGGTGTTCTACGGAATTCGGTCGGAACGCCAGCTGATGGAGCAACTGGACTACAATCTCTTATACCGCTGGTTTGTGGGGCTTTCGCCGGACGATTCGGTCTGGGACCCGACCACGTTCACGAAGAACCGCGACCGGCTGCAAAACGGCGAAGTGTTTACAAGCTTCATGACCAGACTGCTGAACCATCCGCAGGTCAAGCCGCTGCTGTCGGACGAGCATTTTTCGGTGGACGGAACGCTCATCGAAGCCTGGGCTTCGCAGAAGAGCTTTCGCCCCAAGGACGGTAGCGGTGACGATGATGACGGCGCGGACTTCCATGGCCAGAAGCGCAAGAACGACACCCATGCCAGTACCAGCGACCCAAACAGCAGGCTTTATCGCAAGGCGGCCGGGCGGGAGGCAAAGCTCTGCTATATGGGCCATGCCACCATGGAGAACCGACATGGTCTGGCGGTGGCCGGTATGGTCACGCATGCCAATGGCACCGCCGAGCGCCAAGCCTCGGAGATTATGCTGAAGGCCAAGAGCAAAGCCGGCGGCCGCCGCATCACGGTCGGTGAGGACAAGGCCTACGATACCACTGATCACGTGGCTAACCTTCGCGCCATCAACGTGACGCCGCATGTGACACAAAACAATGGCATCACCAAAACCGGCAAGACCCGCAAGAGCGCCATCGACGAGCGCACCACGCGGCATCCTGGGTATGGCATATCGCAATCACGCCGGGCCATGACCGAGTGCATCTTCGGTTGGGGCAAGCAACATGGCACCATGCGCAAGACCAAGCATCGCGGCATCGCTCGTGTTGCCGCCGACTTCATGCTGAATCTGATCGCCTACAACCTGATCCGCATCCCGAAACTGATGGCCGCGTAGCAAAACTCCGGTAGAAGTACAAAGCGTCAGGTTGCAAAAATCGCTTCCAAATTCATACGCCGCTCGAAAAACGAGCCAGCGAGAGAACCGAAACCTCGATTTCCTTGTTTTTCAGCGAACTGCTAGAAAAAATTTAACTCTCGATCCAACCCATCATGAGGAAGTTTGAGCTAGCTCCAACCAGCGGCGTCAAATGAACGGAGCTATCTCGCGAATTGCGAATGTCGCAGTTGGATCTGGTCTCCCACACCGGCGACGCAGCGCCGATGGCACCCATCTCTGCGTGAACCTGCTAGCAGGGGAAATTATAGGGTGTGGGGACATTTCTGGAGGATGCCGATCACGGGCTACATTCCCCAGCGCAAGGCCGCCGTATTAACGGGTGCGTCCCAGAGGCGCTTCATCTCCTCGTCAAAGAGCGATATTGTCGCCGAGCAACCGGCCATATCGAGCGATGTGACGAAATTGCCGACCAGTGATCGCGCGACGAGAATGCCTGATGCTTCGAGCCGTTTGCGAATGGCGTCATACATCAGATAAAGCTCCGAAAGCGGTGTTGCGCCGAAGCCGTTGATTAACAGAATAGCCTCACCACGCGCGCGCTCGCCCAGATCGCCAGTGATCGCGTTGACCATCTCCGCCGCTATCTCGTCTGCCGGTCTAAGTTTGACGCGCCTGCGCCCCGGCTCGCCGTGGATGCCAACACCAACCTCCATCTCGTCCTCCGCGATGTCGAACGTCGGCTTGCCGGCCGCCGGAACCGTGCAGCTCGTCAGCGCGATCCCGATTGAGCGCGTTGCTGCGTTGACGCGATCGCCCAGGGTCTTCAGTGCGGCAAGGCCGCAACCCTCCTCGGCAGCCGCGCCGACGATTTTCTCCACGATCAGTGTGCCGGCGACGCCGCGCCGTCCGGTCGAAAAGGTCGACTTCTCCACCGCCACGTCGTCATCAGTAATCACGGTCTCAATCGGCTTTCCTGACATCTCGCGTGCCATGTCGAAGTTCATGACGTCACCCTCGTAATTCTTGACGATGAACAATACGCCTCCACCGGTATCCGCGGCCTCGGCAGCGGCAAGAATGAGATCTGGCGTCGGCGAGGTGAAAATCTGACCGGGACATGCGGCATCAAGCATCCCATGCCCGACAAATCCGGCGTGAAGCGGCTCGTGTCCGGAGCCTCCACCTGACACCAGGGCAACCTTGCCGAGCTTGAGGTGCCGGCGCTGCACGAACGGTGCCTGCTCACCCAAACGCACGATGTCGGAATGCGCCGCGCAGAACCCAGCGAGGCTTTCGTTCACCACATTCTCGACGGTGTTGATCAGCTTCTTCATCCCGGCCTCCCCGTTTTTGGTTGCTTCGGCATCAGGTGTCCTCAATCAGCCTTGCAACTTTCTCCGCGAACTCGCTCAGCAGCGAGTCCAGCTTGTGGTTCTTCTGTTCGCTTCCAAGATCCGGCAGCATCAGCGTGAGACGCCTGCCCCGCTCCCGCTCCTTCAAGAGAAGCAGCCGCCGCGGGTGCGCGCGGTGATAGCCTTCCAGAAACCGGTCCCTCTCCTGCACCGAGAAATGGCAGGTCTGGATGATGGCGTGAACGTGCTGCGCCGGGATCGGCGTCTGATAGGCCGGGTTGGCGATCTGCGTGATGAAGCTGCGGTTCTTGCCGAGGGCTTCGGCCAAACGCTGGCGCATGCCCGAAGGACGTTTATCGAGCACATCCCGAAGGATAGCCTTGTAGGCCGCAATCAGATCCTGTGAACCTGCGGGCGTTGCTTGCGTGCTCATGCGGCAGGGCCGTTATAGCGGGAGATCGCGGCCCTTACCGGCCCAAGCGCGCCGGGCGCGACCGAAAAGGTGCGCAAGCCCTGATCGAGCAGCGCTGCGACTTGCTCGGGATCGCCCGCAAGGTCACCGCATAAGCTCGTTTCGCGACCGGATCGGTCCGCATAGTCCACGACATGCCTGATCAGACTGAACACCGCGCGTGACGGACGGGCAAGATCGGCGAGTTGCGGTTCGTCCCGGCTCGCGGCCGCCACATATTGGATCAGATCGTTGCTGCCGATGGAAAAGAAATCAGCGTTGAAGTCCTCGATGGTGAGTGCTGCCGCCGGCACCTCGACCATCATGCCGAGCGGCGGCATTTTTGCATCCTGTCCGTTGCGATTAAGCTCTTCGAGGGCTTGCTCGAATAGCGTGCGACACTGATCGAGTTCCTCCGGCACCGTGACCATCGGAATCATGACCTTGAGATTTCCCGCCGTTGCCGCGCGGGCCAGCGCCCGCAACTGCTCGCGAAACACCTCCAGATGCCGCAACGACAACCGCACGCCGCGCACGCCGAGAAATGGATTGATCTCGCCGGGCTCCGTCAAACCGGCAATCGGCTTGTCGCCGCCGGCATCGAGCGTGCGGATGGTCACGGGCTTGCCGGCGGCCCATTCAACCATCCGCTTGTAGATCTGATACTGCTCTTCTTCGTTTGGGAGCTTTTCGCGACCCTGGAACAGAAACTCGGTCCGCATCAGGCCGATGCCGTCGACGTGGGCAGGATCAAGCCCCTTGAGCTCGGCGAGACCGGTGACATTGATCATGACCCAAACCGCTTCACCGCTCGCGGTAAGTGCAGGGCCGCTGAACGGGCTAACCGCCTGCCGAACGTCCGCCTGCTCCGCGCGGCGCTGAGAGTAGATGGCCCGCATATCGGAATCGGGATCGACGATCAGAAGCCCCGCGTCGCCATCGAGCATTGCGTCCTTGCCATTTTCGAGATGATCGACATCCACGCCAACAATCATCGGCACGCCGCGCGACCTCGCGAGGATGGCGACATGGCTAGAGGGACTTCCTCGGCGCAATACCAACCCGCCGTCACGCCAATCGGTGGTCAGAAACATCGACGGTGGCATATCGTCGGCCGCGACGATGACCCCCGCCGGCACGGCCTGATCGGCTTCGCCTGCCATATGTCTCAGCACGCGATCACGAAGGTCGCGCAAATCCGATGCTCGCGCCCGGAAATAGGGATCGTCGGCCGCTTCGTATGACGCGATTTCCGGATCGATCGCAGCGCTCCACGCCCGGCTCGCCGCCTCGCCGCCGGCAATCAGCGCGAATGCGGGAGCCGCAAGATTATCGTCTTCGAGGAGCGCGATTTGGAACGAGAGAATGGCTTCCGCGTCAGCGTCTCCCACTTCGCGCGCCAGCACGGTGAGAGCCACCTGGGACGCCGCGAGTGCATCGACGAGGGCCTGGTGCTCCTCCGCCGCGGACCGGTGCTGACGGGAGTCATGCTTTGCGGCAGCCAGACGCACGAGCGGTCCCAACGCAATTCCGGGGGCGGCTGACCTCCCCTCCACGCGATGAGCAGCTCGATGCGTTCTACGGTCCATCCTGAAAATCTCCGTCGACCAGCGTCACCAGCGCTTCAAGTGCTGCCTTCGCGTCACTGCCCTCCGCGCGAAAATAGATGGTTGAATCTTTTGGCGCCTTGGTAGCCATTACCTTGACGATACTCTTTGCGTCGATCCAGGGGCCATCCGGCGACAGGCCGAGATCGATGCGAGATTCAAAGGCCTTCGCAAGCTTGGTCAACTTGACAGAGGGGCGAGCATGCAGCCCGACCTCATGCCGCATCAGCACTGACGCTTGATGCTTATTCATCGTGCTTGCCCCGCATCACACCGGCGTCAGTTCTTCGGCCGTGCGACGCACCGCCTCCAACGTCGCGCCTGACGCCGCTTCGGTCGCCGCCATCACGGCGCCCTCGACGACGGGCGCGTTGCAGACGACGACACGGCCGCGGCGCTCCTCGGGCAACATTTCAATCGCCATCTCGCTATTGGTTTCGGCGCCGCCGAGGTCGACCAGAATGGCGACACCCCTTTCGGACCAAGCCTGTTCAATCGCTTTCATAATGGCTTCGACGCTGGTGCCCAATCCGCCGCCGGGATCGCCGCCGCACCAGCCGAGCGGCACTTCGCCGCCGACCATTTGCTCAACCATGAGCGCCGTACCCCGGGCGACGTCCGCCGAGTGAGACACAATGACAATTCCGACATTTTCGCTCATGCCAGTCCTTCCATGAACTCTGCGACCGCGTCGACGATCAGCGCGGATGATCGTGCGCCGGGATCCATGTGACCGACGCTGCGCTCGCCGAGAAACGACGCGCGACCGCGGATTGCCCGCATGGGAATCGTTTTCTCCGCCGCGTCCCTGGCCGTCGCCTTGAGCCGCGCAGTCAAATCATCCCCGCCCTCGCGCAAGACGCCGAGCACGGGAGACAGCACGTCAAGCATGGTCTTCTGGCCAACATCGGACTTGCCACGCGCTTTAACGGCTTCAATCGCGGCGGCGAAGGCATCGGCCGCCCGGTCAAACGTCACCTCGTCCCCCAGCGACTTGCCGAGCGCCATGAATAGGGTGCCGTACAGCGGGCCGGACGCACCGCCGACTTTCATGACAAGGGTGGTCCCGACGCCTTTCAGGGACTCCCCAAGATTCTTAGCGGAGAGTTCGTCAACGGTGGCCAGCACCGCCTCAAAGCCACGCCGCATGTTGGTCCCGTGATCGCCGTCACCAATGGCGCGATCGAGATCGGTAAGCTCATCGGCGCTGTCGATGACCCGATGCGCCACGGTTTCGAACAACAGTTTGCGAGTCTCTCGGTCGATCATCATGCACGGCCCCCTGCTCCATCGGCACCGACCCGGTTGCCGGCCTGGTCGAAATAGAGTGGTTCGGTAAACTCAAGCGAGACCTGATCCCCTGCCTTGAGCTCTTGGACAGGGTCCGCCAGGGTCACCAGCGAATGGGCGGCGAGCTTGAGATGAACGTGGTTCTGGTCGCCGAGATGCTCCACCCAGTGGACCTGTGCGAGCGGTCCCGGACGATCGGCCGAGGATATCCTGATATGCTCGGTCCGCAGGCCCACGGTTCGCACGTTCGGCGGCACAGCATCGCTGCCCAGAAGTTCCGCCGGAATGAGATTGATGGCCGGCGTGCCGAGCCGGCTTGCGACATAGGCGCTGTTGGGCCGCTCATAAATCTCGCGCGGCGTGCCGAGCTGAATCAGAGCCCCCTCGTTCATGACGCCGATCCGGTCCGCCATCGTCATGGCCTCGATCTGGTCGTGCGTCACGTAGAGGATCGTCGTTCCCAACTCGCGCTGGATGCGTTTCAGTTCAAGGCGCAATTCGGCACGCAGCTTGGCGTCCAGCGAGGAGAGCGGCTCGTCCATCAGATAGACGGCGGGCTCGCGGACCAGCGCCCGGCCGATGGCGACCCGCTGCATTTCACCGCCGGAAAGGGCGGTGGCTCGATTAGCAAGCTTCTGCTCGATATGCAGCAGTTCAGACACCTGCTGAACGCGGCAACGAATTGTTTTTTCATCCATCCGCCGCGCCGGAGACCGCAGCGGAAACGCCAAATTGTCGTAGACCGTCAGATGCGGATAAAGCGAATATTGCTGAAATACGAATGCGACGTCGCGCTCGGCCGGCACTTCCGCCGTTACATCGCGTCCTTGGATCACCACATTGCCGCGATCGGGCCGCTCAAGCCCTGCGATCAGCCGCAACGTCGTTGTCTTTCCGGCGCCGGTCGGGCCGAGCAGCACGACGAATTCGCCGTTCGCGACGGAGAGCGAGAGGTCGCGGACCGCCTCGACCGCACCAAAACTCTTGCTGACTTCGACAAGGGCGACCTCAGCCATGGCGTCCCCCTGCGTAAAGCGCCGAGGACAACGCCTGTCCGCTCATGGCGTCGAACAGAGAGAGCCTGTCCGGCCGCAACGCGAGCCCCACGGTTTCGCCGACCTGGACCGGGGTGGCTGACGGCAACCGCGCCTTTATTTGACCGTTGGCCGTTGTCACGGTGACGATCTGCGTCGTACCGAGATATTCGGCGCCGATCACGCGGCCTCGCAGCGGTGAGGCATCGGCGAACGATACATTCTCGGGCCGAACGCCAAGCACAAACTTGCCCTCGGCACGATCCTCGAACACTTCCGGCATTTCGACGGCGACGCCGTCAATCTTGATATTGTGATCGCCGCGGTGCGGTGAGGCCTGGACATCGAGAAAGCTCATGGGTGGCGCGCCGATGAAGTCGGCCACGAACATCGTGTTAGGACGATCGTAGATCTCCTGAGGCGTGCCGATCTGCTCGACCCGGCCCTGATTCATGATGGCGATACGATCGGCCATCGCCATCGCCTCGAGCTGGTCGTGGGTGATGTAGATCGTGGTGGCGTCGATGCGGTCATGCAATTCGCGCAGCTCGCCGCACATCAATCTGCGAAACTCGGAATCCAGCGCACCCAGCGGCTCATCCATCAGAAACGCCTTAGGTCGGCGCACGATGGCACGCCCGAGCGCGACACGTTGCCGGTCGCCGCCGGAGAGCCCGCCGACCCAGCGATGCAGGAGATGATCGATCCTCAGTAGTCTCGCCGTTTCCTCGACGCTCTTTTTGATCTCGGCGCGCGGGTAATTCTGGCACCGCAGCGGAAAGCCGATATTCTGACGCACATTCATGTGCGGGTAGAGCGCAAACAGCTGGAACACAAAGGCAATGTCGCGCGCCGAAGCCGGCAGCGCGGTGACATCTTCACCATCGAGCAGGATACGGCCCGACGTCGGCAGTTCGAGGCCCGCCATCATGCGCAAGGTCGTTGTCTTGCCGCAGCCCGAGGGACCAAGGATGACGAAGAACGAGCCGTGATCGACCGTGAAGTTCACGTCCTTCACGGCGGCGAAACTACCGAATGTCTTGGCGACGTGCTCGACCTTGATCTCTGCCATGGCCGCTCAATCCGGAAAATGGCTGACGATCACGAAGCCGAGCGTGCCGGCCAGGATCGTGATGAAGGAGTAGCTATACAGACTCAACGACACGGGCTGCATCAGCATTACGACGCCAAGCCCGATCAGCGCCATCGCCGCAGCCTCGCACGGGCCGCGACGGAGCCGGCGCGGCCATCTCGATCCGGATTGCGCGATTCTGTCCGTCATTTGCGAACCGCTCCAAAGGTGATGCCGCGCAGCAAATGCCGGCGCAGCAGGATGGTGAAGCACAGGATCGGGATGAAGAATAACGTCGTCGCGGCTGCGACCGCGGGCCAGTCCTGGCCACCCTCGCCTATGATGAAGGGGATGAAGGGCGGCATCGTCTGCGCGTCGCCGCTGGTGAGCAGAACCGCGAAGGCATATTCGTTCCAGGCGAAAATCAAACAAAAGATCGCGGTTGCCGCGATACCGGTCGTTGCCTGCGGAAGAACCACCTTGAAGAAGGCCTGCAGGCGCGTGTAGCCGTCGACCATCGCCGCCTCTTCGTATTCGCGCGGGATTTCATCCATGAATCCCTTCAACAGCCACACCGCCAGCGAAACGTTCACCGCGGTGTACAGCAGGATCATTCCGAGCTTGGTATCGGTGAGCCCGAGATTGCGGAACATCAGATAGATCGGGATCGCAACCGCGATCGGCGGCATCATCCGCGTCGACAGAATGAAGAACAAGAGATCATCGGCCAGCGGCACACGGAATCGCGAGAACGCATAGGCCGCGATGGTCCCGAAGCAGACGGCCAGAAAGGTCGAGCCGAAGCCGATCACCATCGAATTGACAAAGCGCGGCACGACCTTCGATGGCCCGCCGATCACCATGTTGCGGGAGCGTACCAGGCGCTCGTACCAGGTCTGCGGCAGAGGCAGGCTCGCCAGAAATTCGGGCGTCTGCCGCGAGCGCGTTGTAAACAGATTGACGTAGCCTTCGACGGAAGGCGCGAACAGAATTTTTGGTGGATACGCGATCGAATCGGGCGGAGTCTTGAATCCCGTGAGGAATATCCACAATAGCGGTAGAATGGTTATCACCGCATAGGTCACCACGACGACCGAGGCAATCATCTTCGACCGCGGCGACGGCTCGGCCACTGAATGCGCGGTGACGGGCATTGTCATCGTTGCTTCACCCGGTTGAGGGCCTTGACGTAGATGTTGGCGGCGCCAAAGACGGTCACGAAGAGAATGATGGCCAAGGCCGACGAATAGCCCGTGCGCCATTTCTCGAATGCCTCGCGCTTCAACGTGATCGACGCAACCTCCGTGGTCGATCCGGGACCGCCCGAGGTCAGCAGGTTCACCATGTCAAACATCTTGAAGTTTTCGATCGCCCGAAAAAGGACAGCGAGCATCAAAAACGGCATTACCATCGGCAGTGTGATCGACCAGAACTGCCGCCAGGGGGACGCTCGATCAACCTCCGCGGCCTCATAGATGTAATCGGGTATCGAGCGCAAACCGGCGAGACAGATCAGCATCACATAGGGCGTCCACATCCAGGTATCGACCATGATGATGGACCAGGGTGCCAACGCCACGTCGCCGATCATCTGAAACGAACTCGGGTCCACGCCGGTCAGAAGCGCGATCGCGCTGTTGAACAGCCCGATCTGCGGTTGGAGCAGAAAGGTCCAGAAGTTGCCGACCACCGCCGGTGACAGCATCATCGGGAGCAGAATGATGGTGGTCCAGACACTGTGACCACGGAAACGACGATTGATCAGGAGCGCGAGGCCAAAGCCGAGCACTAATTCGAGTCCGATCGACCACAGCACGAAATGGGCTGTCGCCTGCATGGCGTGCCACACCTCGGTGTCGGTCAATATATCGCGGTAGTTGTCGAGACCGATGTACCTGATAGGTGCATTCGGACGGTTGGCTCGATAGTTGGTGAACGAGAGCTGGATCGTCCACAGTAGCGGGAAAATATTGATCGCGAGCAGCAGTAGCACCGACGGTGTAATGAACAGCCAGGCAATGGCTCTGTCGGACAAGCCACGGAATCGCAACGCTAGTCGGCGCGGCGTCCGGGCAACGGCCTGCTCGGCGAGAGTGCTCATGTTGGCCCTGTCGTTCACAGATCGGAACACGCTCAAGGAGGCGGCCTCCCGATTCCCAAGAGATCGGGAGACCAGGTTCCGATCAATCTAGATCTTGCCGTCTTCCTTGAACACTTTTTGCCAATCCTTGACCAAAAGATCGAGCGCTTCCTGCGCCGTGCCCTTGTCGGCCACGACGTAGTCATGCACGCGCTTCTGCATGTCGAGCAGGAGCTCGGCATAGGAGGGCTCCGCCCAGAAGTCCTTGACGATATCCATCGACTTCAGGAAGTCGGCGGCAAAGGGCGCACTCTTCGGGAAACCCGGATCGTTGAGCACCGCCTTGTGGCAGGAGTAGCCGCCGAGCGCCCACCACTTCTTCTGGACTTCGGGCTGCGCGAACCATTTGATGTAGGCGAGCGCGTCGTCCCTGTGCTCGGAGTAGGAGACGACCGAGATCCCCTGCCCGCCAAGCTGAGTAAAGTGATACTTCTGCTTCGGATTGACGAAGAAGCCGATCTTGTCGCCGCCGACATTGGGATCCTTGTAGAGGCCCGGGAAGAACGCAAAGAAATTCATCTGCATCGCGACCTGTCCGGACTTGAAGGCGTCGAGGCCCTCCGACATGTAGGCGTTGCTCATCCCCGGCGCGGTGCAGCACTTGTAGAGCGACTTATAGAACTCCAACCCCTTGACCGCCTCGGGCGAGTTGACGAAACCTTCCATCTGATAAGGCTTCTTCGGATTGTCGTATTGGAAACCCCAATCATAGAGCACGTTGGTTACGCCCATGGTGATGCCTTCGGAGCCGCGCTCGGTATAGATATAGGCGCCGTAGACCTTCTTGCCGTCGATCTCCCTGCCCTGGAAGAACTCGGCGATCTGCTTGAGCTGTTCATAGGTTTCGGGCGGGGCGAGATCGCGCCCGTACTTCTTCTTGAACTCGGCCTGGATTTCCGGCCGGGCGAACCAGTCCTTGCGGTAGGTCCAGCCGATCGCATCGCCCATCGCCGGCAGCGCCCAATAGTTCGGGGTGTTCTTGGGCCATTCGGAATAGCCGACAACGGTCGCCGGCATGAAATCGTCCATCGAGATTCCTTCCTTCGTGAAGAAATCGTTGAGTTTGACGTAGTGGCCATTCTCGGCGGCGCCGCCGATCCATTGGCTGTCACCGATAATGACGTCGCAGAGCTTTCCCTTCGAATTGAGCTCGTTGAGGAACCGGTCGGCGTAGCTCGTCCACGGTACGAACTCGTATTTCATTTGAATTCCAGTTTTGGTGGTGAAGTCTTTCGAAAGCTCCACCAAGGCGTTGGCCGGATCCCAGGCCGCCCAGCACAACGTCAATTGTTTGGTCTGAGCAACCGCCTGACCGCCGAGAGACGAGGCGACAACAACCGCAGTCACCCCCAATGCACGCATCATTTGGATCATCACAACCTCCCTGTTGTCGCAGGCGATTGCCTGCTCGTCCTGCTAGTCGCACTTCGCCGTTCGGCGGTCATGCACGCAGACTGAAACCCCGCCATCGCCCAAGCCGCGGGGATATGTTTAGTATTATTGTTAAGTGATAGATTTTCACTAAACATCCTGCGAGTCAATGGACGCCGTCGATTTCTTTTCACCGGGCGAAGTTATTGCTGCAGCGAAGGCGATTCACAGGTTTCGTTGCGAGCGATTTCGCAACGGCTTTCCGATGTTTCAAACAGCGTCTTTCGCGAATGAAATAAAGTAGTTGGCGGCAGTTAGGGTCCGGTTTTCCGTCAATTTGCGCGGCCGCGCTACATCAGCGGCATTAGGCTCGCTATGCAACCGATGACACTACCGGACGGTCGCCACGGCCATGACGACGATTTTGAAGCTTCGAGGCGAGTTGAAGCGTTTCTGCGATACGCACGCTGCGGGCCGATCGAGATCACACGCCATGAACGACGCGCGCCCTTCAGCGCGGCACTACCGCGGTGGCCTCGATCTCGACGCGCGCCGCTTTTTCGACGAGCCTCACCACCTGCACCAGCGCCATCGCCGGATAATGCGCGCCAAAGATTTCGCGATAGATCTGGCCGAGCTCTTTCAGGTTCGAAAGATACTCTTCCATATCGACGACATACCAGGTGAGGCGCACGAGGTGTTCAGGCCGCGCACCGCCTTCGGCGAGAATGGCTGCGATGTTGCTCAGCGTCTGGCGAACCTGCGCGACAAATCCAATCGGCAAATGGTTCTTGCTGCCCCAGCCGATCACCCCGCCCGTCACCACGATGCGGCCGTCGGCCGCCATGCCGTTGGCATAGCCCTTCGGCGCCGGCCAGCCGCTCGGCTGCAAAATCTGCGCAGCCGTCGAGGTTTCGCTTTCTGCAACCGGCAGCATAGCGAGGGTGGGCGCTTTAGTGGTGCTCACGAAAAATTCTCCATCACTTTAATTCATTCCGCGGCGACGCCCGGCGACGCCGCTTGGCCTTGGGCCATCTGCCGCAGGGCAAAACGCTTCAACTTGCCGGTTTCAGTTTTAGGCAATTGCGCAACGAATTCGATCGCGCGCGGATATTTGTAGGGCGCGATCTCGCGCTTGACATGATCCTGCAAAGCGGTCGCCATCGCATCATCGGCGACGGCGCCCGAAGCCAGCACCACATAGGCCTTGACGATCATGCCACGCGCCTCGTCGGGCGCACCGACCACGCCGCATTCGGCGACCGCCGGATGCTTCAGCAACGCGGCCTCGATCTCGGGGCCGGCGATGTTGTAGCCGGAGGAGATAATCATGTCGTCCGATCGGGCCACGAAAGACAAGCGGCCGGTCTCGTCCCGGACGAACGTATCGCCGGTCAGATTCCAGCCATTGCGCACATAGTTCGACTGCCGCTGGTCCGCCAGATACCGGCAGCCGGTCGGCCCGCGAACCGCAAGTTTGCCGACAGCGCCCGGCGGCAACTCGTTCATGTTGTCGTCGAAGATCTTGGCCTCGTAACCGGAAACCGGATGCCCCGTCGTTCCACCGACGGCGTCGCCTACCCGGTTGGTGACAAAAATATGCAGCAATTCCGTGCTGCCGATCCCGTCGAGAATCGGCTTGCCAGTCTTGCGGGTCCAGCTTTCAAAAACCGGCGCCGGCAAGGTTTCGCCTGCCGATACCGCAAGGCGCAGCGACGATAGATCGGCGCCATTGTCCATCGCGGCCATCATCGCCCTGTACGCGGTCGGCGAGGTCAAGCAAATCGTCGCCTTGTAGGTCTCGATGATCTTGACCATCTCGGTTGGCGCCGCATTTTCCAGTAGCGTCGCGGTAGCACCGAACCGCAACGGAAAAATCGCGAGACCGCCGAGCCCGAACGTGAAGGCAAGCGGCGGCGAGCCGACAAAGACATCGTCCGGCGTGACGTTGAGCACTTCCTTGGCGTAGCCGTCGGCGATGATCATGAGATCGCGATGGAAATGCATGGTCGCCTTCGGTTCGCCCGTGGTGCCCGAAGTAAATCCCAGAAGCGCGACATCGTCCCGGCCGGTTTTGACCGCATCGAACCGGACCGGCTTGCTCAGCGCCACCCGGTCAAGCTCGGCATCATGGTTTAAGGTTCCGTCGAAATTCACGACCTGCTTGAGAAACCGGCTGGTCTTAGCGCACGCCACCAGTTCGTCGGCGATGCGGCTGTCGGTCAGTGCGAGGGCGATCTCCGCCTTGTCGACGATCTTGATCAATTCACCGGCACGAAGCATCGGCATGGTATTGACGACGACGGCACCCGCTTTGGTGGCCGCAAGCCAGGCAGCGACCAGCGCCGGATTGTTGCCCGAGCGTATCAGGACCCGGTTGCCGGGCTTAACGCCATAATTCTCCACCAGCGCATGCGCAAGGCGGCTCGACCAGTCCGCCAGCTCCTTGTAGGTGCGTTGGCGGCCGTTGCCGATCAGCGCGACACGATCGCCGAACCCCTTCTCGACGTTACGGTCGGTCAGCTCGACCGCGGCGTTGAGATATTCGGGATACTGAAATTCCGGCCGGTCGAGCAGCAATTCCGGCCATTGATGGGGCGGCGGAAGACTGCGTCGCGCAAAATCATCAATGTGACCCGACGGGCCAAGGCATTGAGGGCCAGGGCTTTGAGGTCCAAGGCTTTGAATTCCAAGGCTCTGAATTCCACCTGACATTTCCATCGCCCTCGTTTTCGGGATGAAAGACCAACGCCCGGCAGCGCTTTATTCCTAAACATTTTATGCTTGAAATAATTGGGCGCAATAGCCGAAATCCGGGTGATCCAAGGCTTTTTATCGAGGCAAGCTTGCCTCAGCGTCCTGCCAGTTGCTTCAGCCGTGCGACCATCGCCGAGCCTGGATCGGCCAGGGGCGCAATCGCAGTGAAGTGGTTGGCATCCTCTACGGTGCCGAAGCGGGTCGGGATGCCGGCCCGGCCCCATTGTTCGACGATGGACCGGCTCTGCCGGAAATATTCCGCGCTTTCGTTTCCGCCCACCACCGTGTCGAGACTGCCGTGATCAGGGGTCTTCCAGAATAACGGGCTAGCCGCCCTCGCCGTTTCGCGATCGAGCCGCAATGCCTTGTTGATCGAGGTTTCGACCAGCGGCACCAGGTCGAACAGGCCCGAAATGGTATAGGCCGCGGTAACGAGCTGCTTCGGCAATGACGGATCGAGCGCCCGCCAATCGGTCGCCAGCATGCAGGCGGCGAGATGCCCGCCGGCGGAATGACCGCTGATCACGAGCGATCGGCCGAGCCGCGCCAGTTCGCGCGACGCCGTCCTCGTTTGCGCGATGATATCGTCGACCGCAACGTCGGGGCAAAGATCGTAGGTGGGCACCGCGACGCCCACTCCATGCGCATTCAACCCGCGCGCGCAATGGCTGAAGAACGAGCCATCCAGCGACTGCCAGTAACCGCCGTGGATGAAGACGACGATCGGCGCTTCACCCTCGCCCGCAAAGAAATCGATCGTGTTGCGTGCGCCGGCACCGTAACGGATCGACTGCGGGGCACACTGCTCGCGATAGGCGGCGGCATCCGTTGCCCATCCGGCCATCAGCACCGGATTTTCGGGCACCCGCGCCCGGTTGTTGTATTCGACCTCGTAGTCGATCTCGGCCACGAATACCTACAACGCCTGCCGGCTTGCGGCCTTCTGTGCCGACCCCTTGGCCTTCGCCAACAGGCGCATCAGTTCGCGGACATCCTTAGGGGTGAGTTCCGAAAATATGTCGGCGATCCAGGTCTCATGCTCGGCGGCCATCTTGCGAAACTCGGCGCGGCCGGCCTTGGTCAGCCGGATCACCTGGACGCGGCGATCGGATACCGATGTGCGCCGGTCAAGATGACCGGATTCCACCAGCCGCTCGACCAGCCCGGTCACATTGCCGTTCGAAACCATCATTCGTTTGGAGATATCCGACAGCGTCATGCCGTCGGGGGCCCTATCGAGCTGCGCCATCAGGTCGAAGCGCGGCAGCGTGACGTCGAACCGTTCGCGCAACCGGCTGCGCACCGTACCCTCGATCAGGGTCGTACAGGTCAGAAGACGCAGCCACAACCTAAGCTCATCGCCGTGATCTTCCGGGAGTTCGACGGCCTTGGTCTCGGAATCGAGGATCATGATGCAACCGTACCTGCCTGGGCCTGACACCCCGCGCGACGGGCGTCGACCGATCATTTTGACCTTCAAATAATTCGGGACGCCCCGCAAGTCAAAACGCTCAACGCGGGCCATTTCGCAGAGTTCTTCGATCCTTTAGGCTTCAAGCAATTGGCGCGCGGCTTGCATGCCTCCCGCAACGGCAGACTTACGTTTACTGCCGCCTCGCTTGCGGCGACGGCCTTCGCCAGAATAAGCTTGAGCTTGAAAGCTTGCGGCGCCGATCGGGAGAGAGATCATGAAACACGTATCGAAGTTGGCCGGACTGGCGGCGTTGCTGGGCGTTGCCGTTAGCCCTGCAATGGCGCAGGACAAGATCAAGATCGGCGTGATCGTGACGCTATCGGGCCCGGCGGCCGTGCTTGGCCAGCAATCGCGTGATGGCTTTGCGCTCGGGATCAAGGATCTCGGCGGCAAGATGGCTGGCCGCGATGTCGAGGTCGTCGCGGTCGATGATGAACTCAAGCCCGATGCCGCCGTGACCAAGGTGAAGGGCCTGCTGGAACGCGACAAGGTCGATTTCGTGGTCGGGCCGATCTTCTCCAATATCCTGCAAGCGATCCACAAACCGGTGGTCGACAGCAAGATCTTTCTGATCAGCCCGAACGCAGGCCCGTCGAGCTATGCCGGCAAGGAATGCAGCCCGTTTTTCTACGTGACCTCCTATCAGAACGATCAGGTCCACGAGATCCTCGGCAAGGTCGCGCAGGATCGCGGCTACAAGCGCGTTTATCTTTTGGTCCCGAACTATCAGGCCGGCCGCGACTCCGCTGCCGGATTCAAGCTCGACTACAAGGGCGAGGTGGTCGAGGAATCCTACATGCCGCTGGGCACGCTGGATTTCCAGCCTGAGCTTTCAAAGATCGCCTCGCTCAAGCCGGACGCCGTGTTCACCTTCATGCCCGGCGGCATGGGCGTCAATCTCGTCAAGCAGTACAGGCAGGCTGGTCTTGCCGACAGCATTCCGGTGCTCTCGGCATTCACTGTCGATGAATCGACCCTGCCGGCGCAGCAGGACGCCGCGATCGGCATGTTCGGCGGCGCCGACTGGGCGCCCAATCTCGACAATCCCCAGAACAAGAAGTTCGTCGCGTCCTATGAAGCAACCTACAACAGCGTGCCGGGCAGCTATGCCATGCAGGGCTACGACACGGCGATGCTGATCGACAGCGCGGTGAAGGCGGTGAAGGGCGACCTTACCAACAAGGACGCGGTGTCGGCGGCGTTGAAGAAGGCCGATTTCACTTCGCTCCGCGGCGGCTTCAAATTCAATACCAACGGCTATCCGATCCAGGATTTTTATCTGACCAAAGTGGCAAAACGCGCGGACGGAAAATTCCAGACCGAGATCGTCCAGAAGGTGTTTGAGAATTACGGCGACCGTTACGCCAAGGACTGTACGCCCGGCAACTGAGGCAAGAAGGAAACGAACCAATGAAGAGCGAAATCGCCGGCATCACCCGCGCCAATGAAGGCATCCAGGGAATCACCTGGAACATCCTCGGCCAGACCTATGTACCGAAGAATCGCACCGAACACTGCTTTTCCTGGCATGCGACGTTCCCGCCCGGTACCTTCGTCCCGCCGCATATTCATCCCGACCAGGACGAATACCTCTACATCCTGGAAGGCCGGCTTGACTTCATGCTCGACGGCGCCGATGAGTTCGCGACAGCGGGAGATACGGTGCGCCTGCCGATGGGCAAGGCGCACGGCATCTTCAACAAGTCACAGCAAAACGCAAAAACGCTGTTCTGGGTATCCCCTACCCGGAGGCTCTATGACCTGTTCTGGGCCATTCACAATATGAAACAGCAGAACCCTGACGAGGTGGTCAAGCTCGCCGCCGAACACAACATTCACTTCCTGCCGCCGCCGCCGGGCTAGCCGGGCCTCGCGCCGCTACTGTTGTCGCGCTACCACGCGCGCCGCAAAGCCTGCCTTGGCCGCGTAGCCGCGCACGATCGCCTCGCGGGCTTCGTAACTCAGGATGGTATCGATATCGGTAAATCCTTGCGGTGCAAGCTGCTCGACCGCATCGATCACGCCTTCGGGGCCGCCACGGCGGTTGGAAGCAACGATGTCGGCGGTCATCGGAAGGCGCTGGCGTTCATAAGCAGCGAGCGCCTGGCGCGGATGCTCCGACCGGGCGAGAGCATCGGCCAGGCACCGCGCGTCGAGGACCGCCTGTGATGCACCGTTGGAGCCAACCGGGTACATTGGATGCGCGGCGTCCCCTAGCAGCGTGACACGACCGCTCGCCCAATGCGGCAGCGGGTCGCGGTCGCAGCACGGGTATTCCCAGAATTCCTGCGTGGCGCGGATCAGCGCCGCAAAATCGACCTGCGGGATTGAGAACCCCGCAACGTAAGGCATCAGCTCTTCCGGCTTGCCGAGCCTCGACCAGTCTTCGTGGCGCGCCGGCGGCGCACTGCCATCGCCGACCCGCACCAGCACCGCCCAGTTGGTCAGGCGGCTTGCCGGGCTGGAACCTTCCGCGATCGGATAGACCACCGCCTTGGCATTCAATCCGCCCGCGATGATCATCGATCGTCCGGTGAGGAAGACAGGCCAGTCGGTGGCCCCACGCCACAGCATCAGGCCGTTCCAGCATGGCGGTCCTTCCTCTGGAAACAGCGTCTGCCGCACCTTGGAATGGATGCCGTCGGCGCCGATCAGAATATCGCCACGCGCGGTGTGCGTATGTGCGCCACTGCGATCGAAGAAATAGGCGGTAACACCGCCTTCATCCTGCGTGAAAGAACCAAGGCGGCAACCGGTCCGGACGGCATCGGCGCCGACCCGCTCAATCACCGCCTGATGAATGACGCCCTGCAGTCGGCCGCGATGGATGGAGAATTGCGGCACGTCGTGGCCGGCATCAAGGCCTCGCTTTTCGTGCCAGACCTGCTGGCCGTGTCGCGTCAAATAGAACAGCTCACCGGTACGGATCGCGATCTCGTCGAGCCGGTCCAGAAGACCGATGCCTGCAAGTTCGCGGATCGCATGCGGCAGAGTATTGATGCCGACACCGAGTTCACGGATCGTGTCCGCCTGCTCGAACAGTTCGCAATCGATGCCGCGCGCACGTAGCATCAGCGCCGTGGTGAGGCCGCCGATACCGCATCCGACGATAATCGCCTTCATCGTCCGAACTCCACTCAATACCAGGCGAGCTATTGAACGCCGGCTAGGGTCGCACGGCCCGTCACTCCGCGGCAAGCGGCTTTGCCGCCTCCGCCTTCAGTTCGGCCCGGGTCTTCGGCTTAGCCTTAATTTTGAGGTCCTCGAAATCCTGCCGGTCGCGCACGCTGTTGCGGAAGATCTGTTCCTTGCCCGGCAGATATTGCGGCGGACAGAACACCCCATCCGCGCCGTACCAGGCGGCGGCCTTCAGCGTGAAGGCGGGATCGACCAGATGCGGACGCCCCAGCGCGACGAGGTCGGCGCGGCCGGCGGCGAGAATGGTGTTGACCTGATCTGATGTGGTGATGTTGCCGACGCACATGGTCGCGACGCGGGCTTCGTTGCGAACCTGATCGGAAAACGGCGTCTGGAACATGCGGCCATAGACCGGCTGCGCGTCACGCACGGTCTGGCCGGTAGAGACATCGACCAGATCGACGCCGGCTTCGGCAAAAGCCCGCGCGATATCGACGGCATCGTCGCCGGTGATGCCGCCCTCCGCCCAGTCGGTTGCGGAAATGCGTACCGACATCGGCTTGTGCGCCGGCCACGCCGCGCGCATCGCCTCGAACACTTCCAGCGGATAGCGCAGGCGATTGGCGATTGGCCCGCCGTATTCATCCGAGCGCCGATTGGTCAGCGGCGAGATGAAGCTCGCGAGCAAATAGCCATGGGCGCAATGCAGCTCCAGCATGTCGAAGCCGCAGCGCTCGCCGCGTTCGGCAGCTTGCGCGAAGGCCCCCTTGACCGCATCCATCGCGGCGCGGTCCATCTCGCGCGGCATTTTGCTGTCGGGGAAGTAAGGGATCGGTGAGGCCGACACGATGTCCCAGCCGCTCTCCTCCAGCGGGCGGTCCATGCCGTCCCACATCAGCTTGGTCGCGCCCTTGCGGCCGGCATGGCCGAGCTGCAGACAGATCTTCGCCGCTGAATTGGCATGAACGAAATCGACGATGCGGCGCCACGCGGCTTCCTGCTCGTCGTTCCACAATCCAGTACAGCCGGGTGTGATGCGGGCGTCGCGGCCGACGCAGGTCATCTCGGTGAAAATCAGACCGGCGCCGCCGATGGCGCGCGATCCGTAATGCACGAAATGGAAATCGGTCGGCACACCTTCCTTGGCGGAGTACATGCACATCGGCGACACAACGGCGCGGTTGGCGAGCTCCATTTCGCGCAGGCGCATCGGCTGGAACATCGGCGCGAGCGGCTTCTCGACATCGACGTTAAATCCCTTGGCGCGCACCTGCCGCGCAATAGCCTTGTCGACCTCGGCGACAAAGTCCGGCGCCCGCAAAGTCAGATTGTCGTAGGTGATCGCTTTCGATCGGGTCATGACCCCGAATGCAAACTGCACCGGGTCAAACTCCCAGAAGCGATCGACATGCTCAAACCAGACCAGCGAAACGTCTGCGGCGTGCTGGGTCTTCTCGACCTCTTCCCGCCGTCCCTGCTCATATTGTTCGAGCGCGGCGCCGACCGTCGGCGCGTGCTCCATGGCCTCGGTCAGCGCAATCGCATCTTCCATCGCAAGCTTGGTGCCCGAGCCGATCGAGAAATGCGCTGTCGCCTTGGCATCTCCCAACAGCACCATGTTGTCCTTGACCCAACGCCTGCTGCGGATCATTGGAAAATTGCGCCACATCGAGCGGTTGGTGAGAAGTGGATGTCCCTCGAGGAACCAGCCGAAAATCTCGGCCATCCGGTCGGCCGATTGCCTTTCGTTGAGACCCTCCAGCCCGGCACGTTTGAAGGTCGCGGGATCCGTCTCAAAAATCCAGGTCGAGCGCCCGGCCTCGTATTGATAGGCATGCGCAATGAATGGGCCCCACTCGGTCTCCTGGAAGATGAACGTGAAGGCGTCCAGTGGCCGCGTCGAGCCCATCCAGGCAAAGATGTTGGAGCGCACATCGACTTCGGGCTCAAAATGCGCGATGTGTTTTTCGCGGAAGCGGCTGTTGATGCCGTCGGCGAGCACAATCAGATCGGCATCGGCAAAACGGGACTCATCGTCGATCTCGGTTTCGAACCGCAAGCTGACGCCGAGTTCGCGCGCCCGCTCCTGCAAGATCAACAATAGTTTGCGGCGCGAGCAACCGCAAAAACCGTTGCCGCCGACCCGGTGCACCGTGCCGCGGAAATGCACGGCGATGTCGTCCCAATAGGCAAACTCTTGCGTGATGCGGCGGTAACTGGGCGGATCATATTTTTCGAAATTGTCGAGCGTCGCGTCGGAAAACACCACGCCGAAGCCGAACGTATCGTCGGCGCGGTTGCGCTCATAGACCGTGATCTCGGCCAGCGGCCGCTGCTTCCGAAGCAGGATCGCGGCGTAGAGACCGGCCGGTCCACCACCGATGATCGCGATCTTCATAAGGACCTCCGGCGCAGGCTTGCGAGCACCATCCAGATATTTTAAACCTAAAACATTTATTGGCAAGCCCCGGCGCTGCTCAATTCCCCTGGAATACCGGCTTTACCTTGTTCGAAAAGGCCTCGAAGGCGCGCTCAAAATCGGAGGTGGTCATGCACAGCGCCTGCGCCACCGCCTCTGCCTCGATCGCCTCCTCCACTGACATCGCCCATTCCATTGCCAGCATGCGCTTGGTCATGGTGTTGGCAAACGTCGGTCCCTCCGCGATCTGCCGGGCCAGGATCTGCGCCTGCGGCAACACCTGATCCGGTGTGACGATGCGGCTGAAGAAGCCCCAGCGCTCACCCTCCTCAGCGGTCATGAAGCGGCCGGTATAGAGCAGTTCGGAGGCCCGCGACTGGCCGATAATGCGCGGCAGGATGGCGCAAGCGCCCATGTCGCAGCCGGCGAGCCCCACCTTGTTGAACAGGAACGCGACCTTGGTGCCGGTTGCGGCGAGCCGCATATCAGACGCCATGGCGACGATCGCGCCCGCACCGGTGCAGATGCCCTCGACCGCGGCGACGATCGGCTGCGGGCAAGCCCGCATCGCCTTGACGAGATCGCCTGTCATGCGGGTGAAGGAGGTCAAGCCCTTGGTATCCATCTTCACCAGCGGGCCGATGATCTCGAATACATCGCCGCCGGAAGAGAAATTGCCGCCGGCGCCTGTCACGACGACAACTTTGACGTCATCGTCGAATGCGCAGGCGCGGAAGAAATCCGTGAGTTCGCGATAGCTCTCGAAGGTCAGCGGATTTTTCCGCTCGGGACGATTGAGCGTCACTGTCGCCACGCCATCGGTCACGACCAGCAGGAAATGTTTGGACGAATAATCCGCCAAGGGAACGGTGACGGGATTGGCTGGTCTGCTCATGGGACCTCCTTTGGAATTATTGTTTATGCGCGTTTACACTTCGCGCGCGTCAAACTTCTCCGCCGGCCACTACGATAGCTTGACCGGTGATGGCGCTGGCGCCCTCGCCGCACAGCCACAGAACGGTATCGGCGACTTCCCTTGGCGTCACGAGGCGTCCCTGCGGATTGTGTTGGGAGAGTTCGGCTACGGCCTGCTCGCGGCTGCGACCGGTCTTTTTCATGATGTTGTCGATGCTCACCGAGACAAGATCGGTATCGGTGAAACCTGGACACACCGCATTCGCCGTCACGCCGGTGTGAGCAAGCTCCAGCGCCAGCGAACGCACCAGGCCGATGACCGCGTGCTTTGCAGCGCTATAGGCGCTGACATAGGCATAGCCTTTCAGGCCGGCGGTCGATGCGACCGCGACGATACGGCCGTAAGGACGATCCTTCATCGAAGGCAGCGCGGCCTGGACCGCATGCACCACGCCCATGAAATTGACATCCATCATCCGCCTGAATAATGCCGCGTCGGACTTTGCAAACGGCGCGGATTCCGCGACGCCTGCGTTTGCGATCAAAATATCGATCGGTTGTCGAGCTGTAGCTTCCACGATAGCGGCGTTCACCGCCGCCTGATCCGCGACGTCGGCGACGCTAACGAAATGCGCGGCGCCGGCGGCGACAGCCTCATCGAGGGTCGCGCGATGGCGGCCGAGCACCGTGACCGTTGCACCCGCTCGCACGAGCACGGATGCGATCTCGCGGCCGATGCCGCGGCCGCCACCGGTAACCAGCGCATGTGGGGAATGCGGCAGTCCGGACATGCGCAGGTTCTCCCAACGAATTCAGCGGCGTCACGTCTGCGTATATTTTAGACTTCAAGCTTTTGCAAGAAATCAGCTCCCCTTGCTTGACAGATCAAGCGCCGCAGATAGCGTCGCGTTGACAAACAGGAGGACGGATATCATGGCCGCGCTCGAAAAAGGTATTACCCGCAACGGAACGGGATTTTCCGGCAAGTCCTGGAATATTCTCGGTCAGGTTTATTTCCCGAAAGCGGTGACGGACTCGACCTTTGCCTTCGAGACCAACAGCGATCCCGGCCAGTTTGTGCCCGTGCATATCCACCCCACACAGGACGAATTCATCCTGGTGCAGGATGGCATGCTGGACCTCAAACTGGACGGCTTGTGGGTAAAGGCCAATGCCGGAGACCTTGTTCGGCTGCCCCGCGGCATTCCGCACGGCTATTTCAACAAGTCGGACAAGCGGGCGCGTGCGCTGTTCTGGGTGTCGCCGACGCAAAAGCTCGAAGCGCTGTTCAACCAGCTGCACAATCTCACGGATGTCGCGGAAATCGTCCGTCTTTCCGCGGAGCACGAAGTGAATTTTCTGCCTGAAGACGCCAACGCTTAAGCGTTCCGGATCCGAAGCTCGCTTCGGCGCGGGCGCCGTCAGACATCTCCAAGGCCGCGTATCTCCGATCTCATGCGCGGCAAGATCGAACTGTTTGGCCTCGATACCTTGGTCAACATGATCGGAGCCGCCGGCTTGCATGTCGAAATGCGCATCTCGGACGCAGCCTGACCAACAGCGAACGCGAGCGCGTGATCTCCGACCGATCGCTCGTCGCTCGACACTGTCAGCACCGCTTTTGGCCGTCCGGTTCGCATCGGGTATCTCCTTCAATCAGGATACCCGAAACTAATGCAATAATTATGCTACGAACTTACGGGACAAAACACTAGGTGCCACGCCTAGTAGTCCCGCAGTGTCGGAATCATTTGATCTAGCCAACCATCGGCGGCGTTCTTTACCCATTCCAAGCCCAGTCGCCGCTGGAGGTTCACCCCGTCCGGCCGCAGCAGCCGGACTTCGGGATGAACGAAGCTGTCAGGAATCAAACAAAAGCCCATGCCGGCGGCGACCATCGCAAGCGCGCGACTGTCGCTGTCGGTGCGAGCGATGACTCGAGGTTGAACTTTCCACTCGTCAAGAATCCTCGAGGCGGATTGCAGTTGTTCGCAATGTATCCGCACAATAAGCGGCTGGCCGCTTAGGATCTCCGGCGATATGCGTCCGCGAGGAAAGGCGCGCGCGGAGACCGCGAGCGCCTGCCGATCAGTCGCCAGTTCGCATTGCCGATGGCCCCGCGCCGGTGTCGCCAGATGGGTCAACACGACATCGTAGCGACCATTCGCGAGCCGCTGCCTCAGCTTGGCAAGCGGCGCATCTTCCATCTGCCATGTCCTTGCAGGACCGAAACCGTTGAGGCGCGTGAGCGTTGCCGTAACGAACTCGGGCGGCAAAGTCGGTAACAATCCAATCCTGAGACGCTTGCCCGCTTGCCGGTCTTGCGAAGGCGCCTTCAGCCGCTCGGTCTCCCTCAGGATCGACCGAGCTGTTTCGAGTGCATCCAGTCCTTTTGTGGTCAGGCTGATGCCGCGGGCCTCTCGCTCGAATAGCGCGAATCCAAGTTCTCTCTCGAGCGCAGCAATTGCCGTCGACAACGTCGGTTGCGTGACAAAGGCGCGTTTGGCACCGGCGCTGAAACTGCCCGCATCCGCAACGGCGATGAAATAGCGAACCTGCTTCAGGTCCATCTATAGAGATTATCTATAGATCGGTATCGATGCAATTGGGGTTGTCGATCGTTTGGGCGGCACCGAATACTTTCCCTGGCTCAAATCCACACAGCGAGGATGCCATGGATCACTCCAAGCAAGTCGCGATCCTGCACGAATTGATGTCGCATATCGAGGCCGGGACGACGGCGCGAACGGCCGAAGTACGATGGAACCGCGGCGAAGTGTATACGTCCGGGGAACGGCTGAAGCTGGAGAAAGAACGGCTCTTTGATACCTATCCGTTGGTTGCGGGATTGAGCGGCGACGTCCCGGAACCGGGATCATTCATCGCACAGGACGCGGCGGGCACGCCGTTCATTCTCACGCGAGGCCATGACGGCAAGGTGCGGGCGTTTCTGAACGCCTGCCGGCACCGCGGCACCCGTCTCATCGATCAGGAACGTGGCCGCGCTCTGCGCTTCTCCTGTCCGTTTCATGCCTGGACTTACGATCTCAACGGAAAGCTGATCGGCCTTCCAGAGAAGGAGAGTTTTGGCGAACTCGATTACAATAGTCACGGCCTGATATCGCTGCCGGTGACGGAAAAGTACGGAATCATCTGGCTCAGGACCAAGCCGGGTCCGGCATTTGAGATCGACGATTATCTTTCCGGGCTCGGTCCCGAACTCGCCGGCTGGAATTTCGGCCGGCAATTCGCATTTGACGCATGTGCGATGCCGATGAAGATGAATTGGAAGCTCGCCAACGACACATTCGGCGAAACCTATCACTTCGCCATCCTGCATCGGAACACCTTGGCGGCGATCTATCACAGCAACGTCACATCCTATGAGACGTTTGCCAGAAATCACCGGATGGTGTTCGCAGCACGATCCATCAACGAACTGCAAAACGCGCCAGAGCGTGAATGGCAGCTGAGACCGCATTCGACCATCGCCTACTACATTTTCCCGAATACCCAACTGCTCGTCTCCCGCCAGAATATTTCGATGTATCGCATGTTCCCGGACCCTGACCGGCCCGACCGAAGCCTTGTTTACCAATCTGTCTATCTCGACGCTGAACCGGCAACCGGGAGTGAGAAAGCGATCGGCGATGCCGCGCTCAAACGCTTGAAAGCCGTGATCATCGAAGAGGACTTCGTCGTCGCGGAGAAGTCGCAGGCAGCGCTGTCGTCCGGCCTGATCACCGAGGTCGCCTACGGGCGCAATGAACCGGCGCTGCACCACTACCACCGCACATTCGAGGAGGCGCTGACGCAGCCTGTATGACGAAGTCCTCGCTTTTCAAACTGGTCGAGTCGGTCACCTCCGCTCCCGGATACACCCGCAACGTGGGGACCCGTGTTCTCCTGGCGGAAGCCGGCCAGGTCGAGCTGGCGCTCGACCGGAGGCCTGACCTCTTGCAGATCAATGGGTTCTTTCATGGTGGCGTTATCGCCGGCCTTGCGGATCACGCGGCCGGCGGCGCAGTCACGACCGCGCTGCCGATGGGCCGGTTTGCCGTGACGGTGTGCCTGCAGGTCAATTTTCTGGCGCCCGCCAACGGCGAGACGCTCATTGCACGCGCAAGGTCCATTCAGGCTGGAAGCACGATCGGTGTCGCACAGGTTGACGTCGTTTCGCTGGCAGGCGGCGTTGAGACACCGTGCGCGATTGCAACGGTGACGTTACGTGCCGTGGAGATGCCGACGCGCTAGACACAGCGGCGCTTTCAACATGCCGACGACCACATCTGGTGATTTGTGCTGCCCTCGAAGTCGCGCGCCGATCGCGACCGCCGATTCCAAGCCAAAGCGCGCCGCCACGCGGCAAGAGTGCAAAACGATCGCGCTTGGGCCAATCTAGGTAATCCAGCCGATGGGCAAATATCGGATGATTGATGAAGACAACGAGAGCTGGCTGCTCGACGCTGGCGACGCCATCATCCAAGCCAAGGTCGCGCACGGCATCGACTCGCTGGGCGCTCGCGATCTATTGATCTACTGCCTTTGGGTCGCCGACTACGGAAGGAGAAATGCTGGCGATCTCGCAACCGCAAGCGACCTCTACGCAACATTCCACCGCGACGCGCTTGCGGCCGCCGCCAAGCTCCAACTTCCTCTCGCGACGGCGGCCTTCTCGTTGCCGGTTGAGGAGTTGGAAGCGAGGTACTTCGACTTGTTTGAAGGCGTTTGCAATGAACTCCGGTCCGCCTGATCGCTCTCGAGGTGCCGTTGCGTCCTGTGCCGAGCCACCGCGCGCAATGAGAAACTCAGGCGAACGTAAACGCCCCGCGATGGGCCAGGACTTACGCTGCGAAAGTGGGTCGGCACAGCGTTTGATACTGCATGGCTTGTCGAACTCGCGTTGAACGCCGACTAGGCTCTTTGCTTCTCGCCTCGGTCCGTCCACTCCATCACGGGTGCCAGAGAGAACCTATGTCTTTTATTTGACTGCATTATTTCCGTTGTCTCAAGATGTTCGGCCGCCTCGCCTGCACTTCGTTTCGACGGCATCGCGCGACGATTTGCTGCCTCTGTTCGACACCCCAGCCAGGGCGGAGCACATACGCCGTGGCGATCCTCACGCAGCTTCGCGGGTCATTCTACGCAAAATCCTACTAGCATACCGTTCGCGTGGGCGTTAAAGTCGCATCGCACAAAACCAAGTCGCACAACAATCTTTCACCAGGAGGAAACGTCATGTTCGGAGCGAAAGCCGCTTCCATTCAACGACCGCAACAATCGGCGCAGCCGCGACCGTTGCTGCGGTGCACGCTTTTTCCAACGCTGCTGCTCGGCGTCGCCTTCGCATTGGCAGCGCCGGTCGACCGGTCGCTCGCCGCCTCCACGCTGGTGAGGGCGCCGGACGGCACGTTCCAGGGCAAGCTCGACACCACCGGCGCCGTGCGCCAATTCCTTGGCGTCCGCTACGCTCAACCGGTGACCCTCAATTTGCGCTGGAAACCGCCGCAGCCGGTGACGCCCTCGGTCGCCACGCAGGACGCGACACATTTCGGCAACCATTGTCCACAGGGATTCACGCCCTTCGGCAACGCGTCACTGACCGAGGATTGCCTGTTCCTGAACGTGTATACCCCCAACAAAGGCGGCGATCACGATATGGACCGCGACGACGACGGGCGCCCGGTGATGGTGTGGATCCACGGCGGCGCGAACGTGGTTGGCGAGAGCGACGATTACGACGCGACCAAGCTGGTGGGGCGCGGCGTGGTCGTCGTGACCATCAACTACCGGCTCGGGGCGCTCGGTTTCCTCGCCCATCCGGCGCTGACCGGTGAGTCTCCCGATCACATATCGGGCAACTACGCGACTGAGGACCAGCAGGCCGCCTTGAAGTGGGTGCGACGGAACATCCGCGCGTTCGGTGGCAACCCGGAGAAGGTGACGCTGTTTGGCGAATCGGCGGGCGGACTAAACACGTTCACCAACCTGGCGTCACCGACGGCCGCCGGATTGTTCCATCACGCGATTGTCGAGAGCGGCGCCTATGCGCAGACGCAGCCGACGCTGGCACAGGCCCAGGCGGCCGGAACGGCCTTCGCGAACGCAGCCGGGTGCAATCAGCCTAATCCGGCGGACGTGCTTACATGCCTGCGTGCGCTGACGGTGTCGAAGATTCTCGGCACCGCCTTCGGCCTGTCGTCGCCGAACGTCGATGGCAAGGTGCTGACGCAGTCGATCGGTCCCGCGCTCGCGAGCGGACAGTTCAATCGCATGCCGCTGATGAATGGCTCCAATCACGACGAGTGGAACCTGTTCGTGGCGCTCGACTTCGACCTCGCCGGCGGCCCGGTGACCGCCGCCACCTATCCGGCGGCGATCGCCGCCACGATCGGCGTCCCGGTCACGAGCCCGGCGGTGGCGCTCGTCCAGACGCAGTATCCAGGCGGCAGCTTCCCAAGTTACGATCAGGCGGTTGGCGCCTTGGGAACGGACGCGATCTTCGCCTGCACGGCCCGCTTCGCGGATGAGCTGGTGTCGCCGTTCGTCCCGACCTTCGCGTATGAGTTCAACGACGAGAATGCGCCGCAGAACTTCCTGCCTGCCGTGAGCTTCCCGTACGGCGCGGCGCACGCTTCGGAGATCCAGTACCTCTTCCCGATCGCCAACCCGTCGACAGTTGGTCTCAAACTCCCGCAGACGCCGCTCAACGCCAACCAGCAGCAGCTGTCGGACAAGATGGTCGGCTATTGGACCGAGTTCGCCGAGAGCGGCAATCCCAACGGCAATGGCTCGCCGCACTGGCCGCGCTTCCATCGCGACCGCCAGGTGATGCAGTCGTTCGTCCCACCGACGCCGACCACGGAGGCGAACTTTGCGACGACGCACCAGTGCGCGTTCTGGGACCAGCTCGTGGGCCGCACCCTGCCGCCCGACAATGATCACGACCACAGTGCCGACAACGATTGAGGGCGGCTGCTCTCGCTAAAAGTTCACCCCATCGCGCACGGCGCGATGGGGTTTTCGTTTGGGGGGATGGCCTCGTTGACGTCCCCCATTATCGTCGCCAGCCTGAAGCACCGCGGCATCCTTTTTGGAGGTGTCCCGGTCACCTGCTGCCCGGCCAGGCCAGGCGGATGGCGACCTTCCGATTTGCGTCGCCGATTTGCGTCGCTCTCCTGATCGCGCGTCGTTCGCAAAGCTCGCGTTCGATGTAAGGCATCATTACGGCGAATGCGTCCTCGATCGCTGCAAACGGCGCCGGCTCGCCGAAGATCTCGGGGTCGACCGATAATAGCCGCCATGGCTCCTGATAGGCCGCGCGTCCTAGCGTGACGCCGTCGACATGCGCGAAATGGTGCCTCGCATCAGCAATGCTGGCGATGCCGCCATTGATGACGACCGGCACATCGGTAGCGC